>Ga0316217_10002410_pt1 | contig 22543 bp, 17 predicted proteins | sample 1anoAmetaG_FD_203633 | JGI IMG/M metagenome (GOLD analysis project Ga0316217, IMG submission 203633) | Freshwater microbial communities from Trout Bog Lake, Wisconsin, USA - 1anoA | ecosystem: Environmental > Aquatic > Freshwater > Lake > Hypolimnion/Profundal zone | place: USA: Wisconsin...
CGAAGGGGCGCTCGCCGGCATAGGCGCCGCCCGCCGCCTCCACCGCCGCCTGCCGCGCCAGCGGATCGTCGCCGATGGCCAGCTCCACCGCCTGCAGCCGCTTGATCTCGTCGCGCAGCCGCGCCGCCGTCTCGAATTCGAGATTGCCGGCGGCCTGCTTCATCTGCTTTTCCAGATCGGCGAGCGTGGCCTGGAAATTATGGCCGATGGCGCCGCGCTCCTTGGCGAGCCCGACATCGACGGTGACATGATCGGCCTCGTAGACCGAATTCATGATGTCCTGGATGCCGCGCTTGATCGTCGCCGGCGTGATGCCGTTGGCGAGATTGTACGCCTCCTGCTTGGCGCGGCGGCGGGTCGTCTCATCCATCGCGCGCTTCATCGAGCCGGTCACCTGGTCGGCATAAAGAATGACCTTGCCGTCGACATTGCGCGCCGCGCGGCCGATGGTCTGCACCAGCGAGGTTTCCGAGCGCAGGAAGCCCTCCTTGTCGGCGTCGAGGATGGCCACCAGCGCGCATTCGGGAATGTCGAGACCCTCGCGCAGCAGGTTGATGCCGATCAGCACGTCGAACGCGCCGAGCCGGAGATCGCGGATGATCTCGATGCGCTCGATCGTGTCGACGTCGGAATGCATGTAGCGCACCCGCACGCCGTTCTCGTGCAGATATTCGGTCAGGTCTTCCGCCATGCGCTTGGTCAACGTCGTCACCAGCGTGCGATAGCCCGCCAGCGCGACCCGCTTGACCTCGCCCAGGAGATCGTCGACCTGCGAGCGGGCCGAGCGGATCTCCACCGGCGGATCGATGAGGCCGGTGGGGCGGATGATCTGCTCGACGAACACGCCGCCGGTGCGCTCCATCTCCCATTTGCCCGGCGTCGCCGAGACATGCACCGTCTGCGGCCGCATCGCCTCCCATTCCTCGAAACGCAGCGGCCGGTTGTCCATGCAGGACGGCAGACGGAAGCCGTATTCGGCCAGCGTCGCCTTGCGCCGATAGTCGCCTTTGTACATCGCCCCGATCTGGGGCACGGTGACATGGCTCTCGTCGGTGAACACCAGCGCATTGTCGGGCAGATATTCGAACAGCGTCGGCGGCGGCTCGCCGGGCCGGCGGCCCGTGAGATAGCGCGAATAATTCTCGATGCCGGCGCAGGAGCCCGTCGCCTCCAGCATCTCCAGATCGAACAGGGTGCGCTGCTCCAGCCTTTGCGCCTCGAGCAGGCGGCCGCTGGCGTGGAGATAGTTGAGGCGCGCCTTCAGCTCGTCCTTGATCGACTTGATCGATTGCAGCAGCGTCGGGCGCGGCGTGACGTAATGGCTGTTGGCGTAGACCTTCACGAATTCGAGGTCCTGTGTCTTCTGCCCGGTCAGCGGATCGAATTCCTGGATCGATTCGATCTCGTCGCCGAACAGGCCAATGCGCCAGGCGCGGTCCTCGTAGTGGGCGGGAAACAGTTCGAGCGTGTCGCCGCGCACGCGAAACACGCCGCGCGAGAAATCGCCGAGCGAACGCTTGTATTGCAGCGCCACGAGATCGGCGATGATCTGCCGCTGGTCGATCTTTGCGCCGACCTCCAGCGAGAAGGTCATAGCCGTATAGGTTTCCACCGAGCCGATGCCATAGATGCAGGAGACGGAGGCGACGATGATCGCGTCGTCGCGCTCCAGCAGCGCGCGCGTGGCGGAGTGACGCATGCGGTCGATCTGCTCGTTGATCGAGGATTCCTTCTCGATGTAGGTGTCGGTGCGCGGAACATAGGCCTCGGGCTGGTAATAATCGTAGTAGGAGACGAAATACTCCACGGCGTTGTTTGGGAAGAAGCTCTTGAACTCGCCATAGAGCTGGGCCGCCAGCGTCTTGTTGGGCGCGAGAATCAGCGCCGGGCGCTGCGTCGCCTCGATGATCTTCGCCATCGTGAAGGTCTTGCCGGAGCCGGTGACGCCGAGCAGCACCTGATCGCGCTCATGGGCGGAAATGCCCTCGACGAGTTGCCGGATCGCCTCGGGCTGGTCGCCCTTGGGCTCGAATTCGGACACCACCTTGAACGCCCGCCCGCCCTCCGACTTGGCGGGCCGCACCGGCCGGTGCGGGCTCCAGGGCGGGCGGTCGCGCAGATTGGGGTCGCCGAGCTCCAGCAGCAGCTTGAGCGAATCGATGGTCGCCGACGCCCCCGTCATGCCGCGGGGATGCAGATCCTCATCGGCGACAAAGCTTTGCGGCGCCTCCGCAAAGCCCGGAGGCTTCTCCACCAGCGCGGGATTGAGCAGGGCGGCGAGATGCTCGCCCAGCGGCTGAACGTCCGGCCGGGACGCTTTCGGGCGCGGCGCGCGGGATCGGGGTTTCTCGGGGGACGGCATGTCGACAATATGGGGGGAAATGCCGAACAGGGGAAGGGCGGAGGCGGCGCCCCGGACAGGATGGCGCACCACCGTCAGGCGCCCGTCGTCGGCCACGCCCCCCCGCAGGACGACAGGCGCGGATGTCGGCGGCAGCGTCCCGGCCAAAGCGCCGCGCCGCCGGGCGGTTTTGCAAGGCGGTTTCATAGGCCGGGGTCGCCGACCCCGCCCCACACGTCAGCCCGCCTCGTCGCGGCGCGCGGCCATCAGCTCGCCGAGGAGCCGGTTGGGAAAGCGTCGGCGCGTGGTGATCGCGTAGAAGCGTTCGGCGAGCTCGGGAATGCGGGCGCGCTCGGTGAGGGCGCCGGAGAGCAACTCGTCGCGCACGACGATGCTCGGCGCCAGCGCCAGCGCGTCGCTCTCGCGCGCGAGCAGACGCAGCATCGCCATGTCGTCGATCTCCGCCAGAATGACGGGCCGGACGCCGGCGCGCTCCAGGATATGGTCGAAGGCGAGGCGAAATTCGCTGTCGAGGCTCGGCAGCAGCACCGGGCAGCCCTCGAGATCGCGCGGAAACCGGAACGGCGCGGCTTCGGGACGCGGGCGCCCGACGAGGCTGACCGGCTGCTGGTCGATGAGGGCGCTGCGCAGCGGCGAGGCGGCGTCGCGCGGCGCGGCGCCGTTGGCGAGCACGACGTCGAGCGCATGCGCCTCCAGCAGGGCGAGCAATTCGCGCTGCGCGCCCGAGCGCAGGACCAACTCGACATCGACCCGCCCGATCAGCGGGCGCAGGAATTCGAGCTGGAAATTGCGCGACAGCGTCGTCAGCGCCCCCACCCGCAAAGCCTGCCGGTTGGCGAGCGGCTGGCCGCGCAGGGTCGCCAGCAATTCGTCGCCGGACTTGAACAGGGTCTCGGCGTGATCGAAGGCGATGCGCCCGGCCTCGGTGAGAACGAGCCCGCGCCCGACGCGCGCGAACAGGGCATGGCCGAGCTGGCGCTCCAACTTGGCCAGTTGCACGCTGAGCGCCGACGGTGAGACGTTGAGCCGCTCGGCCGCCCTGCCGAGGCCGCCCTCGCGCGCGATCGTCCAGAAGTAGCGCAGGTGATTGTAATTGAGGTCCGCCATGCCGTCCGCCGCAACTGTTCTATAAAAACGAATGAATGGATGAAATCAATGTAATTTTTATATCGAAAGTTTCGCGATAACTGGACGGTCGCCTCGGCTTTCGGAGACGACATGCCCCTTCATATCGATGGATTCCCCCTCACCGGCCCGCTGGCCCTGATCGGTCTCGCGCTGTCGCCGCTGCTGGCCGACCGCGCGGGGTCGCGCGCCGCCGGCGCCGCGCGGCTCGCCGCCCTGTTCGCGCTGCTGGTCGCCGGCGCGGCGGCGGCGCTCGTGTTCGCCTTCGGCCCCCGCGTCACGCCCACCCTCGGCCTCGGCGGCGTCGGCGCCTCGCTCTTTCTCGACCGGCTCGGCGCGACCATGTCGCTGCTGGTGGCTTTCGTCGGCGTGATCGTCGTCGCCTATTCCGGCCCCTACCTCGGCGGCGAGCCGTCGCAGCCGCGCTTCCTGCGGCGGCTGCTGCTGACGCTGGGCGCCGTGCTGACGCTCACGATGGCGGGCAATCTGCTGCTGTTCGCCCTCGCCTGGATCGCCACCAGCCTGGCGCTCAATGCGCTGCTGCTGTTCTTCCCCGAGCGGCCGGCGGCGGTGCTGGCCGCGCGCAAGAAGTTTGTCGTCTCGCGGCTGGGCGATCTCGCCCTGCTCGCCGGCATGGCGCTGGCCTACGGCGGCGCCGGCACGCTCGACATTCCCGCGCTTCTGGCCGACGCGCGCAGCCCGGCCCCGCCGCCGGCGCTGGCCTGGGCCGCGTTCGCCTTCGCGCTCGCCGCCATGTTGAAATCGGCGCAGTTTCCGCTGCACGGCTGGCTGATCGAGGTGATGGAGACGCCGACCCCGGTCTCGGCGCTGCTGCATGCCGGCGTCATCAACGCCGGCGGCTTTCTGGTGCTGCGCTTCGCCGCTCTCGTCGCGCTGTCGCCGGGCGCGCTGCACGCCCTGGCGCTGGTCGGCGCCGCGACCGCGCTGTTCGGTTCGAGCGTGATGCTGACGCAGACCTCGGTCAAGGGCCAGCTCGCCCATTCCACCATCGCGCAGATGGGCTTCATGATGCTGGAATGCGGGCTGGGCGCCTTTTCCGCCGCCTGGCTGCATCTGCTGGCGCATTCGCTCTACAAGGCGCATGCCTTCCTTTCCTCGGGCGGCGTCATCGACATCGCGCGCGCCTCTTGGTCGCCCAATCCCGGCGGCGACCCGCATCCGCTGCGTCTGGCCGTCGGCCTCACGGCGGCGGCGCTGGCGGCTCTGCCGGCTTCGGCCCTGCTCGGCGTCGATCCGCTGTCGCAGCCCGGCCCCTTCGCGCTGGCCTGCATCCTCGGCTTCGGCCTGACCCACCTTATCGCCCAGGGCCTCGACGAACGCGCGACCGCCTATGTCTTCCGCCGCACGTTTCTGAGCGCGCTGGCCGTGGCGGCCCTTTATTTCGCGCTTCAAGGCGCCAGCGAGACGCTGTTCGCCGAGACCTGGCCGGCGCCGCGAGGCCGCTCCGGCCTGTTCGACCTCATCGTCGCGGCGCTCGTCGTCGCCTCCTTCGGCGCCCTGACGGTGTTTCAGACCCTGCTGCCGACCGGCGCGCGCTCGGGCCGCGCACATGCGCTCTACGCCCATGTCTCGAACGGCCTCTACATCAACACGCTCGCCAATCGCTGGGCGATCCGGCTGTGGCCCAGCCCCTCACCCTACGCCTCGACCTCTGCCGGAGACGCGCCATGAACGTCGCAACCGAAATCCCCGCCGTGGACGCGAAGGCGAGGCGGCGCGCGCACATAGCTTCGGCGGCCGAAGAGGCCTGCCGGCGCATCGCGCCGCTCTGGCCGCTCGAGCGCTTCGTCGCGGTCAACCCCTTTCTCGGCTTCTCCGACCGCAGCTTCGAGGCGACGGCGGCGACCCTGAATCATGTGCTGGGCGTGCGCATGCTGGCGCCGCGCGCCTTCTATCTCGCCGCCCTGGAACGGGGCGAGATCCAGAGCGAGGATCTGGCGCAGGCGCTCGCCGCCGCCGCATCGCCGCTCGATCCCGAGGGGCTGAAGCAGGCGCTGGCGGCGGAGCGCGCGGCGCCGGCGCGGCCGCGCGTGGCCATGGTCGCCGATATTCTCGACGGCCTCGCCCGCGGCGATCGGCGCAGCTCGCGCACCGCCTTCATGACCGACGAAATCTCGAAATTCTGCGCCGCCTATTTCGACCGGGGCCAGGCGGTGTGGAAACTGCCCTCGCGCGGGCTCGATCTTTATTCGGCCTGGCGCACGGCGGCGGCGCAGGATCTCAATCCCGAGATCATGGGCGTGACCGGCTTCCGGCGCTTCGTCGCGGCCGCGCCGGCGCAGCCGTTGGACGCGATCGCGCATACGGTCGACGCGCTGGGCATTCCCGACAACGCGCTCGCGGATTACCTGCATCGCGCGCTGTTCGACATCGGAGGCTGGGCCGCCTATGCGCGCCATCTCGACGGCGAGGCGCCGCAGGGCGCCTATCCCCTGGCCCTGCTCGCCATCCGGGTCGTCTGGGGCCTCGCGCTGTTCGAGGCCCGGCGCGAACCGGAATTCCGCGCCGCCTGGGCCGACGCCATGCGGGCGGCGGAACGGGCGACGGAGGACGCGACGATTCCCGACCCGGCCTTGCGCATCGACCTCATTGCGCACGACGCCTACGAGCGCGCCTTCGTGCGGCGCTGGCTCGGCCGGCTGACGTTGAAGAACCCGCCCGCGCCGTCGCGGCCGGAAGCCCAGGCGGCGTTCTGCATCGACGTGCGCTCGGAAGTGTTCCGGCGCGCGCTGGAGAGCGCGTCGCCCGGTTTCGAGACGCTCGGCTTCGCCGGTTTCTTCGGATTTCCGATCGAATATGTGCCGATCGGCAATCTGACCGGGGGGCCGCAATGCCCGGTGCTGCTGAAGCCGAGCTTCATCGTCTGCGAGGCCGTCGACGGCGCCGACGAAATCGAGGAGCAGGAAATCCTCGGTCTGCGGCGGCTGCGGCGGCGGGCCGAGAAGGCGTGGAAGTCCTTCAAGCTGGCCGCCATCTCTTCCTTCGCCTTCGTCGAGACCGTCGGCCTCGGCTATTGCGTCAAGCTCGCGCTGGACAGTCTCGGCTGGACCCGGCCGGTCGCCGATCCCCGCCACGACGGGTTGGATCCGGGCGTGCGCGAGCGGCTGGGGCCGCGCATCGAGCCGCGCGTCTTCGCCGACCGCGCCACCGGCTTCGCGCCCGAGGCCGCCGTCGACATGGCCGAGCGGGTGCTGCGGGCGATGTCGCTGACCGAAGGCTTCGCGCCGCTCGTGCTGCTGGTCGGCCACGGCTCGACCAGCGTCAACAATCCGCATGCCGCCGGCCTCGATTGCGGCGCCTGCGGCGGCCACACGGGCGAAGCGAATGCGCGCGTCGCCGCTGCGATCCTCAACCAGCCGGCGGTGCGGCGGGGTCTGGCGGCGCGCGGCCTGGCCATTCCCGAGGATGTCTGGTTCGTCGCCGCCCTGCACGACACCACGACCGACGAGGTGCGACTGTTCGAGACCGACAAGGCGCCGGCCTCGCATCGCGAGCGCATCGCAAAGGCGCGCGCCGCGCTGAAGGAAGCGGGCGCGCGGGCGCGGCGCGAGCGCGCCCCCCGGCTGGGGACAGCGCCCGGACAGCTGGCGAGCCGGGCGCGCGACTGGTCGCAGGTGCGGCCGGAATGGGGGCTGGCCGGCGCGGCCTGGTTCATTGCCGCCCCGCGCGCCCTTACCCGCTCGCTCGACCTCGGCGGGCGCGCCTTCCTGCACAGCTACGAGCCGCGTCTCGACCCCCGGGGCGAAATCCTCGAACTCATCCTCACCGCGCCGATGGTCGTGGCGAGTTGGATCGCGTGGCAATATTTCGCCTCGACGACGAACAACCGGGTTTTCGGCGCCGGCGAAAAGACGCTGCACAATGTGGTGGGCGCCCTGGGCGTGATCGAGGGCAACGCCGGCGACCTGCGGGTCGGGCTGGCGCGGCAATCCGTCCACGACGGCAAGGGCTTTGCGCACGAACCGGTGCGGCTGCACGCGCTGCTCGCCGCGAGCGTCGAGGCGATCGAGGGCGTACTGGCGCGTCGGGCCGAGGTGCGGGATCTCGTCGACAACGGCTGGGTGCGGCTGTACCGCGCCGATCCGGAGGGCGCGCTCTGGCGGCGGGTCGCGGCGGGACGATGGACGCCGGCTTCCGCCCCCGGTACGCTGCCCGCATGACGCGGCGCTTTTCGGCGCCGTCCACCACACGCGGTTTTGAACGTCCCTCGACGTTTGGCGCCGCGAAGCCGCGATTGCGACCCGAAACCTCCGGCTTTGCGGAGCAGCCTCGTCATCATTCCAGGTGGAACCGCGACGCGGTCCGCCGCCGCCCCGCTCGAGGAGCCAAACCATGCGTGGCATGTTCAGAAAGACGATCACGGCCGCCGCCGCCGCCCTGACGCTCGGCGCCGTCACGATGACGGCGACGCCGTCGCAGGCGAGGCACGTCTGGGTCCGCGGCTGGCATCACGGCCATAATCGCCATGGCGGCTATTACGGCTCGGGCGGCGGCCTCGGCGCGCTCGACGCTTTCGCGCTTTTCGGCCCGGCGGCCCTGCCCTACGCGTTCGGCGCGCCGTGCCTGCAATACAGCCCGGTCTACGACGCCTATGGCCGCTATATCGGGCGCCGCGTGGTGAATGTCTGCCGCTGACGCCGCATCGCAGGGGCGCCGACGTTCACACAAGATTCACCAAAAGCGGGGCAAGTTCCGTGTGTGTAACGGCGCCTGGAAGGAGCCCCCTATGATCAAATCTTTGCTTGTGAGCGCCGTGCTGGCCCTGGCCGTGACCTCGAATGCGGGCGCGGCCATGCTGGCGGCCCCGTTTGCGGACGGCGATTCGGCCATCGTTCGCGTCGCGGACGGCTGCGGCCCCGGCTTCTTCCGCGGCCCGGGCGGCTACTGCCATCGCATGCGCGGCCCCTATATGGCGCCGGTCTATCGGCCCTTCATGTGCCCGCCCGGCATGCATCCCGGCCGTTACGACCGCCGCTGCTTCCCCAACCGCTGAGCGGGGGAGCGCCCCGGAATAGCCCAGGCCCCGCTCCGCGCGGGGCCTTTTCATTTGGGCGCCGCCCAGAGCACGCCGCCCGTCATCGCGCGGGGCGCGCCGGTGGTGGCGGGCAGCGAGAGCGGCAAGCCGCGCTTCACGCGCAAGCCAAGATAGGCGAAGCATTGCGCCTCCAGCGCGTCGCCGTCGAAGCCGATCCGCTCGATGGGCTCGACCGTCGCATTGAGCCGTCGCGCCAGCCGCGCCATCAGCGTCGCATTGCGACGCCCGCCGCCCGCCACGATCCAGCGCGCAGGCGGGGCGGGAACGCAGCGCAAGGCGGCGGCCGTCGCCTCCACCGTGAAAGCCGCCAGCGTCGCCGCGCCGTCGGCGTCGCCGAGTTCGGCCACGTCGCGCGTCAATGCGTGGAAATGGTTGCGGTCGAGCGATTTGGGCGCGCGGCGGGCAAAATAGGGGTCGGCGAGCCAGCCGGCCAACATGGCCTCGCGCACCGACCCGCTCGCCGCCAGCGCGCCGTCGGCGTCATAGGCGACGCCGCGCCGGCTCCGCAGAAAGTCGTCGATCAGGGCGTTGGCCGGCCCGGTGTCGAAGGCGACGATCTCGCCCTGCGCGCCGAGATAGGTGACATTGCCGACGCCGCCCCAGTTGAGCAGCATCAGCGGCCGCTCGAGGCCGGCGGCGATGGCGGCGTGATAGAGCGGCGCCAGCGGCGCGCCCTCGCCGCCGGCCGCGACATCGGCCGAGCGGAAATCGCAGACGACATCGACGCCGAGCAGCGCCGCCGCCAGCGCGCCGTCGCAGAGCTGACGCGTCAGCCCCGCCTTCGGGCGATGCAGCACGGTTTGGCCATGCAGCCCAACCAGCGCGAGCGCGCCCGTATCGACGCCGAATTCGGCGGCGAAGGCGCGCACGGCGCCGACATGCGCCTGCGTGACGGCGCGCTCCAGCGCCGTCAGCGGCCCCGCCGCGCGCTCGGGATCGGCGACGACCTCGCGCAATTCGCGCGCCAGCGTCGCGGCATAGGGATAGGTCGCGCCGGGCCCCGGCTCGACCCGACCTTCGCCGTCGCTGCGGATGAGCGCAACATCGATGCCGTCCATCGAGGTGCCGCTCATCACGCCGATCGCGGCGGCAAGGCCGCCGGGCGGCGAGTTCATTCGGCGGGACCGATCTGGACGCTCAGCGCGCCGACGCCGGCGATCTCGCCCTCGAGCCTGTCGCCCGGCTGCACCGGCCCGACGCCGGCCGGCGTGCCGGTGAAGATCAGATCGCCCGGCCCCAGACGATAGAAGCCGGAGAGATGCGCAAGGATCTCGGCCACCGACCAGACGAGCTGGTCGGTGTTGGAATTCTGCCGCAGCTCGCCGTTCTGCCGCAACAGGATCGCGGCATGGGCGGGATGGCCGATCCTCGCCGCGGGAGCGATGGGGCTGCAGGGCGCGCTGGCCTCGACATCCTTGCCCAGCGTCCACGGCCGCTGCTTGGCGCGCTCGGACAGCTGCAGGTCGCGCCGCGTCATGTCGAGGCCGCAGGCATAGCCATAGACGCAGGCGAGCGCGTCGGCGACCGGAACCTTGAAGGCCGGCGCGCCGAGGGCGACCACCAGCTCGCACTCGAAATGATAATTGGACGTGCCGGCGGCATAGGGGATCGTCGCGCCGGTCTCGCGCAGGGTGGTCGCGCTCTTGGAGAAATAGAACGGCTTCTCGCGGTCGACGACATGGCCCATCTCGCGGGCATGGTCCTCGTAATTGCGCCCGACGCAGAAGATGCGCGAGACGGCGTAGCGCCGCGTCTCGCCCTGGATCGCGAGCGAGGGCGGGGGCGCGGGCGGGAAGAGATAATCGGTCATGCGCAGGTCCTGTCGGTTCGGAGATGTCGAATCCGAACCGACTCTAGCCCGCCCGATGCGCGCCGGGAACCCACAGCACGTCGTCGGCGCCGCGCCGATTGGCGAAACGCGCGGCGACGAAGAGATAGTCGGAGAGGCGGTTGATATAGGCGATCACCGGTTCGCCGACGGTTTCGCCCTCGATGCGCGAGAGCGTGACGATGGCGCGCTCGGCGCGGCGGCAGACCGCGCGCGCCTGATGCAGCGCCGCCGAGGCCGCGCCGCCGCCGGGCAGCACGAAGGACTTGAGCGGCGCCAGATCGGCGTTGAGCGCGTCGATGTCGCGCTCCATGCCCTCGACCTGGCCCGCGGTCATGCGCAGGACCGAGCGCCCGGCCTCGCCCTCGGGCGGCGGCGGCACGCAGAGGTCGGCGCCCATGTCGAACAGGTCGTTCTGGGCGCGCGCCAGCGTTGCGTCGATCGCCTTGAGGTCGGGATCGGCGGCCCCGGCCGTGTGCAGGCGCGCGAGGCCGAGAACGCAATTGAGTTCGTCGACTTCGCCGTAGGCGGCGATTCGCGCGTCGAACTTGGGTCGGCGCTCGCCGTCGCCCAGCGCCGTCGTGCCGTCGTCGCCGGTTCGGGTGTAGATGCGGTTGAGACGGACCATCCCTCAATGCCCCCGGATGTAGAGCGCGGCGACAATGGCGAGGATGGCGACGAATTGCAGCCCGACGCGCCAGCGCATGAGCATCTGCGAGCGATTTCCCCCGCCCTGACGCAGCATGTTCGCGAGGCCGAAGATCAGCACGACCGCGACAGCTAAGACCGCGACGCCGACGGCCGCGCTTGAGATGCTCACCATGAACCCGCCGCCCCCCGAACCCGAAACCGCGTATATAGGCCGGCGTCGCGCTGTTGCCAAAGGCCGCGCCATGCGGCGCTATGTCACGAAGCCGCGCCGGCGGGCGAGCTATCGCGGCTCGATGAGACGTTCGAGATAGTCGCGCTCCTGGCCGGGCCGGTTCGGGTCGGACAGCCGGCGGCGCAATTCCTCGAGCACGCGGCGGGCGCGCGCGGCCGCCTCCGGGCCCGCGTTGAGCAGTCCCTCGGCCACGCCTTGGTCGCCATGCGGACCGCGCCCCAGCGGATCGTCGCCGGCGCGTTGGCCCTGCGAGCGCCCGGTCGCGTAATAGCCGCCCTTGCTCGAGCCCTGCCCCTGCATCTGCTTCTGCAGACCCTGGGCGCCCTCGCGCAAGGCCTGCAGGGCGCGTCCCTGCGCCTCGACGGCGTCGCCCTTGCCGGTATGCCCGCGCCCCGGCGTCGCGCCCTGCCCGTCCGACGGCGATCCATTCTGGCCCTGCAGATCGCGCTCGGCCTCGTTCATGGCGCCCTGGGCGTCGTCGAAGCCCTTTTCGCCCTTCATGCCGAGCCCCTTCATGCGTCTCTGCAATTCGGCGAGCTTATCGTTGAGCGCCTGCTGACGATCCTGCAGGGACTGCTCCTCCGCCGCTTCGCTGTCGTCCTGTCCCGGCGGCTGCGCGCCCGGCTGGGCCCGGCGCGCGCGCTCCTTCTGGTCGCGACGGAATGTGTCGTCGCGCAGCGCCTGCTGGTCGCGCATCAGCTTGTCGAGTTCGCCAAGCTGCTTCTGCATTTCCTGGGTCGCGGCGTCGTCGGCGGCGTCGCGCTGGCTTTGCAGGTTCTCGAACATGTCCTGCAACTGGTCGAGCATCGCCTCCGCCTCGTCCTTGGCGCCGTTGCGGGCCCTATCCTCGAACCGGTTGAGCAGCGAATCGAGATCCTGCGGGGTCATCGGCGGCGCCTCGCGGGCGGATTGCTGCGGCGCGCGGCGGGCGAGTTCGGCCACGTAACGCTGCGCGGCATCGCGCAATTTCTGCATGAGCGCCTTGAGCTCCTCGTCGCTCGCGCCCCGCTTGAGGGCGTCGCGCAAGGCCTGCTCGGCCTGGCGGAGATCGCGCTGCGCCTGCGAGGCGTCGCCCTCCTCGATCTGCAAAGCCATCGCCCACAAAAGATCCGCGACCTCCAGCAACTGCGGATCGCTGCGGGCCGCATCGAGCCGCTGCGACGCCGCCCGCAGTCCGAGATAGACGCTCGGCGAGGTTCCGAAAGACTCCGGCGCCAGGATCAGCGCGGCGAGCACGCGGGCGACGCGCGGCTTCTCGCCGTCGGGATCGAGGATCAGGCCGCGCCGCTGCTCCACCAGCGCGCGGGCCAGAGGTTGCGCGAAGGTCCGCTCGGGCAGACGCAGCTTCACCGGCTGGCTGGCGCCGACCCGGCCGGACACGCCGGTGGCGTGCAGCGTCATCTCGACCTCGGCGCCGGCCCAGGGATGGTCCGACAGATCCTGCGTGGTGCGCGCCGCGCCCACCCCGTTGGGATTGGGCGGCAGCGTCAGGGCGAAGCGCGGAGGCTCGGCGAGCCGGCGCCGATGCGCGGCCGCGTCGCCCTCGCGCGCGAACGTCGCCTCGCCGCTCGCCACGCCATAGGCGTCGGCGATGGAATAGCTCAGGGTCATCGAGCCGCTGACATTGCTGCGCGGCGTCTCCGAAAGCGCGATAACCGGCGCGTCGAGACGCGACGACCGGATCGCGAAAGTCGCCAGCGCCCCGCCGCCGCGCAGGACCTTCACTTCACCGTCGCCGTGGATGACAAAGCGTCGCTCCGCCCCGGGCGGCGCGCCGGGGGCGGCCTCGGCCGGGGTCAGCGCGCCGGTCACGCGCAATTCGACATCCGCGTCGTCGGCGCGCAGCACCAGCGTCGAGCCTTCCGGCGCGCCAATCGTCTCGGGCGCGGTCTGGCCGACGATCTTGAGCAGGATCGGCGGCTTGCCGGCATAGGCCGGCGGATCGATCCAGCCGTCGATGCGCGCCGGAGCGGCGGACGGGCCGAAGGCGTGCACGTCGAAGGCGGCGGCGAAACGCGCATAGCGCTCGGAACCGGCGCCGAGCCCCGCCGCCAGCGCCAGCAGCAGGGCGGCGTAGCGCAGCGCGCGGGGGTCGCGCCGCGCCAGACCCGGCGACGGCGCCGCGACCTGCAGCGTTTCGACGCGGCGCGCGAGCCACGCCCGATGCAGCGCCCAGAGCGCCTGCGTCGTTTCGTCCTGCTCGCCGGCGGCAAGACGATCCTCGAGACTGGAGGCGGCGCGATGGCCGTCGGGCGAATCGCGATCGATGCGGGCCAGGATCTGCGCGCGGCCGGGCGGACGGAAGCGGGCGAGCGGCGAAAGCGCGACAATCGCCGCCAGCGCGAACAAGGCGAGGGCGCCCGCATGGCCCCAGGCCGGCAACCCGTACCAGAAGCCGGCCCAGGACGCGGCGAGAAACAGGGCGCCGACAGCGCCCAGCGTGGCCAGCGGCGGCCATACCTGCTCCCAGATCAGCGCCGCCGCGGCGCGACGGCGCAGCCCGGCAAGCCGCGCCTGCGGTCGATCCAGCGGACTTTGGGGCGCATCAGCCGCCAATCGTTTCTCCTGAAGCGCGGGAAGGCTCTCCCGCGTGCAGCCTCACCCCAACCAAGGCGGAAGTTTGTCGAGACCGATCAAATCCGCGTAGCTCGTTCGCGGACGCACAACGGCGAAGGCGTCGCCATTGACCAGCGTCTCGGGGATCAGCAGGCGCGAATTGTAGGTGCCGGCCTGAACCGCGCCATAGGCGCCGGCCGTCAGCACCGCGAGGCAATCCCCCGCCTTCGGCTCGGCCATTTCGCGCGACTGGGCGAGGTAATCGCCGCTCTCGCAGACGGGGCCGACGACATCGGCGGTGAAGCGCGCGTCCGTCGCATTCGACTCGCGCAGCGGCAGGATCTCGTGATGCGCCTCGTAGAGCGTCGGGCGAATGAGGTCGTTCATGGCGGCGTCGACGATGACGAAATGTCGGTTCTCGCCGTGCTTGACGTAAATGACCCGGGTCACCAGCACGCCGGCGTTGCCGACGATGAGACGGCCGGGCTCGAGGAAGATTTCGCAATCGAGGTCGCGCGTGCGGCGCGCCACCACCTGGGCATAGGCTTCCGGCGGCGGCGGCGGCGAATTGTCGAAGCGATAGGGAATGCCGAGGCCGCCGCCGACATCGACATGGTCGATGCGGTGGCCGTCGGCGCGCAATTCGCGCACGAAATCGGCGAGCAGCGCGAAGGCGTCGTCGAAGGGCGCGAGATCGGTAATCTGCGAGCCGATATGCATGTCGACGCCGTCGACCTCGACGCCCGGCAACGCCCGCGCCCGGGCGTAGACCTCGCGCGCCCGCGAGATCGGAATGCCGAACTTGTTCTCGGATTTGCCGGTGGAAATCTTGGCGTGGGTGCGGGCGTCGACATCCGGATTGACCCGGATGGCGATGCGGGCGCGCTGGCCGCGCGCCGCCGCGACCTCGGAGAGCGTCTCCAGTTCCGGCTCGGACTCGACATTGAAGCAGCGAATGCCCTCGTCGAGGCCCAGCGCCATTTCGGCGCGCGTCTTGCCGACGCCCGAGAAGATGATCTTGCCGCCGGGCACGCCGGCGGCGCGGGCGCGGCGCAGTTCGCCTTCGGAGACGACGTCCATGCCGGCGCCGAGCCTGGCCAGCGTGGCGAGCACCGCCTGATTGGAATTGGCCTTCATGGCGTAGCAGACCATCGCGCGCGCGCCGGCGAAAGCCTGCGCGAACACGCGATAATGCCGCTCGATGGTGGCCGTGGAATAGCAATAGAACGGCGTGCCGACCGCCTCGGCGATGCGCGCGAGATCGACGTCCTCGGCGTGGAGCGCGCCGTCGCGATAGGCAAAATGATGCATGGGGAGAACTTTACAGCAGCGGATCGAGCAGGAAGGGGGTGTGCGGCGGCGAAATCGGCGGATTCGATTTGCGCACCTGCAGTCCGCCTTCGGCGGGATCGGCCGGTTTGGTCGATTGCACGGCGCTGCCGTCGGGCGGCGGCTCCAGATCGCCGCGTCGGCCGCAGCCCGATGCCGAAAGGGCGATGGCGCACACCAGCGCGACCGCGGCGATACGGCGCGTCCGGTTGCATGACGCTTGCGGCAGGCTCGACATCCCGATCAAAACCAAACTCCCTCGTAACGCTGTCAGTATATCGGAAACCGTCGGCGATGCGAGAGGGCGCGCGAATCGGCGCGCCTCATGGGGACGGCGCCGCGCCGGCCGCCCAGGCTTCCTGCGCCGCCGTCTCGATCGCGCCCGGCCGGACCCGACGCACCTGCGCAATCGCGCAGGCCGGCGCCCAGCCGCTCTCCGCCAGCAGCCGCGCCGCAACCATGCCGGAGCGGCCGAGGCCGCCGCGGCAATGGATGACGATATCCCCGCCCGCCGCGAGCTCGGCGCGCAATCGGGCGCTATGGCCGGGCCAGGCGGCGTCGAAGGCGGCGTCGGGCGTCGAAAAATCCGCAATCGGCAGATGCAGCCAGTCGAGCCCGCGCCGCCGCGCCTCCTCGCCGAGACGCCCGATGCCGAGGATCGCGAATTCCCTCGTCTCGATGAGGCTGACGAGCGTTCGCGCCGGCCAGGCGGCGATGGCGTCGAGGTCGGCGGCAAGGTCGCGAACCGCGACATCGCGCCGGCCCGGCGCGGATGTCAGACCCAGCCGCCCGGCCAGGGGCGCGACCTGCACGGCGGCGATGTCGAGCGGCGGCGACTCAGGGGTCACGTTCGGGGCTCCTTTGGCCGGAACCTAGGCGGGAACGGCGCCGGGCGCCATGTCGGCGTTCAGTCGCGCGCCGCCGAGGCGCGCAGCCAGTAGCGCCCGATCGCCGCCTGAACGGCCAGCGCGAGAACCCCGTTCAGCAGCAAGGCCGGTCGCACGCCCAGAGCTTCGATCGACAGACCCGTCAGCAGCGCGCCGATAGGCTGCCCGCCGCGCGTGGCGAGCATGAAAAGGCTCACGGTCTGGCCGAGCCGGTCGGCGCGGGCGTGGGCCTGCAAAACGGAATTGGCCGACGTGTTGCTCATCGTCACGGCCGCGCCGGCGACGACCATCAAGGCGGGCAGCGCGAGGCCGGCAGGCGCCAGGGCGATGGCCGCGACCGCCAGCGCATAGGTCATGGCGAGCCAGGAGCTCATCCTTCGCCGGTCTCGATCCAGCGGAATCGCCAGCAGCGCGGTCGCGCCCATCAGGCCGCCGACGCCGAAAGCGCCGATGGCGAGACTGAAATCGCCCGAATCGCCCTGCAACGCCGACTTTACCAGCACGGGGACGAAGGTCGTCAGCGGCGCGCAAAGCACGCTGGTGGCGAAGACCGTCAGCAGCGCCCCGCCAATCTGCCGCGGTCGCAGCGTGTCGCGCAACGCCGCCGTCAGGGCGCGAAGCTTTGGGACCTCGCGCGGCGCGGGATTCGGTTCGGGCGGCACGATCCAGAGCGCCACGCCGATGAAGGGAATGTAAGACGCGGCGCTCAGGGCGAAACACGCCACGGCGCCGACGCTGGCCATCAGCACCCCGGCTATGGCGGGGCCCAGAATGCGCGACAGGTTGAACTGCGTCGAATTCAGCGCCAACCCCTGCGCGATCTGTTCCCGTTGCACGATCGACGGCACGATCGACTGAAACGAGGGCATGGACAGCGCGTCGGTGACGCCGACCACGAGCGACAGCGCCACGATCGCCATCGGGTGCACCCAGCCGACCAGCAGCATGACCACGATCAGGGTCGGGCAGACCATCTGGATTGACTGGAACAGGGCGATGACGCGGCGACGGTCGGCGCGGTCGGCCAGCACGCCGCCCAGCAGGGTCAAAGCCCAGACCGGCGCGTTCATGGCGAAGGAATCGAGCCCGATCAGGAAGGGCGAGGCGCCTATGCCGAGCAACAGCCAGGGCTCCGCAACCTGCTGCGCCCAGCCGCCGATGTTCGAAAGCAGGGTCGCGACCCAGTAGGTTCCGAAGCGCCGCGTCGCCAGCAGATGCAGCGATTGACGAAACGCCCCCGCCGCGCCCGAGATATCCGCCATCATGGCCTTCCGATTTGCGCCGGCGTCAAATCTCGAAGCTCTCGCCCAGAGCCGGACGGATTGCGCGCGGGGCGCCGAGCCTGTCGCACAGCGCCGCCATCGCCTGTTCCTCGCCGTGGGTCAGGAAAATCTGCGCCGGATCGGCCGTTTCGCGCCAAGCTCGCAGTTCGGCCTGATCGGCATGGGCGGAAAAGCCGTTGATGGTGTGGACCCGCGCGCGGACATTCAGGCTTTCGCCGAAGATCTCGACTTGCCGGGCGCCGTCGATGATGCGGCGCGCCAGCGTTCCGAGGGCGGCGAAGCCCACGAAGATGATGCTGGCGTCCGCGCGTCCGATATTGTGGCGCAGATGATGCCGAACGCGCCCACCCGTGCACATCCCCGAACCCGCGAGAATGACGGCGCCGCCCCGGATCTTGTTAAGCGCCATCGATTCCGAGGCGTCGCGCGTGAAATGCAAGCCGGGAAGCTGAAACGGGTCCTGGCCCGCCCGCAGCGCCGCCGCCGCCTCGGGGCTGCAACATTCGGCGTGGCGACGAAAGATTTCGGTCGCCGAGATCGCCATCGGGGAGTCGAGAAACACCTGCAGCGACGCGGGCAGCTTGTTCTGTTCGATCCCCTCCCGCAGCCAGTACAAGAGCTCCTGCGCGCGCTCGAGCGCGAAGGTGGGGATGATCACATTGCCGCCGCGGTGAAAACTCTCGTTCAGCGCTTCGTAGAATTCCGCCACTGAATCCGCGACCGGCCGATGCAACCGGTCGCCGTAGGTCGACTCCATGACGGCGACGTCGACGCCCGACGGCGGCCGCGGCGGCGAGAGCAGCGGACGCCCGGCATTGCCGATGTCGCCCGAGAAGAGCACGCGCTTCTGAGCGCCAGCCTCGGCGACCTCGACGAGGATGCTCGCCGAACCCAGAATATGCCCGGCGTCGAAATAGGCGACGCGAATTCCCGGCGCCAGTTCCAGGCTTTCGCCGTAGCTCGCGTTGCGGCCGAATCGATCAAACACATTGAGCGCGTCAATCAGCGAATAGAGCGGCGCCGAGCCATCGCGATCGTGGCCGCGACGCTCCGCCAGACGCGCGAGATAGCGCGCCTCCTCTTCCTGCAGATGCGCCGCATCGAGCAATACCAGCCTCGTCAGGTCGCGCGTCGCCGCTGTGGCGACGATCTCCCCCCGGAAGCCGCGCCGGACCAGCAGAGGAATCCGGCCGCAATGGTCGAGATGGGCGTGCGTGAGCAGCAGAAAATCGATCCCGGCGGCGTCGAAGCCGAAATCGCGGGCGTTTTCCTCCTCGATCTGCCGCGAGCCTTGATAGAAGCCGCAATCGATCAGCAGCCGCTTGCCCGCGCATTCGAGCATGTGACAGGAGCCGGTGACGCCCCGGTCCGCGCCGTGGAACGAGAGCCGCAAGAGTAACTCCTCCCCTGGATGACCTTGCGATGGGAGTGCGGATCATTCCCGAGCGACCTGCGCGGCGTCAAATTCTCGCGCGACTTTTTGCGCCCGCCAACAAAAGCGGCGGCGCTTCGAGGGTTTCGAAGCGCCGCCGGACAACTTTGCCGCCTCGACCCGAAGGCCGAGGGATCGCCGTGAAAACCGCGCCGATCAGGCGAGGTCGAAACGGTCGAGATTCATGACCTTGGTCCAGGCGGCGACGAAGTCGTGCACGAACTTGGACTTCGAATCGCTGGAGGCATAGACCTCGGCGAGGGCGCGCAGCTGCGAGTTGGAGCCGAACACGAGATCGACGCGCGTGCCCGTCCACTTGACCTCGCCGGTCGCGCGGCTGCGGCCTTCGAACACGTCGTCGCCCGAATTCGCCTTCCACGCCAGATCCATGTCGAGCAGATTGACGAAGAAGTCGTTCGTCAGCGCGCCGGGATGTTTGGTGAACACGCCATGCGCGACGCCGCCGGCATTGGCGCCGAGCACGCGCAGACCGCCGACCAGAGCCGTCATTTCCGGCGCCGTCAGGGTCATCAATTGCGCGCGGTCGACCAGAAGCTCCTCGGCCGAAACCGTGTATTTGGCTTTCTGGTAGTTGCGGAAACCGTCGGCGATCGGCTCCAGAACGGCGAAGGACTCGACGTCCGTCTGGTCCTGCGACGCATCGGCGCGGCCCGGCGCGAAGGGAACCTTCACGTCATGACCCGCAGCCTTGGCCGCCTGCTCGATCGCGGCGCCGCCGGCCAGCACGATGAGATCGGCGAGCGAAACCTGCTTGCCGCCGGTCGCCGCCGCGTTGAAGGCCGCCTGGATCTCTTCCAGCGCGGCGAGCACCGTCGCGAGCTGCGCGGGCTGGTTGACGTCCCAGTCCTTCTGCGGCGCAAGGCGGATGCGCGCGCCGTTGGCGCCGCCGCGCTTGTCGGAGCCGCGGAAGGTCGAGGCCGAGGCCCAGGCCGTCTGCACGAGCTGCGAAACCGACAGGCCAGAGGCGAGGATCTTCGCCTTCAGCGCTTCGATGTCATGAGCGTCGACGAGCGCGTGCGTCACGGCCGGAATCGGGTCCTGCCAGACCAGCGTCTCGGCCGGAACCCAAGGGCCGTGATAACGAGCGCGCGGTCCCATGTCGCGGTGCGTCAGCTTGAACCAGGCGCGCGCGAAGGCGTCGGCGAAATGGTCGGGGTTCTCGTAGAAACGTCGCGAGATCGGCTCGTAGATCGGATCGACGCGCAGCGCGAGGTCGGTCGTCAGCATAATCGGGGCGTGGCGCTTGTTCGGGTCGTGCGCGTCGGGAACCGTGCCCTGCGCGGCCGCGTCCTTGGGCGTCCACTGCCAGGCGCCGGCGGGGCTCTTGGTCAGCTCCCACTCATACTTGAACATGTTCTCGAAGTAATTGTTGTCCCACTTGGCCGGCTCGGTCGTCCAGGCGCCTTCGAGGCCGCTGGTGATCGTATGCGCGCCGTTGCCGGGGCCGTAGCTGTTCTTCCAGCCCAGACCCTGCTCCTCGATCGCGGCGCCTTCCGGCTCCGGACCGACATATTTCGACGGCTCGGCCGCGCCATGCACCTTGCCGAAGGTGTGGCCGCCGGCGATCAGCGCGACGGTTTCCTCGTCGTTCATCGCCATGCGAGCGAAGGTCTCGCGAATGTCGCGCGCGGCGGCGAGCGGGTCGGGCTTGCCATTGGGGCCCTCCGGATTGACATAGATGAGGCCCATCTGCACGGCGGCGAGCGGGTTCTCGAGTTCGCGGTCGCCGCTGTAGCGCTTGTCGCCCAGCCAGTCGGCCTCGGCGCCCCAATAGATGTCCTCCTCGGGCTCCCAGACGTCCTCGCGCCCGCCGCCGAAGCCGAAGGTCTTGAAGCCCATCGATTCCAGCGCCGCATTGCCGGCCAGGATCATGAGATCGGCCCAGGAAATCTTGTGGCCGTATTTCTGCTTGATCGGCCACAGCAGACGGCGGGCCTTGTCGAGATTGGCGTTGTCCGGCCAGGAGTTCAACGGCGCGAAACGCTGCGTGCCCGAGCCGGCGCCGCCGCGTCCGTCGCCGGTGCGATAGGTGCCGGCGCTGTGCCAGGCCATGCGGATGAACAGCGGCCCGTAATGGCCGTAATCGGCCGGCCACCAGGGCTGCGAGGTCGTCATCAGCGCGAAAAGATCCTGACGCAGCGCTTCCAGATCCAGCGTCTTGAAGGCCTCGACATAATTGAACGACTTGCCCATCGGGTTCGACAGGGCGGAATTCTGGTGCAGCATCTTCAGGTTGAGCTGATTCGGCCACCAGTCGCGATTGGAGCGCACCGCGTTGCTCGTCGGATTGGCGGCGCCGTGCATGACCGGGCACTGGCCCTTCGGCTCGACATTGGTGTCCATGGATCTCTCCGATTTCCGGTGTGTTGACTTGGGGATTGGCGCGTTGACTTGGGGATTCACGAAAATACGCGGCAGGGCCGGACCACCATTCCGTCTCCGGCGCCGAGCGTAGGCAATAGCTGAACCAAGGGCGTCTCATTCTTGCGACGCGCTGCGCGAAAGCGCAGGGCGGCGCCGGAACGCGGTCGCTTCATCGGCGCGAGCGAGGGTCTAGCACAGCGATCTCATAAGTTTAAGTTGAATTTTCCGATGGTCACGATAGTCTGCGGCTATGATGGAGCCTACACTCCGGCAACTCCGCTATTTCGAGGCGCTCGCCCGCCATTGTCATTTCGGACGCGCGGCCGAAGCCTGCGCCATTTCGCAGCCTTCCATGTCGATCCAGATCAAGGAGCTGGAAGACGCGCTCGGCGCCGCCCTCGTGGAGCGCGGCGCGCGCCAGCTCCGGCTCACCCAGTTCGGCGCCGAATTCGCGCTGCGCGTGCGCGAAATCCTGCGCGCCGTCGAGGAGCTCGGCGATCTCGCGCGCGCCTCCGACGGGGCCCAGCTGACGCGGTTGCGTCTGGGCGTGATCCCCACGGTCGCGCCCTATCTCCTGCCCGGCGTGATCGGCGCCCTGACGCGCGCCTATCCGGGCGTCGATATCCATGTGCGCGAGACCCTGACCCAGAAGCTCATCCAGGACCTCGCCGACGGCCGGCTCGACGCCGCCATTGTCGCGCTGCCGGTTTCCGAGCCCGCCTTCGAGGAAATCGCCCTGTTCGTCGAGGATTTCGTGCTGGTGCGTCCCATGGCCGATGCGGACAAGCCGACGCCCAACGCCGAATTGCTGCGTCAGATGCGGCTGCTGCTGCTCGAGGAGGGCCATTGCTTTCGCGATCAGGCGCTCGCCTTCTGCCGCCTGCACGCCGCGCCGCCGCGCGAATTGCTCGACGCGAGTTCGCTCTCCACCCTGGTGCAGATGGTCGGCGCCGGCATCGGCGTCACGCTGATCCCGGAAATGGCGGTGGCGGTGGAGACGCGCTCGGCCGCCGTCGGCATCGCGCGTTTCGAGAGCGAGACGCCGTCGCGCACGCTCGGCATGATCTGGCGCAAGAGCAACCCGCTGGGCCCGCGCCTGCTGGAGATCGCCGACATCGTGCGCGAAGCGGCGCAGAATGCGCGCGCGCAGGCGGCAGGCAGGCCGACGGCGCCCGCCCAAAGCCGCACGCGCTAGAACGCCACGCGGTCGCCGCCCTTCAGCTCGAGAATCTCGCGCGCCTCGTCGGGCGTCGCAATCGACAGCCCGAGGCCCTCGATAATCTGTCGCGCCGCGCGCACCTGCTCGGCGTTGCTGGCGGCGAGGCGGCCGGGGCCCGACCAGAGCGAATCCTCCAGCCCGACGCGCACATGTCCGCCCATCGCCGCCGATTGCGCGGCTATGGCGAGTTGGTTGCGG
>Ga0316217_10002411_pt1 | contig 22542 bp, 19 predicted proteins | sample 1anoAmetaG_FD_203633 | JGI IMG/M metagenome (GOLD analysis project Ga0316217, IMG submission 203633) | Freshwater microbial communities from Trout Bog Lake, Wisconsin, USA - 1anoA | ecosystem: Environmental > Aquatic > Freshwater > Lake > Hypolimnion/Profundal zone | place: USA: Wisconsin...
TCACGATGGTGTTGTCGAACCCGCCGTCCTTGCCGCGGGTCGCGGCCGGGGCCGCCTGCCAATCATAGGACTGGTAGGCCGAGTAGTTGGCCTTCACGTCATAGTCGTAGCGCACCTCCGGTCCAGAACAGGCGACCAGACCGCCTAGCGCCCCCAAGGCCAGCATGACCCGCAACGTCCTGATATGCCCCATCTCACACTCCCAATGCGCAACCGACCCCGGGCCCGCCCGGAAGGTTTACCACGCTGACCATGCTACCCGGGGATCCGGGCCTGCGGCTCATTCCGGGACGTTCGCGGCGGGCCGGGGTCCGGCCAGCGCCTTGTGCACCACCGCCAGGGCATCCTTGATGCTGCAGGGCTTGGACAGGAATCCGGCGAGCCCCTTGCAGGACAGGGCCGAGGTGGCCTCGGACTCGCTGTACCCGCTCATGAGCACCACCGGGAGGTTCGGCGCCAGTTTCTGGATTTCCTCGAACATCGCGTCGCCGCCCATGTGCGGCATGGTCAGGTCCAGCAGCGCCAGGGACAGCGAAGACCGGTGGCGGAGGAAGGCCTTGATCCCGTCCACCCCGTCCTCGGCCTCGATGACCTGAAATCCGGCCCGCTCCAGGCCCTGGCGCAGAATGGCGCGGACCGTCGGCTCGTCGTCCGCCAGGAGGATGACCCCGGCTCCGCCGGCCACGGGCGCGGCTTCCAGTTCGGCATCCAGTTCCGGGAGCTTCCCGGCCAGGGGGAAGAACAGCTGGGTGGCCCCGGCGCCCTCGCCCGCGGCCTCGGCGACGGCCCCCCGGTGCTCGCGCATGATCGCCTGCACCGCGGCGAGCCCCAGGCCGTTGCCCGGCCACTTGGCGGCGAACAGGGGATCGTAGCGGTCCGCCATGATCTCCGGGGCCCGGCCCGGGCCGGTGTTGCGCACTTCCAGGCAGACATAGGCGCCCTGGAATTCCGGGGCGGTCCCCTCGGGGGCCTGGACCCGGGTGCGGACGGTGATCTCGCCGCCGGCGATGCGCAGGGCTTCGGCCGCATCGTAGACCAGGTTCAGCAGGGCGTAGCGGGCCTGGTTCAGGTCCACCCCGGCCAGGGGCAGGTCCGGCTCCAGGTCCAGCCTCAGCCTGCTGCCCCGGGGGATCATGCTCTCGATGGACGGCAGGGCCTCCCGCACCGCGTCGTTCAGCTGCCGGGGCGCGATCTGGATCCGGCCGATGCCGGCGTAGTCCTCCATCTGCCGGCAGAGCGCCGAGGCCCGCTGCATGCTGGCATGGACCTTCTCCAGGCTCTCCCTTAGCAGTTCCGGCTGCCCGCCATCGCCCAGGGCGATTTCGGTGAAGCCCTGGATCCCCATCAAGGTGTTGTTGAGATCGTGCATGGTGCTGCGGGCCACGGCGCCCAGGCTCTCGTGCCGCTGGGCCTGGAGCAGGGCCGCCTCGTAGCGGCGCTGTTCGGTCACGTCCTGGATCACCGCCAGCAGTTCGGCCGGCCTGCCGCTGTGGAAGCGCACGAACACGCTCATGCGGCTCTTGAACCAGCGGTATTCGCCCCGGTGGTCGCGGATCCGGAAGACCTGCTCCCGGGCCTCCTCCTTGGCCCCCGCCTCCCCGGTCCGGGAGACCAGCATCTCGTACTGCCTCATGACGGCGGGCAGGTCCTCCGGGTGCACCAGGGAGGTGAGGAAGCCCAGTCCCCCCTTGATGAACTCCTCCTGGGGGTAGCCCAGGAGATCGGCCACCGCGGAGTTCAGGTAGAGGAAACTCCGGCTGCGCGCTTCGATGATGGTGTGGATGTCCTGGGACAGTTCGGCCACGGCCTCGATGTAGCGCTCCGCTTCGGCCAGGGCCATCTCCGCCTCCAGGGCGCGCACCGAGAGCCGCTTGATGGCCAGGGCCCCGACCGCGGCCAGCAGGGTCAGGCCCAGCCAGGGCAGGAGGCTGGCGGGGCCGGGCTGCGAAAACATGGCGACGGTGGTGCCGGCGAACAACAGGAAGAAAACGGCCAGCATGGCGGAGCTGGAAAGCAGTCTTTTCAGCGGCAAGGCGGGCATGGATCACCTCTTGAGTCGGGCCGACATTGGGGGGTGGATCTTTGAAAACCATTATTACCAACAAAACCTGCGGCCCGGGGGTAATTTCACGGCATGGCCCCGGTTGTGCCAGCATGGTAGTTCTGGAGGTGCCCTTGTCCTGCCCCGCCATCCTGTCCGCCTCGGCCATTCCCCCCGGGAGCCTGCTGCTGGATGCCCGGTCCAGTGCCGCCTACGCCGAGGGCCATCTCCAGGGGGCCCTCAGCGCCGATCTGGAGCGCTGCCTCAGCCTGGCTTCGGCCCCCGGGCACGATCCAGCCCGGGGCGGGCGCCATCCCCTGCCCTCCCCCGCCCAGTGGGCGACCCAGATGAGCGCGTGGGGCGTGACCCCGGAGACCTGGGTGGTGGCCTATGATGACGCCCACGGCGGCAGCGGAGCCGCCCGGCTGTGGTGGATGCTCCGGGCCTCCGGCCACGAACGCGCCGCGCTGCTGGACGGGGACCTGCCCGGCCCGCTGGTCCAGGACCAGCCAGGTGAGCGGCAGCCGGCCCCGGCCTACCCCCTGGACCGCTGGCTCCGGCCCACGGTCAGCTTCGAGCAGGTGGACCGCCTGCGCCAGGACCCGGACTGGAAGGTCCTGGACGTGCGCTCCCGGCCGCGCTACCGGGGGGAGACCGAGCCCATCGACCCGGTGGCCGGACACATTCCCGGCGCCCTGAACCTGCCCTTCGCCGAGAACCTGGACCCCCAGGGCCGGTTCAAGACCCCGGAGGAACTGCGGGCGATGTACCTGGACTTCCTGGCGGGCACCCCGGCCGGGCGCCTGGCGGTGCATTGCGGCAGCGGCGTCACCGCCTGCCACACCCTGCTCGCCCTGGAACTGGCCGGGCTCGACGGCGCGGCGCTCTACGTGGGCTCCTGGAGCGAATGGTGCCGCCGCACCGGCCTTACCGGGCCATCTCCCACATCGCGTTGACGATGCTCCACCGGCCCTGGCCCCTCGCCAGGTGCAGGTGCAGGACCCAGCCCGCCAGTTCCGCCACCGCGCTGGCCGAGCGCGCCCGCACGTCCAGCACCCTGACCTTCAGGCCGCGTCGGCCGGGGGCCGTCTTGGCGCCGAACCGGCCCTGGGGCCCGACCACGCCCCGCACCAGCCCGTCGGGATCCCAGTGCAGCCCGGGCTCCGCTCCGGCCCGGACCCCCAGCAGCCGGGTCGCCAAGGACGGGTGCAGGCAGCGGGTCATGGCGGCGGCGTCGCCGCTGAACCAGGCCTGGGCGAAAGCGTTCACCTCCCGGGCCACGGCGGCGCGGGCGTCGAAGCCGTCCAGGTCGGGGGACTGGGGCCCGGCTCCCACCGTCCCCCACAGGACCCCTGACTGCTTTTCCTGGCCGCGCGGCATCTCCGTTCCTCCCGAATGGATCGATCACCCCCAAGGTGCCGCGAACCGGCCCAGGGTTTTCTCGCCCCGATTCTTTTTTTTCACGGATAATTTGATGGATTGCCCAGCCTGCCTGCCCGGAGATGCAAATTCTTGACCGGTTCAATCAGGAACATTATATTCAAATGTGTCTCGACAGGATGGACCCCTTGAAGATTTCCGCCCGTGGCCGGTATTCCATGCAAGCACTGTTCGACCTGGCCCACTTCAGCCATGGCCAGCCGGTGCCGCTCCATCTCATCGCCCAGCGCCAGGACCTCAGCCTGCCGTTCCTGGAGCAGATCTTCAACCGGCTCAAGAAGGCCGGCATCGTGGCCAGCGTGCGCGGGCCCAAGGGCGGCTACGTCATCACCCGCCCCTGCAACCAGGTCACGGTCGGCGACGTGCTCCGGCTCACCGACAGCGGGTTCTACGCCGCGGCCAGGACCGACCCGGCTTCGGCCAAGTCGGCGCTGCGGGCCGACGTGAAGATGAACGAGCTGCTCTGGAAGCAGCTTTCCGACCAGATAACCCTGTTCATGGACACCATCACCCTGGCCGACCTGTGCGTGGAGAGCCACAGCAACAGCTGCCCGTCGTGCACCTGCCCGGAATACACCCGGAACGTCCAGGATCAGCTGGACTCCGGCCAGCGCAAGCGGTGCGCGGCGCTGGATTGAGGGAGCGGCGTTGAGCAATCCCTGCGCCCTGCCCAGCCTGGCGCTGCCGCCGAGCGACGCCGAGCGGCTGGCGCTGCCGAAGCTGGAGGAGCGGATCCGCCGGCGAGTGGGGGTCTGCGTCCACGAGTTCGGCCTGATCCAGGACGGCGACCGGATCCTGGTGGGGCTGAGCGGGGGCAAGGACTCCTGGGCCCTGCTGGACGTGCTGGAATCCCTGCGCCGGCGGGCCCCGATCGCGTTCGAGCTGCACGGGGTGACCATCGATCCCGGCTTTCCCAGCTACAACCCGGACCGCATCGCCGAGGTCTGCGAGGCCAAGGGCATCCCTCACCAGGTCCTGTCGGCGCCCATCGACATGATGGTGCGCAGGCGGCCCGAGGTCACCCCCTGCGCCATGTGCTCGCGGTTCCGCCGCGGGGTACTTTACTCCCATGCCAAAGCCAATGGCTTCAATAAGATCGCCCTGGGCCACCACCTGGACGACCTGATCGAGACCCTGCTGCTCAACCAGTTCTTCGGCGGGCGGCTGTCCACCATGCCGCTCAAGCTGGTCAGCGACGACGGCGGCAACACGGTGATCCGGCCCCTGGGCACCTGCGAGGAGGAGGACCTGCGCCGGCTGGCCTGGCTCAAGGGCTATCCCATCGTGCCCTGCGGCTGCCCGCTGTGCGGCGCCTCGGTGCTGGAATCCCGGCGGGCCCAGGTGAAGGCCCTGGTGGCCAGTCTGCAGGCCACCATCCCCGACCTCAAGTTCTCCATGCTCAAATCCATGAAGAACCTGAAGCCCTCCCACCTCCTCGACAGCAGGTACTCGCACCTGGCCTAGCTCCATCGTGCGGGTCCCGCCAGGCTGTCGCATCCGGAATTCGGCGCGGCTTGCGCGCGCCTCGCCGGATGCTTTGCGGCGGGGAGTTGATGTTCACGTGTCCCATCGGCTTGGGACCGGCCTTCTGCTCCGGGTCTCCAGTCCTTCCTCCGGGCCTCCGGGTTGAGCTTTTTCTCCATGCACCACGCGGATTGGGTCGTGCCGTCGTGCTGAGGCAAATCAGGTTCCCGCGCGGGATGTCAGGACCCCGGCCCTGGCTCCGGCCGGCCGTCTGTCCTGGGTATGCCATGATGAAGGGCACCCCTTCATGCCCTGGGGTTCCCATCCACGCCACCGGCTGCCCCGGACGGAACCATGCCTGAACCTGAAACCGACCGAGCCCTCACCCTGCGCATCCTGCCGGCGGTGGGGTTCAATTTCGTGGCCTACTTCTGCATCGGCGCGCCGCTGGCGATCCTGCCTTCCTTCCTGCACCTGCACCTGGGCCTCAGCACCATCGTCTCGGGGTTCCTGGTCAGCCTGCAGTACATCGCCACCTTCGCCAGCCGGCCCCGGGCCGGGCACCTCTCCGACACCATCGGCCCGCGCCAGACGGTCCGCTACGGCCTTTGCGCGGTCGCCGCCAGCGGCGGCCTGGTGGTCCTGGCCGGCCTGTTCCACCACTTCCTCTGGACCAGCGTCGGCATCCTCGCCGCCAGCCGGCTGGTGCTGGGCACCGGCGAAAGCATGATCGGCACCGGGGCCACCATGTGGGGCATCGGCCGGGTCGGCCCCCAGCATACGGCGCGGGTGATCTCCTGGAGCGGCGTCTCCACCTACACCGGCCTGGCCGCCGGCGCGCCGTTCGGCGTGGTGACCGCCGCGCTCTGGGGCTTCCCGGCGGTGGGCGGCATCATCGCCGCGCTGTGCCTGGCCGCCTTCGTCCTGGCCACCCGCATGGCGCCCACCGCGCCGTTCAAGGGCCGGCGGGTGCCCATGGGCCACATCGTCCTGCGGGTCGCCCCGTTCGGCCTGGCCCTGGCCCTGGGCGGCACCGGCTTCGGCGTCATCGCCACCTTCATCACCCTGTACTTCGCCAGCCGCTCCTGGACCGGCGCCGCCCTTTCGCTCACCATCTACGGCCTGAGCTTCGTCAGTTCCCGGCTTCTGTTCGCCCGCACCATCGACCGCCACGGCGGCTTCCCGGTGGCCCTGGTATCCTTCAGCATCGAGATCCTCGGCCTGCTCCTTCTGGGCCTCAGCCATTCCCACGGCCTGGCCTACCTGGCCTGCGCCCTCACCGGTTCAGGTTTCTCCCTGGTCTTCCCGGCGCTGGGCGTCGAGGCCGCCAACGCCTTCCCGGTCTCGGTGCGCGGTTCGGTCATCGGCGTCTACAACGCCTTCGCCGACCTCTCCCTGTTCCTGGCCGGCCCCCTGGCCGGCGCGGTCATCCACGCCTACGGCTACTCCGCGGTCTTCCTCACCGCCGCCGGCGCGGTCCTGTGCGCGCTGGGGGGCACCGTCTGGCTCGCCACCACCACCCTGCGCCGGCGGGCCCGGAAGTTCGCCACCTGACCTCCGGCTGTTCCCGTTAACCATGAAGGCCGGATCCTTGGCAATGGAACACGTTCCACCGTCACCCTCCGTCACGCCGCAGGCGAGGCGAGCGAACGCGAGCCGGACCTGCGGCGACTCAGGAAGCTAGACGATACGGAGCCAGAGGCCCTTCAGATAGGAGCCTTCGGGATGGTTGAGGGCGTAGGGGTGGTCCATGGGCTGGCCCAGGTGGGCCAGGACCTGGGCTTCCCGGCCGGCCTCCAGCAGGGCGGTCCAGACCACCTCCTGGAACCGGGGGCGGTCCAGGTGCTGGGAACAGGAGAAGCAGCCCAGCACGCCGCCGGGGGCGGTGGCCCTGGCGCCCAGCCGGAACACGTCCTTGTAGGCCTTGAAGGCCTTGTCCACGTCCTTGCGCTGCTTGGCGAAGGCCGGGGGGTCCACCACCACCCGGTCGAAGCTTTCCGGCTCCAGGCCGCGCATCAGCTCGAAGGCGTCGCCCTGGAGCCGCGCGTGGCGGGCCGGGTCCAGGCCGTTGCGGGCCCAGTCGGCTTCCGCCTGGTCCAGGGCCGGGCCGGAGATGTCCAGGGTGGTCACGGCGGCGGCCCCGCCCAGGCCGGCGTGGATGGAGAAGCCGCCGGTGTAGCCGAAGGCGTTCAGCACCCGGGCGCCCTCGGACAGGCGGCCCAGGGTCAGCCGGTGCTCCCGCTGGTCCAGGAAGAAGCCGGTCTTCTGGCCCTTGAGCAGGTCAACCGAAAGCAGGGCCCGGCCTTCCCGGATCACCACCGGGCCGGCCATGGACCCTTTGAGGATGCGGTTCTCCGGGTTCAGTCCTTCCTCCTTGCGCCCGCCCTGGCTGCGCTCCACGAACAGGTCGACGCCCGCGGCCTGCCCCAGTTCCAGCAGCAGCGGCCACCAGAGCTCGCGCAGGGCCTCCAGGCCCAGGGTGCCCACCTGGATCACCAGGGCCCGTCCGTAGCGGTCCGCCACCAGCCCGGGCAGCAGATCGCCCTCGCCGAACACCCAGCGGCAGCCGGCCTCCGGGCCGTCCAGGCCCAGCATGCGCCGGCCCGCCAGCGCCCGTTCCAGCCGGGCCCGGAAGAAGTCCCGGTCCAGGGGCTCCTCGGCGCGGCGGAACAGCCTGACCGCCAGGGGGTTGCAGGGGGAGGCGGTGCCCACCGCCAGCACCCGGCCGGTGGAATCGGCCAGGCGCACCAGGGGCGAGGCCGGAATTTCGGCCAGGGCGCCGGAATAGACCCACGGGTGGCCCTTGGACAGGAGGGCTTCCTTGCCCGGTTTCAGGCGGACGACGGGGTAGGGCCAGGCGACAGGTTCCATGGTTCCAGCTTAGTGGCTGGCCCGCTTTTGCAGAAGCTTCTTCAGGGCCGCCGCCAGGGCCTCCACGGCGGCGGGGCCGGTGCCCGGCAGCAGGGACACCCGCAGCACCGACCGGGCCTCGGCCTCGCTGTAGCCCAGGCTGGTGACGGCGTGGCTGGGCCGGGTGGCCCCGCTGTGGCAGGCGGAGCCGGTGGACACCGCGAAGCCGGCCAGGTCCAGGGCGATCTGCAGGCTCTGGCCCGGATGGCCGCGCAGCAGCAGGGCGCTGGTATTGGGCAGCCGCGCCATGTCCCGGCCGATCGCCTCGTAGTCCGGGGACCAGGACAGCACCTCGGCCTCCAGGGCGTCCCGCATCGGCGCCAGCTGGGCGTTGCCGGCCAGCCGCCCGGGCAGGTCGGCCACCGCTTCAGCCAGGCCGAGAATGGCCGGCAGATCCTCGGTGCCGCCGCGCCGGCGGCGCTCCTGGGGGCCTTCCATGACTGCGGTCCAGGGCAGCCCGGCCCGCATCCAGAGCACCGCGGCGCCGCGGGGGCCGCCGATCTTGTGGCCCGAGAACACCGCGGCGTCGCAGTCCCCCAGGTCCACCGGCACCTTGCCCCAGGCCTGGGCCGCGTCCTTGATCCGCACCGCGGGCAGCGCGGGCATGGGATAGAGGATGCCGGTCTCGTTGCTGGCGGCCAGCTGCACCACCGTGGCGGCGCCCTCAGGGTCGCCGGGCATCCAGCGCACCCCGGCCCAGTCCCGGAGCGGGTTGAGGCAGGCGCTGTGCTCGCCCGGGAACACCAGGGCCGGCTTCCCCCCCAGCGCCGGCTGGAGCCCGCGCAGCAGCAGGTGCAGGGCCTCGGTGGCGCTGGCGCAGAACACCAGTTCGGCCGGCGCCGCCCCCAGGCTCGCCGCCACCGCCCGCCGGGCCTCCTCCAGCAGGTGCCGGGCCCGCTGGCCCTCCCGGTGGGTGCTGGTGGGATTGGCCCAGGCCTCGGCCATGGCCCGGCCCATGGCCGCCACCACCTCGGGCAGCGGAGGCGTGGTGGCGTTGGCGTCGAAATAGTATCGTTCCATGGCACCATTCTGCCCCCCCAGGCGCTCACGGCCAATGGAGGCCGGTAAGATGGAGCCACAACCTTCCCAACCCGCCCGGGAGCCCCGTGTCCACCCCCCTGCACCCACAGAACGTCATCGCCCTGGTCTGGGATTTCGACAAGACGCTGATCCCCGGCTACATGCAGGATCCGATCTTCACTACCTACAACATCGACGATTCCCTGTTCTGGCGCGAGGTGAACGCCCTCCCGGCCTATTTCGCCCGGCAGGGCGTGACGGTGCATCCGGACACCGCCTACCTCAACCACCTGCTCACCTACGTCCAGCACGGGCGCATGCCGGGGCTGACCAACGCCCGGCTGCGGGAACTGGGGTCCCAGATCCGGTTCCACCCGGGGCTGCCGGAGTTCTTCCCGGCCATCCGCCAGCGCCTGGAGAGCGACCGCGAGGCCCAGCGGTTCGAGATCCACCTGGAGCACTACATCGTCTCCACCGGCCTGCGGGCCATGATCGAGGGTTCCGCCATCTTCCCCTACGTGAACGGGGTCTGGGCCTCGGAGTTCCTGGAATCGCCCCCGGGGCCGGGGTTCGACGCCGACGCCACCCTGGACCTGGACGCCGCCGGCTCCGGCCGGGGCGAGCCGCTGTTCCCGGTGCAGGACGTCTCCCAGATCGCCGTGGCCTACGACAACACCAGCAAGACCCGGGCCCTGTTCGAGATCAACAAGGGCAGCAACACCAACCCCAGCATCCAGGTGAACGCCACCATGCGCCAGGAGGACCGGCGGGTGCCCTTCCAGCACATGATCTACATCGCCGACGGCCCCTCGGACGTGCCGGCCTTCGCGGTGATGCGCCACAACCACGGCATCGGCTACGCCGTCTACGACCCGGCCAACCCGGCCAGCCTGAAGCAGGTTGACCGGCTGCGGCGGGACGGGCGGATCGATCATTTCGGCCCGGCCGACTACCGCCCCGGCAGCCCCACCTGCGACTGGCTGATCCTGCAGGTGGAAAGGATCGCCGCGGACATCGTGGCCGAGCGGATCTCAGCCCTGAAGGCCCAGGTGGGCGAAGCGCCGAGGCACCTGCCCCACTGACCGGGGCCGGCGAGCAGGGATCTCGGGGATGGCCTGCTGGAATGTAAACAAAGATATTGTTTGATTTTTTATCCTTAAATTTTTATTTAGAACTTTCAATATCCTGGCTGCATTGGAAGGGTGGCGCGCCGTACCCCCAACCATTCACCGACAAATGGAGTTTATCATGCTTTATCGCACCCTCGCTTGCAGCATCCTCGTCGCCGGCGGGCTGGCCTCCTCCCTGGCCCTGGCCGCGGATCCGCTCCAGCACGCCTACCGGGGCGGCCTGTTCAAGCGCGCCGAAAGCGACGCCAAGGAGCATCCCGTGGCCGCCGTCCAGAAACTGGAAGCACTGGTCAACAACAACAGTTTCAAGATCAGTGATGTGCGCAATGGCGAGCAGTTCGTGTTCCAGGTCCTGGCGGCCTACCCGGGCGCCGTCGCTCCGGCCCTGAAGGACCTGGGCAAGGAGATCGCCGATGACGGCCAGACCTTCGTGGCGCCGGTGGACCTCACCGGCAGCGGCGTGTCGGACCTCATCTACACCCGCAAGGACTGGAACGGCTGGAAAGTGCTCAGCAACGGCAGCCGCCTGCCCAAGCCGGCGCAGGCCTTCGTGGCCGGCTTCTTCGCCAAGAACCAGGATTCCGCCAAGACCGACAGCATCCCGGCGGACACCCGGGACCTGGGGGTGGATGACGATCTGCTGGCGGCGGTGGGCGACTTCCTGGGCAACGGCACCGAGCAGCTGGCCTACACCCGGCCCGGCTGGGAGCAGATCTGGATCGTGGGCGCCCACGGGGTCACCCAGATGGCCGCCGATCTCCGCGGCATCGAAGGCAACGGCTCCGGGGCCCGGCGGCACTGGCTGTTCCCGTTCAAGAGCAAGGGCGCCCAGCACACCCGCATCGGCTACTACCGGGTGGGCAGCGCCGAACTTGAGACCTTCTTCCCCCGGGGCATGGCCTTCAAGCGCGACAAGGCCCCCTTGAAGGGCAACTGGGAGAAGCTCAACCAGAATGTGCTGGACTGGCCGCGGCAGGCCCCCGGCCTGATGGAACAGAAGACCGGCGAGGCCAAGGACGCGGTGGCCTCGGTCATGGGGATGGACATGGGCAAGGACACGATGGACTCCGGCCGCTGAGCGGGTCCGGAGATTGCCGGCCGGTCCAGGCGGCCGGCCGGCACCTTGTATAAATATGCGACATTTCAATTGATGAGGGTCTCCCTGGGGCAGCACACTAGGACAGATCCCCGCCGTCCAGGCGGGCCCGTCACGCCAAGGAGCCCGATGAACCCCAGCCTCCACCGCATCGTCCAGGCCCTGGGACCGGACGCCCAGCTGGCGGTGGTGGGCGGTTCGGTGCGGGACCGGCTGCTGGACCGGCCCGGCGCGGACTGGGACCTGGCCACGGCGCTGCTGCCCGAAGCGGTGATGGCCCGGGCCGCCGCGGCCGGCCTGCGGGTGATCCCCACCGGCCTGCAGCACGGCACCCTCACCGTGATGGACGCAGGGCAGCCGTTCGAGATCACCACCTTCCGGGGCGACGGGGCCTACCTGGACGGCCGGAGGCCGGAATCGGTCACCCTGGGCGTGTCGCTGGAAGAGGACCTGGCCCGCCGGGACTTCACCATCAACGCCATGGCGGTGCCGGTAGCGGCCATGGAGGACGGGGACTGGCAGGCGGCGCTGGTGGACCCGTTCGGCGGCCGCCGGGACCTGGCCGACGGGATCATCCGGGCCGTGGGCGACCCGCTGGTGCGGTTCGGCGAGGACGGCCTGCGCTGCCTGCGGGCCTGCCGGTTCGCGGCCCAGCTGGGCTTCGCCATCGATCCCGGCACCCTCGCCGCCATCCCCCTGCGGCTGGAGGTGGCCCGGGCGGTGGCCGTGGAGCGGGTGCTGGTGGAGCTGACCAAGCTGCTCTGCGCCCCCCGGCCGGCCCTGGGGCTGTCGGCCCTGGCCGGCACCGGCCTGCTGGACCTGTGGCTGCCCGAGCTGCGGCCCATGATCGGCTGCGCCCAGAACCACCACCACCGCTACCCGGTCTGGGAGCACACCCTGGAAGTGGTCCGCAACGCCCCCGCCGAACCGGAACTGAGGTGGGCGGCCCTGCTCCACGATTCCGGCAAGCCGGCCTCCCGCACCGTGGACGCCGCGGGCCACACCCACTTCCACGGCCATGAGGCCCGGTCCGTGACCACCGCCCAGACGGTCCTCGCCCGCCTGCGGGCCAGCCACGCCCTGCTCCGCCGGGTGACCGCCCTGGTGCGCCACCACGGCACCCACCCGGGTCCCGGCTGGGGCGACGCCGCCTGCCGCCGGTTCCTGAAGCGGCTCCTGGAAGACGACCTGCCGCTGGAGCGCTGGGCCCAGTTCCGCCTGGCCGACCAGGCCGGGAAAGGCTTCGGCGCCGAGCCTTTCCGGGCCACCCACCAGGCCCTGGTGGCCCGGCTCGAAGCCCTGGCAGCGGGGCGGCCCCCCCTGACCATCCAGGCCCTGGCCCTGGACGGCCGGGCGCTCATGGAACTGGCTGGCCGGCCCGGCGGGCCCTGGCTGGGGCAGCTGCAATTGGCGCTGCTGGAGGCGGTGCTGGAGGACCCGGAGCGGAACCGGGCCGAGGATCTCAGGCAGCTGGCGCTGCGATGGCTGGAATCGGGCACAGGCGACACCTGAGCGTCTCGAGGCAGACCCAAGGATTCCAGGCCCATTCAGGTGGTAGAAGCATTGATTTATTATCAGTTATCTCCTTCATCCCCGTCCATGGACGGGGATGAAGGAGATGAAAGCAATGGAATCAATCACGCCTAAGCAGCACGATCGCCTGGGCCGCCAGCCCTTCGCCGCGCCCGGTGAAGCCCAGGCGCTCGGTGGTGGTGGCCTTCACGTTCAGGTCCTCGGGCTCGACCCCCAGGATCGGCGCGATGCGCCGGCGCATGGCCTCCCGGTGCGGGCTGAGCTTGGGCCGTTCGCCGATGAGGCAGACGTCGGCGTTGACCACCGCCCACCCCCCGGCCCGCAGGCTGGCCATGACCGACTCCAGCAGCCTGGCGGAATCGGCGCCCCGATAGGCCGGGTCGGTGTCGGGAAAATGCTGGCCGATGTCGCCCAGGCCGGCCGCGCCCAGCAGGGCGTCCATGAGCGCGTGCAGCATCACGTCCGCGTCGCTGTGGCCCAGGAGGCGCCGGTCGTGGGGCACCGGGCAGCCCATGAGCACCACCGGCCCGCCGTCGGGCCCGGGGACGAACCGGTGGACATCGAAGCCCTGGCCCACCCGCATGGTCTCAGGCATCGGCGGCCCCTTCCCGCGCCGGCGGATCAAAGGCGGCCCGGGAGAGCGGCCCCGGCAGCCGGAGGGTGATGGTGGTGCCCTGCCCCTCTTCGCTGGCCACCTCCACCGTGCCCCGGTGCTCCTGCATGATCCGCTGGACCGTGGCCATGCCCAGGCCGGTGCCCTTGGCCTTGCCGTGGCTGAAGAAAGGCTCGAAGATCCGCTTCTGCACCTTGCGCGGGATGCCCCTGCCATTGTCGATCACCTGGATCTCCACCCCGCCGTCGGGCTGGGGGGCCCACTGCAGGGTGACCCGGCCGCCATCCTGGCCGGCCAGGGCGTCCAGGGCGTTGGCCAGCAGGTTCTCGATCACCCGGTTGAACCGGTGCCGGTCCAGGCTGGCCTGGCAGGGCGGCCCCTGGCAGACCAGGGTCACCTCGGACTCCTGGGCCCGGACCTGCAGGGGCTCCACCTGGGCCTGCATGAACCCGGCCAGTTCCACTGGTTCGCACCTGGGTTCGATGATCTTGGAATATTCCAGGATATCCAGGCTCATCTGGCCCAGGCGGTCGGTGGCGCCCAGGATCTGGGCCACGTGGTGCCGGGTGTTGCTGTCCGGGGCGGTGAGACCCAGCAGCTGGGCATGGCCGGCGATCACGAACAGACCGTTCTTGAAGTCGTGGATGATGCTGCTGGCCACCTGGCCGACCCGGGCGAGCACCTGGTTGCGCAGGTCCGCCTCGGCCAGCCGGGTGCGCTCGATGGCGATGGAGCACAGCGAGACGATGGCCTCGAAGGTGGTCCGGTCCACCTCGGTGCCGGCCCGGGCGCTGTCCAGGTAGAGCACGCCGATGGGCTCGGCCTGGACCAGCATGGGCAGGCAGAGGATGGTCTGCGGGTCGAGGTCCGCCACGGATTGCCCCGGGCCCTGCTGCCGGCTCGAAGCCTCGTGGCGCAGCCACACCGGCTGGCCCTGCTCGAACACCTGGCGCACGCCGGACTCGGACAGATGGATGTCCACGGGGAACTGGCCGGCGCCGAGGTTGCGCCGGACCTTCACCACCAGATCGCCCTGCTCGGGCAGCATGATGAACCCGCGCTCGGTGCCGGACAGGGCGAGCAGGCGGTCCAGGGTCCGTTCCAGGAGCTCGTCCAGTTCCACCTCGCCGGTGAGCAGGGCCGCGGTCTGGAGAATGGCCTGGAGGTTGATTTCCGAGGCCGAGGTCTCGGAGATGGGAATCCTTTCTGGCACGGCAGCTCCGATGGGAAAGCCGCGGCGGTCCACAGCCTGGTGCAAGTATAAGGGAAGTAGCCGGCGCCGAGGTAGTGGACAGGACCCTGCGGCCATGAGGAAATGAGCCATGGAACACCAGCGCAACCCGGACCTCGATCCCGCCGAACGCGACGAGCCGTTCGAATACTCCCTGCGCCCCCAGAGCCTGCAGGAGTACATCGGCCAGGCGAAGATCAAGGCCAGGCTGGAGATCGCGCTCCAGGCCGCGCTGCGCCGCAAGGAGGTGCTGGACCACGTTCTGCTGTTCGGCCCCCCGGGCCTGGGCAAGACCACCCTGGCCCACGTCCTGGCCAACGAGATGGGGGCTCACTGCAAGGTGATCCAGGCTCCGGCCCTGGAGAAGAAGGGGGACCTGGCCGCGATCCTCACCAACCTGGAGGAGGGCGAGTTCCTGTTCATCGACGAGATCCACCGGATGCCCGCCCCCATCGAGGAGATGCTCTACTCGGCCATGGAGGACCGCAAGCTGGACATCCTCATCGGCCAGGGGCCGTCGGCCCAGACCCTCAAGGTCGACCTGCGGCCGTTCACCCTGGTGGGCGCCACCACCCGGGCCGGCCTGATCTCCAAGCCGCTGCACGACCGGTTCGGGCTCACCCACCGGCTGGAGTACTACACCCGCGAGGAACTGGCCATCATCGCCACCCGCTCGGCCCGGGTGCTGGCGGTGGAACTGGCCCCGGAGGGGGCCGAGGCCATCGCCCGGCGCTCGCGCGGCACGCCGCGGATCGTCAACCGGCTGCTGCGCCGCTGCCGGGACTACGCGCAGGTAAAGGGCCAGGGGGTGATCACCTCGCCCATCGCCGACGCCTGCCTGTCCCTGCACGAGGTGGATGACCTGGGCCTGGAAGGGCTCGACCGCGCCTACCTGGAGGCGCTGTGCGTCAAGTTCCGGGGCGGCCCGGTAGGGGTGCGCACTCTGGCCGCCGCCCTGGGCGAGAGCGACGGCGGCGCCCTGGAGGACCTGGTGGAGCCGTACCTGATGCAGATCGGCTTCCTGGACCGGACCCAGCAGGGCCGCAAGGCCACCGACGCCGCCTGGGCCTACCTGGGCCTGGCCTCCGCGCCCGGGCCGCTGTTCCGGGACGCTGGCAAGTAAACCGTCCGGACCTATTTACTGCGGCCAGCCAGGCGCCCATAGTTGTTTCCAACAACCAACAGATCAGTCGCCCGGCCTTGGGAATCATTCGAGGAGATGCCGCATGGGCAGACAGAGCCTTGCGCTGAAATTCCTGCTGCCCATGGGGGCGGCGCTGACCCTGGTGATCGGGCTGGTGGTGGCGTTCCTCGGCTGGAGCCAGACCCGGGCGGCGCAGCAGGCCTTCCTGGAGCACCTGACCTCCCTGGCGACCACGTCCCGGTCCATGATGCACTCCGAGGCCGAGGACTACTGCCGCAGCCTCGGCATGCAGTTCCACCGGGTCGTCGCGGGGAACCCTCCCGGATCCGGCAGCATGGGGGCGATCGAGCAGAACGCGCTCGCCGGCTTCTCGGCGGACGGGAAGCTGGAAGCCGCCCACCAGGAGTTCGCCGATGAGGCGGGGAAGCCGGGTCTCGTGGTCTTCGCGCCCGCCCGCATCCAGGAGTCCTGCCAGACCTGCCATGCCGCCTTCGGCGTGGACCGGTTCAAGGACCGGAAGGTGGGGGACCTGGTCGCCGCGTTCGGCGTTTCGGTCTCGACCGAGCCGCTCCACCGGGCGGTGCTGCGTTCGAGGCTCGTGGGCCTCGGCGCCGGCATCCTGGTGCTGGCAGCCATCAGCGCGCTGCTCGGATTCTATGCCCGGCGCGTCATCCTGGCGCCCCTGGCCGCGCTTTCCGGATCGATCCTCAGGATGTCCGGCGGGGACCTGACTGTCCGGGCCGAGATCCGGAGCGGCGACGAGATCGGCCAGCTCGCGCAGGCCTTCAACGCCATGGTCCAGGACCTGAACGGGGCCTTGCAGGCCGTGGGGCTGGCCTCGGAGCAGGTCGCTTCGGGCAGCCGGGAACTGGTCGCCAGCGCCGACGAGATGGTGCGCACCGTGGACGACACGGCGAAGGGGGGCGAGGCCCTGCGCGAAGCGGGCCAGGGCGTCACGGCCTCCCTGGAGCGGCTGATGGCCAATGTGAAGGCCATGGGGGAGCACACCCGTCGAACCGGGGCCGAGACGGAACGGGCGGTGCAGAACATGGACCTGGGGGCCGAAGCGGGGAAAGGGGCCGCCCGGGGCATGGCCAAGATCGAAGTCGCCACCGAACGGATCAACCAGGCGGTCCAGGTCATCCAGGACATCGCCCGCCAGACCAACCTGCTCTCCCTGAACGCCGCCATCGAGGCCGCCAAGGCAGGAACCCTGGGCAAGGGCTTCGCGGTGGTGGCGGATGAGGTGCGCAAGCTGGCCGAGCGGAGCGCCCAGGCCGCCCAGGCCATCGAGCAGATCACCGGCGGCACCCACGAGGCGGTGAAGACTGGAACCGCCAGCGTGGCCACCACCCTGGCCCACCTGGACGATATCCGCGGCTGCGTCGCCGAAGTCTCCTCCAGCATCAAGGGCATGGGCGCGCTCACGCGGGACCAGGCCGGCACCGGGGCCGAGGTGGGCACCCTCATGGACCACACCGCGGCCCGGCTGGACCAGAACGCCGCCGCCACGCAGGAGCTCTCCAACACCGTCCACGAGATCACCCGGACGGCGGAAGACCTCGCCCGGGTCGCCGAGGGCCTCAAGGACCTGGTGAAGCGGTTCCGCCTCTGACTACCTGGGGATGAACCCGGTCCGCTCCCAGCGGGTGCGGGCGAAGAAGTGCCGGGCGCCGTCGGCGAAGTTGCCCAGCACGTCCCCGGGCCCCTCGGGCACCTTGGCGTTGGTGTCGTCGTTGCCGCCTTCGCGGTAGCTCCACCAGACGATGAAGGGCCGGCCGCGCAGGTGATCCAGGGGCAGGAAGCCCCAGTACCGGCTGTCGGCGGAGTTGTCCCGGTTGTCGCCCATGGCGAACAGCCGCCCGGGAGGCACGGTGAACGGGCCCAGGTTGTCCCGGAAGCCGCCCTCGGGCATCTCGTGGCCCTGCATGTCCATGGCCAGGGTGTCCGGATCGGCGAAGGGCCACATGGACGGCATGTCCGGGGAGTGCTGCTCGGTGGGGCCGGCGTCCCGGGTCAGCGGCCAGGGGCCGGGCAGCGGGCCGTCCTCGCGATTCAGGACATGGTGCTCCCAGGGGCCGGTGCACAGCTTGCCGTTGAGGTAGAGCCGCTTGTCCCGCATCTCGATGGTGTCCCCGGGCAGCGCCACGCAGCGCTTGACGTAGTCGGTGCTCCGGTCCAGCGGGTAGCGGAACACGATGATGTCGCCCCGCTCCACTGCGCGCATGGGGAACAGCTTCTCCTCCCAGGCCCACTGGGGCTGGGCGAACAGGAACTTGTTCACCAGGAGGTGGTCGCCGATCATCAGCGAGTTGCGCATGGAGGCGGACGGGATGGTGAACTGCTGCCCGACGAAGGTCTTGAAGAACATGATGATCAGGATGGCGAAGCAGACCACCTCCAGGTTGTCCCGGAGGAAGCCCTTGGCCACGCCCGCCGGCAGGACTTCACTGGTCTCGTCGCTCATTGGGGACTCCCGGTGCTGCGTGCGTTCTGGCTGGCGGGGACATCGGTGAAGCCCCAGGTCACCAGCTGGTTGGTGGCGGCCCAGCGCCCGCGGGCCGGAACCCAGGCCAGGGTCTGGGCCTCGCCCAGGTCGGGCAGGTAGAGGGTGCGGGTCCGCACGAGGGGATCGGCCAGGGACACCGATTCCACCCAGATCCCCACCGCGTCGGCCGGATCGCGGAAGCGGACCCCGGGCAGGTCGGCCGAGGCCCGGCCCACCACCCAGTTGTAGCTGCCGCGGGCCTCCCAGCGGCTGACCCGGTCGGGGAAGCCTTCGGGCAGCAGCAGGATCCCGGGCGATCCGTCGGCCACCAGACGGACCCCGCCGTCCTTCAGTTCGACCCGGGTCGCCCACTGGCCGGACAGGGTACTGAAGGTCTTGGTCACGGAGGTGCCCGGGCCGGCGGCCTCGGACTGCATCACCCGCACCGTCTGCCGGGTGCCGGCGCGCTGCGCGGCGTCGGCCAGGTCCGGGTTCTCGTAGCCCAGGGTCAGGCCCTCCTCCCAGGCGGCGTAGATCCGCGGCCTGGGGGGACGCAGGGACCGGTCGCAGCCCGGGGCGAACAGCAGGGCCAGGGCAGCGCCCGCGCAGGCCAGCCTCATCGCAGGCCCTTGTTGTACTTGGCCATCAGGTCAGAGAGACTCGCCCCCGGCCTGGACTCGCTGGCGCGCTCGGGCTTGCGTTCGGGCTGGGCTTCGGCGCGGTGCTCGGGCCGCCGGTCGGGGCGATGCTCGGGGCGATGCTCGGGGCGGTGCTCCGGCCGGCGCTCGCCCTGGGGCCGGGGCGGCCTGGGCTGGCCCGGGGCGGGCGCAGCGGCGCGGGGCGCCGGCGGCCCGCCCGCTGCGGGACGGGACTCGCCCGCGGCGGGCCGGGACTCGCCCCTGGGCCGGGGCCGCTCGTTGCGGGGCCTGCGCTCGGGCCTGGGGCCTTCCGGCCGGGCGTCGGGGCGCGGGCCGGCGGAGCCGCCGCCGGGCAGCAGGGCCTTGATGGAGAGGCCGATGCGCTTGGACTTGAGGTCCACCGCCAGCACCTTCACCCGCACCGCCTGGCCGACGCTGAGGGCGTCGGCGGGGTTCTTCACGTACTGGTGGGAGATCTCCGAAAGGTGGACCAGCCCGTCCTGGTGCACCCCGATGTCCACGAAGGCGCCGAAATCAGTGACGTTGGTGACGATGCCCTGCAGTTCCATGCCGATCTCCAGGTCGGCGGGCTTGTGCACGCCCTCCCGGAAGGTCACCGCCTCGAAGCGCTGGCGCGGGTCGCGGCCGGGCTTCTTCAGCTCGGCGATGATGTCCCGGACCGTCTCCAGGCCGGACCGCTCGTCCACGAACAGGGCCGGGTCCAGGGCGTCCAGCACCGCGTCGTTGCCCACCAGTTCGGGCACCGACTTGCCGGCCACCTGGCAGATGCGCTGGACCACCGGGTAGCTCTCCGGGTGCACGGCGCTGGCGTCCAGGGGGTTCTCCCCCTCGTGGATGCGCAGGAAGCCCGCGGCCTGCTGGAACGCCTTTTCGCCGAACCGCTGGACCTCCAGCAGCTGCTCCCGGTGCTTGAAGGCGCCGTTGGCGAACCGGTGCTCGACGATGCGCTTGGCCAGGCTCTCGCCGATCCCGGCCACGTAGGCCAGGAGCCGGTAGCTGGCCGAGTTGAGGTCGACCCCGACGCGGTTCACGCAGGACTCCACCACCTCGTCCAGGCTCTTCTTGAGCGCGGTCTGGTTCACGTCGTGCTGGTACTGGCCGACCCCGATGCTCTTGGGCTCGACCTTCACCAGCTCGGCCAGCGGGTCCTGGAACCTCCGGGCGATGGAGATGGCGCCGCGCACGGTCACGTCCTGCTCCGGGAACTCCTCCCGGGCCACGTCCGAGGCGGAGTAGACCGAGGCGCCGGCCTCGCTCACGGCCACGCAGAGCACGCCGTCCCGGCCGCTGTCCTTGAGCCAGGAGCGGATGAAGCCCTCGGCCTCGCGGCCGCCGGTGCCGTTGCCGATGGCGATGGCCTCGATGGGGAAGCGCCCGGCCAGCCCTTCCAGGATGGCCCGGCTGCCCTCCAGGTCCCGCTTGGGCTCCAGGGGATAGATGGTCGCGGTCTCCATGAACTGGCCGAGCCGGTTGATGATGGCCAGCTTGCAGCCGGTGCGGATCCCGGGGTCCACGCCCAGGGTGCAGCGCTGCCCGGCGGGCGGGGCCAGCAGCAGGTGGTCCAGGTTGGTCTGGAACACCTTGATGGCCTCGAGGTCGGCCTTCTTCTTGGCCTCGATGCGCACGTCGGTCTCGATGGACGGCGCCAGGAGCCGGTCGAAGGCGTCGCCGCAGACGTCGTGGAGCATGGCGCGGTAGGCCGAAGCCTGCTGGATCCGCACCCTGGACACCAGCTCGGTGACCAGCTTCTCCCGGTCCACCTCCAGCCGGACGGAGAGGAGCTCCTCCTTCTCGCCCCGGCGCACCGCCAGCACCCGGTGGCCCGGCATCTTCCTCAGCGGCTCCTGGAACTGCCAGTACGGCTTGAAGCGGAGCGCCTCGGGGGCGTCCTTGCGCTCCTCGCGCAGCGTGGCGTGCAGCACGCCGGTCTCGAAGAACACCTGGCGCATCCAGCTGCGGACGTCGGCGTCCTCGGAGAGGCGCTCGGCCAGGATGTGGCCCGCCCCCTCCAGGCAGCGGGAGGGCGTCTCCAGGCCCTCTTCGCCCTCCTTGGCGAAGGGCGCCGCCAGCATGAGCGGGTCGGCCCCGGACAGGTCGGCCAGCAGGGCCTCCAGCAGCGGCTCCAGGCCGCGCTCCCGGGCGTCGGTGGCCTTGGTGCGCTTCTTGGGCTTGTAGGGAAGGTAGAGATCCTCGAGCTCGGTCTTGGTCCAGGCGCTCTCGATCCTGTCCTTGAGCTCGGGGGTGAGCTTGCCCTGCTTCTGCACCGACTTGAGCACCGACTCGCGCCGCTCCAGCAGTTCCTTGTAGTAGCCCAGGCGCTCTTCCACCGCGCGGATGGCGACCTCGTCAAGGGATCCGGTCGCTTCCTTCCGGTACCGGGCGATGAAGGGGACCGTGTTCCCTTCATTCAGGAGCGCCGCCACCGAGGCGACCCCCGCGCGGGGCAAGGCCAGTTCCTGACAGATGCGATCGACCAACAACTCCACGGCACTATCCTTTCCACACCGCTGGGGTGAAAAGGAGATCATACCCTATGTGGGCGTATCTAGGGCTTGCGGGCGCGGGGATGGGCGGATTCGTAGGTCCTGGCGAGCTGCTCCAGGTCCAGGTGGGTGTAGCGCTGGGTGGTGCTCAGGCTGGCGTGGCCCAGCAGTTCCTGGATCGCCCGCAGGTCCATGCCGCGGCCCAGCAGGTGGGTGGCGAAGCTGTGGCGCAGGGCGTGCGGGCTCACCCGGGCCCGCAGCGCTGCGGCCTCCAGGGCCTGGGCCAGGAAGGCGCGGACGCTGGTGGGGGTCAGCCGCCCCCCCCGCTGGTTCAGGAACACCGCCGGGGTGGGCGGCAGGGCCTTGGCCGCCAGATAGCCCCGGCGCCAGGCCAGGTAGCCCTCCAGGACCGCGGCAGCCTTGTCGTGGAACGGCACCAGCCGCTCTTTGCGGCCCTTGCCCAGGACCCGCAGGGTGCGCTGCTCCATGAGGATGTCCTGGAGGTCCAGCCCGGTCAGCTCCGAGACCCGCAGGCCCGCCGCGTAGAGCAGTTCCAGGATGCAGCCAGTGCGGGCGGTGAGGAAGTCCACCTGGGGCAGTTCCAGCAGGGAGGCGCTTTCGGCTTCGGTGAGGAATGCCGGCAGCCTGTTCGCCTGCTTGGGGTTGCGCAGGCCCGAGGCCGGATCGGCCTGGATCCTCTGGGTGGCGAACAGCCACCGGTAGAAGCTGCGCACCGTCGACAGGATCCGGGCCTGGCTGGCCGGGTCAAGCCCCCGCTCCCCCAGTTCCAGGGCGAACCGGCGCAGGGTCCGGGGCGGCACCTCCCAGCCCTTCCAGCCTTGGCCGGCGGCGTGGGCCAGCAGCTTGGCCAGGTCGCCGTCCTGGGCCCGGAGGGTATGCTTTGAAACGCCCCGCGCCCGCTGCTCGGTGCGGAACAGCGCAAGGGCCTCGGCCAGAAGGGGGGGGTTGCCGGTTTCGTCCAAGGGACGCATCATTCCATTCTCAACCACCATGCCACCGTTCCACCTTCTTTTGGAGTGCCTTCTTGGTCGAGACCGTTGCGGACCTGTTCTATGCCAGCCTCGGCCGGGATCTCCCGGACGCCCTGGCCCACCGGGTGGACGGCGCCTGGCTGCCCATCTCCCACCGGGAGCTGCGGATCCGGGTGGAGCGCCTGGTGCTGGCCCTGGAGGCCCACGGGCTGGCCCGGGGCGACCGCCTGGCCATCCTGTCCGAGAACCGCCCGGAATGGGCCGTGGCGGACCTGGCCTGCGCGCTCTCGGGCATCGT
>Ga0316217_10002412_pt1 | contig 22540 bp, 21 predicted proteins | sample 1anoAmetaG_FD_203633 | JGI IMG/M metagenome (GOLD analysis project Ga0316217, IMG submission 203633) | Freshwater microbial communities from Trout Bog Lake, Wisconsin, USA - 1anoA | ecosystem: Environmental > Aquatic > Freshwater > Lake > Hypolimnion/Profundal zone | place: USA: Wisconsin...
ATCTAGGAAGAGGAGGAATTTTCAAGCGAGGACGAAGATGCTGCGCTGCTTACTGACAAGGTGGAAGAAAAGTTGCTTTAAACTTTGGCCAAGATCAAGATGAAAGACCCCTCAATCTATGAAACGAAAGAGCCCATTTACTAAGGTACATTTAGTCCTATTTAGATGGAGATTTCGTCTAAACCCAGCAAAGAGCAAAACTCACAGAGGCCAGAATCAAGCTCACCTACAAGGACACGCTTATCTAAGCAGAAGAGGAGGAAGGTGAGGAAGAGGCTGATCTTCCTCCGGTTCAAGAGGAACGGAATGCCAAAGCCAAGTTTAAGAAAGTGTTGGAGAAGAACATCCAACAATTACAAAACGACGAGGAAGATTTATTCAAGGTAAAGGCCAAGCTGAGTAAACAAGATGTGAGTGAGCCGATGTCTGAGAAATAAAAGTTTAAAGAGCTCACTAAAAACTTTGGCACTTCCAGCAAAAAGCTAATTAAGAAAGTGTGGAACTCCGAGGAGTTGGACGAGACCGACTTGTTCCTTAAAAACTACATTCTCAACAAGAAGTGGCTGAGCTCCAAGTTGCAGCAAGGCTACGAGCCAGAGCAGAAGCAAATCGATGAAGAGGACGAGCAAAGAAGCGTGGAGATGGATTAGTACGAGCAACAGTACAACTTCAGGTTTGAATAGCCAGGGGGAACCACCATCACCCAGTACCCCAGATAGATCTTCAACTCACTCAGGCAAAAGCCCGAAACCAGGAAGGAGAAGAGGAAGAAGAACGACGAGAAAAAGAAGCAGCAGGAGCAAGAGCTGAGGAACTAGGCCCAAGCTAAAAGATAGTAGTTGAAAAAGAACATACTCGAGCGGCTGGCCCCGGAAAACGCTGAAGCCGAAGAGGTCGAGCATGACTACTTCTTCTGTGATGACTGTTGCCGAGGGCTAGAGGAAGGGGAGACCATTTGGGAGTGCCCTCAATGCTAGGAGTACATGCTCTGCAGCGAGTGCTATGAACTCATCATCCATAAGCACAAGCTGTAGAAGGGAAAGATAGCTGCGGGTTTCGGCGCACCGCCCCACAGCGAGTCGGTATTGCAGTCTCTGAAAAGCTGCCAAGTTTGCAGGAGGAGGATCACTCCAAATAAAAAACTTTACGAATATACCGACCGAAGCTACATAGTAAACTCTATGTGTTAAGATTGCTATGACTAGTCCAACCTTCAGACCAAGAAGAAGTATAAGTTGGTCGAGCCGCAAATCCCCAACTACGAGCAAATCCTCGAACAAAACCCTGAGAAGATAAAGGAACTGACCAACCAGAAGGAGATCTAGGAAATGGTGGACGAGTACCTTAAGTATGACTTCTAGGACGTTCTTTCGGGGGGACTCAAGACCAAGTTCAAGGTACACTTCAAGTAACCTAGTACATCAGCGTTCCAGCGGAATCGTTCGGACTGAGTGACGAGCAGATTTTATTCGGAGACGACAAGTAGCTCAACAACTACGTCTCGGTGAAGAAGCTGGCGCCTTACCGCGAGGAGAACGTGCGGCTGAGGAACAGTGTGTTCAACAAGAAGATCAAGAGCATAAAGCGGTCGGTGAAGCGCACCAAGAACCTGCTGCAAAAGGGGGCCGCCAAGCTCGAGAGGCTCCGGTACATGACCAAGAGGAAGGACAGGACGCTGGCCATCAGGAAGAGGATGGAGAAGAGGCTCAAGATCATCAACCTCAGCAACCAGCAAGTCTAAAGGGACCACTTTGTCTCCAACTCCAGGCTGCAGTCCTACGGAATCAAGGCAGTCCACACCCAATGACCACCACCCTGATATAAATGACTAGGCATTCATACAGCAACCCTTTATTAAAAGGCTAGCCTCCTTTTGGCTAATCCTACTTCTTTCCTTTTGGCTAATCCTACTTCTTTTCTTTGGCCAATCCTACTTCTTTTCTTTGTGGCTGATTCTATTCCTTTTGGCCAATTCTACTTCCTTCCTTCTGGCTCATCCAAGTTCTGCTAATGCTACTTCTTTCCTTCTGGCTAATCTAATTTAATTGGCACATCCAATAGCTAGCAAATCAATCATAGCTGTGACTACAGTTTGCTGAGATAGTCATCGAAATCATCCTCTCCCGCCTACTCTTACTTCTGAGACTCCTTCTTGCCTATGCTTTTTATCACTTCTTATATCTTCCGGTTTATATCGCTTTCGTCAACCTCTTCTCGCTCTTCTTCCAACTCCTGAACCGAAAAGTTCTCCATTCCTAGTTTTGACGCCTACTCAACCTCCTCTTGTTTCTCCTGGGCTTATTGCCTTGGCTGTTTACCTAAATTGAGCTAGTTTTCGCCTAAGCCAAGTGGGTCCTCAGCTAACCCAAGTGGGTGCTCGGGTAAGCCAAGTGGGTGTTTGGGTGCAGGTGAGTGGGTGAGTTTGGCGAGATTGGAGAGTTGGGGATGGGTGTGGAAGATGAAGTCAGTGAAGGTGGCGGGCGTGAGGAGGCAGAAGCCGGAGAGATCCACGTACTGGATATGGGTCCTGTTGAAGCAGTCGTAGATGAAGTTGGTGTTGAGCTGCATCCTCATCATGTTGTATATCTTCCCCCGGTAGACGTACTTCAGCATCACCAGGAAGTCATCACTGACCACCACTGCCTTCTTCCCCAACTCCAGGCACAGCGAGTCCCCCGTGAACACGCTGCTCTAGTACACTCCCTTCATCACCACCTACTACCTGCAACGAATCTCCACTCCCACCTTCAACTACGCTCTCCCCCCCTCCACCACCATCTCCTTCGACAATAGTAGGCTGGGCGGCTGGTTGACGATGATCTTGAGCAGCTGCAGTTGGTTGGTATTGATAACTGCGGGGTTGTTGAGAAAGTTGACAAAGTTCTTGAAGAAGATGTGCAGACTGTTGTACTTCTAGCTGCTGCCTTCCCCCGCACTCCCCGCCTCCACGCCCACCGACAGCCGCCCGTTCACCAGCAGGATGGCCTCGCTCAAGTCCTGGATGCCACCCACTTTGAACTTGTAGAGGAAGCAGGCCAGGAACACTGCGCTGCGCATCTTGTTGTCCTGGCAGTGCAGGTAGACCCGGTTGGAGGGGCTCAGGGCCAGGAAAGCGTGGATAGAGTTGAGGGCGGTGATGAGTTCGTAGAGGGGCAGGTTGGAGTAGTACTCGAAGCACAGGTGGCGCAGCTAGCCCTGCTCCCGGCTCTGCAGTATGCGCGCTTCCAGCTACTTGTCGTAGGGGTACTCGCTGATGTTCCAGACCTCGAAGTCACTGTCCCCGATGTGCTGCTTGAGGGAGTTGCAGTCGTCGAGAGTGGGGTAGGGGATGTGGAAGAGGTTGGGTGCGATTTCAGTAGGTGCCATCTTCTTGCTGGGCCGTTCAGTGATCTTGTGGTAGTTATCTGAGATGTTCTGGGCAATCTTGGTGGTCTTGAGCTTGTTGAGCATGCTGGTAAGCGAACCAAACATCCCCTATACACTTATTAATTATAGCACAGCCAATCGTAATAGTCTGTTCTGCACATAATGGTGTTTGCAGTGGGTAATTACGATGCAGGCGAGTTGGTGAAGATGGGACAGGTGAGGTTGGTTAGATGGGACAGAGGCAGTATGTTGGATGGAATAGGCTACTAAATAACATAATTAATAAATCACGCCTAGCTGCCAGACATATCTTCTACGATCTAGTTAAGGCTGGTCCTCTTCTTGATTTCCATGGGGGTCTCGGGACAGTAGACCAAGTTCCTGCGCTTCCTCTCGCCGTTGATGACTCGGTTGAGCAGGGGGTTTTTGGTCCGCTCACCCTTGGCACTCCCAATGTTGTTCAGGGTCGAGATGTTGATCGAAATGCGCAGGTCCTCTCTCTCCTTCTTGGTCAGTGTCTACTGACGACGAGTCCCTTTGGCTTTCTCGGCCTAGTTCGAAGAAAAAGCCGGCCGCTTGTTGGGTAGGAAAAAATTCTATAGGAAGTACTCGAGTTCGAAGTCGCCCATTTTATTGCCGAAGCTGTTGCGCATCCAGGCCTGGAGGAGTGAGGTCTGGCCGCTCTCGAGCTGGTCGATGACGAAGGTGGTGAGGCGGCCCTTCTGGCGGCTGGAGTCGATCTGGAAGCAGAGGACGTCGGACTTCTTGACGACCTGCTTGATGCTCGGGAAGAGGGTGCGTTTCCTGAGTTTGAGGTGGATCTCCCTGATGAAGATCAGCTTGTTGTTGAGGTAGATGCTGACGTTGCACTCCTAGTCCCGCATGTCCAGGAACCCGCAGGTGAAGCGGTGCAGGTGCAGGAAGTGGTGCCTCTTCTATGGGGGCTCACTTTCCCGGCTCAACTAGCAGTACAGCCAGCCATAGACCTGTCCGTTGTTACTCAGACTCTAACATAGCCTAAAACCTACTATTTTGAGCTATTCGGCGAGCGGGTGGGGGAAACACGAGAGTTCGATTTTGCCCTAGCAAATCACCTTTTTAATTAGGGAGCCCTTGAGTTTCAAGATTTATATTTGTATGGACTCAGTCTAATCCAGCGTGAGCTCAATCGAGTGTTCACTTTCCCAGCGCCCGCAGAAGCGGTTCAAACTTAGCGCATCGATTTTGGATATGTGTGGGCCAGCTGAAAGTCTGATAGCCAGTTGGTTTTTGCTGGACACCCTGCTCTCGAAGTAAATCCTGGCCTCCCTTATCGTCACTTTGACTTGCATCGTCTTCCAAACTAATTATCAATTACCAATATTCCACAAAAGAACTAAAATCTTCCAAACAGCATCTCACCCGCCCCCTTCCCCCAACTCATATCTACGCTGCACTGTGTGCCTAACTCGTCCCTTTCCAAGACTTTTCATTAAATACGCACCCATTATACAAGAATTCAAATCTTACTATAATAAACTTTCATGTTGCTTCCATAGGCTTCGTTCTAAAACCTTTTTATGAGATGTTTGCATTCGAGCCTGCGAAAACCTTAGCCTCCCCGGGAGTTAACGAATTGGAGAGTGATAATGGTACAAAAACTAAGAGCTGGTCTTTCCCCAAAAGCTACACTCCTCAAAGAAGAAGCTAGTTTGATGCATAGTTGATGGCTATTTCGGTATTGGTTGATTATTTGCGACTCTAATTCGTATCTACAACTAGGGTTGATTCTAATAAGTGATATTATGGTTTTTGATGCTTTGGGGAAGGCTGAGAGAGGTTGAAGTTTACAGATATCTTCATAGCCGTGCCGACTTTGTTGCTGTTGGCTTTACTAGAGACCACAAAACAAATCAACCAGATTCTGGCTAGTAAACTCTAAATAGCAATAAATTCTTCATTTTGGAATAAATTCAATAACTCCAGCTACTTTCCCTCAGCTCGTCCCAGTTAGCTTGCTTGACTCACAGCTGATTCCAGAATAAGCAAGGACTGTCTGTAAAATAGCTTGGATTGGCTGATAAGTGTTTGGTATAGTCTAGAGTTATAAATCAAAAAGGGAAGCTGAACAATTTGCAAAAGGTGTAGTTGGTCTGCTCCTCTTCCTCTATGACGCCTGGAGGCAGTGGATTCTTCTTCGCCAGCTTCTACAGCTGTGCCAGGTCCAGAGCAGCAGCGAACTTTTTGTTGTAGTATTCGGGCCTTTAGTCTCTCCTGTTGAGCTGGCTATCTATGGCATCCTTGGCGTCTTGGATTTGCTGCTAGTGGGTGACCTTCCAGGCCTAGTAGATGCTCTGGACGGTCTCCTGGCACAAATAAACATTAAGCGGTACCTGCTTTTCCTTCTGTATAAGCTATGCCTATATCTTCTTATAAAATTTGAGAAAGTTGCTGTTTTTTTAGTCCTTAACTGCTTCCAGAATATTGATTGTCTCCTATTTCAGCTGCTCAAATTACTAGCTCACCCTTTCCCACCCCAACTCCTTCATCACGTTGTCATTATCTCTCCCCAGTCTTTTATACTCGTTGGGAAACTCCCTTGAAAACTTTTCAGCCTCAGCCTTAAACCTCTTCTAGACTTCTTCCTAAGTCTGCTTGATCTTCGTCATGACCTCGGACTACTTCTGCTTGAAGTATGTCTCAGCCTCCAGCTCAATACTTTTGACGCGCTCTCGGAAGTAGTGGATTTGTATTTTATTGATCCAGAAAGCATCTTCCTGATCCTTGGGAATTCTTTTGTAAAATTGACTGGGTTAACGACTTTGGCAGGCTCCCATGTGATCTCTATAATTTTATATAAAGATAATACGAAAAAGATTAAAGCAGAGGTATAAAGATAATAGTGAACTCGATCTTATCCAAAGGGTTAAAGCTATGCTGAGAAGGAAAAGAGAAAGTGATATAAAGATGCAATTGGAATGAATATTTAGGTCTCTAAATTATAATAATCAGCAGATATGCCTACTTTAGTCGAGTGAGGCTTACCTAAACTCTCCCTACAGTAGCAGCTTATTCATGTATCTGAGTTTGGCTAACTCTTGCCTAGAATTTTCATTCTTCTTTACCAATTCCTCATTCTCCTTCTTGACCATTGTGAACTTCTTGTAAATGCTGAGAAAAGACTGTTTGAGGATTTGGTTTTACTGTTCTTGAGTCAAGTTCAACATCTTCTTCCTCTCTGCTTTTTTCTACTACCAAATCTGGTTCGAGGACTGCATTTCCTACTCCAGGATCTTCATGGCCAGATCGAGATTGTTGTCCAGCTCTTCCAAAAGATTGCGCACCTTTGTCTTGTCAAGATCGTGGTAGCGATTGAGGATGGTGCGTAGATTTGTCTCTAACTCCTGCTCGTAGGAGTTGTAGGTTTGGTTGTTTTTGGTGATAATCGAATGCTCAGTGCTGATGGCGCTTTTGGCGAAGAGAGGCTTTACTTGGAGTCTGCTTGACATTGTTGTCTATTTAATATAAAAGCTATAAATAGTCAAATTAAGCACTCGTTCGAATCAGGCAATTTGTATTTAGCTACTGAATCCGCTAAAATATTCTTTCCTCTTTGCTCCCAGCTAGTTTATCTTTCGACATTGTGCCATAAACTTAATTATGCCTTGAAATTTTGATTCGGATTTAGCGCTTTATAAACAGATATGTCAGGAATAATTTCGATCTAAGGCAATTTGGGAGCAGGAAAAACTACCCTACTTTAACTGCTTGATCTCTAATCCATCTAAGAGCCAGTATAGGAATGGCAAAACATGGCCGGAAAGAACCTTTTGAAGAGCTACTACGAAGATCCCAAACGCTGGGCTTTTACCTTCCAACTCTACGCTGTCCATTCCAGAAGTCTCCTTTGGAACAACACCATCAAAGAGAACCCTTAGTAGCTTCATTTTGCAGAAAGGTCTCCCTTGGCAGATCGTTAGATATTCGGGTAGCTGATGTATCGGGAGGGGAACATGAGCGAGTGCGAATATACAATTTATAGCACTATGTGTGCAAAGTTGAGTGAGAATAGCCGATTGAAAGGGATAATCTACCTTCGCTGTACCCCAGAGTTGTGTCTGGAAAGAATCAGAAAGAGAAATCGGGAGGCTTAGAAGAGCATAACCCTTGAGTATTTGTAAAAAGTTCACAGAAGACATGAGGAGTGGCTAGCGGATTTGAAAGATGTACCCATCTTGACTGTAGACACTGGGATTCACGACATCTGCTCCAAGAATGGGCAGCAAGTAGTCAAAACGATGATTGAAGGGTTTATCAACTAACACAAAAGCACAAAAAGGGCCAAAGACACCCTTTAGAGAAAGACTGGAAGACAAACAACGGAATGTTAGCCTTCACAACTTTGAAGCAAAAGTTGATATTCACTGCCTTTATCTTACTTTTACTTAAGCAGCCATAGAGATAAATGTGCGCATATCAATCAATACGATAGTACCTGATGGCTAAACTGATCCAAAGAGCAAAGATGTTGTCAGGAAAGGTAACTAATTTGGCTCTAATCCCAAAGAACACTGACTCTCCTTTGGTGTTTAAAATTTCCCTTGCCTTCTGTTGGTCTAAAAGTTCACTCATGATCTCTTTAGGGTCGAGGGTGGTGAGTTGTATGGGAAAGGCCTTGAAGGTATGTTTCTGGGGGATGTAAGATTTGATGGCTATCTGGAATTCCTCCTCACAAAAGGTTTGGCCTGTAACTCTCTAACTTTCGTAGTTGGCCAAAGCAGTGGAAAGCATGCTTGACAGAATTTCATCGACTGCAAAACTGAGTTTGCTTTTACTCCGATGCTCTCCAATCAGCTTCAATAAGGCAGATTAGGTATTCTGCTCAATGCTATAGGGATTTAAAGAGGAGTAAGACAGAGACAACCCTTTGTTAAACTCAGGCAACTCGCTTATCAGACCTTCATCCATCTTTTTCCACAAAGTTGTGTCTTTTAAGTTGTACTTAGTCCCTGAAACGGAGTCATCGAGTTGGATGTTAGCGTAGTAATCTTTGTGGTTATAGATAACGTTGATTGTTTTGTAGTAGGTCAGTGCTTTCGGCGAAAAGTAGTCAAGTTTGATGCCTTTGGTACATTCCCAAAAGGTTATACTGTTTGCCGTCTCAGTCATCACCCAACTGTGCTCTCCTTTAGCTATGGTCCCCACGCAGACGTAGGCCTTCAGCCCGAAGCCAAGCAGCAATGAACAGAGAAGATGGCAATGGTCTTAGACCAACCCTGACTGACTTGAAAGCATGGTGCTGAATCTTTTAAAAGTCTTCTCCCTATGCATCTATTCTTAGCTGAAAGGAATCAAAGAGCAAAATCTTAAGGCATGGTGAGGGGAATCGATTCCACGAACCCCATAGATAGGTTTGACGATTCTGCTTAATGGCAAATAGACCTTATCTTCAGTTTGGGCGTAGATGGGAATCCTTCGAGTTTGCAGTGATCTGTGGATGTTTTTGATTTCGTTCCAGAAACTGTTGGCATATGCATGGAATTTGTTGTTTGAGGCTTCTTTCAGCTTTTGCTAGAGCTATAGCTGTCTATTTAGTGAGCCTTAGCTAACCAAAAAGTGTTTGGGAAGAGGCTGGATTTGCAGTGTTATAGAAAGGATTCCAACACAAGGCAATGCTTTTAGTCCGTCATGGTAATAAGGTGCCAACTCCAGGTCGACTGAAAGTGAGCCATAGACGAGGACGAACCTCCATTAAACCAGTTTCAAGGAATATAACACTTTTTGCCCGTTAGCCTTCACTGCAATCATAATCAGCTCCAGGCTCTCATTATTTTCTATCTTCAAATGAGAAGCCTTGAGCTGAAAGGTTAGTTTTTCAGTGATGCTGAAATTTTAGGCAGTTGGGTACGAAGAACTTCTCATTTTTTGTGAAAATGCCGATAAAGTAAAATAGAAAGAAACTACCCCTTACATTTACAGCAACTGCTTAAACCTCCTACCTTTGGAAATAGTCAAACTAAGGTTATGCGCCATATCTCTGAGAGGCTAATGAAGGTTGACCTATTACTTAAGTCTGCTTTGGACATCATCCAACAGTTGGAGCTCATTCATCATTGTTAGAAGTGACTCTTCGTCGATTGTTTCAATATCCAAGTTGTGTGTTTGCACGTAATGTAGTATCTTTTAGTGTATGTCGGGCTGATCGAAGTAGGCCAGCAACTCCTATCGAATGCTCATTAAATATAACAGTAAGAGTTCAAAACTTTATTTAAGCAAAGTTCAAAGAACGAGAGCATATCTTTGGAATCATCGCTAGGGCACAGTTAAAGCTGTTTTGGTTAGCTTTGAGAAAGGACAAAAGAGTACAAAGTTTATCAAAAGATGGGGCCTATTCCAACCCTAAGTAATTTACAGCCATAAGTGTTATATTTATTGTTTATTATACCAAAAGATGGAGAGAAATAGTACTGAGAGCTAACAGAAGAGGGGGCTGACGAAGACCAAGGGCAATGGCTAGGTCTCATAAATTTATGGGTGCTAATGCGGAAAAAGATACCTAACTTACTCAGCACTATACCTACACGTCAACCTGAAACACGGACGCAGACTGACCATCAAGCGCACCGAAAGCAACCATAAAGTCGAACAACTTGAAAACCAAAACTTAGTCACCTATTTCCTAAAAAAAGCAGCCTAAAATTCAAACTCAGATCAGCATAATATTTCCAAAGACCTATAAAACAATTCAGAAGCATAGCCAAAAAGGCAGCTATTTGACTCCAAAATCGCCAACATCCATCAGTATTTGGACTCTTTCGAAGGTAACACCCAATTATAAGGTTTGACCTATGTTGCTAAGGTCGTAATGAGATGCCTCATTGAGTACTTTCTTGCCCTCAGGAAGCTTAAGCCTCCTTCCAGGGAAGAGGAATCTGATGCAACTTACTACTTTAATGAGTTTTCCACTTATTATATGCCTATAATGAGGAAAACTGCCAAAAACTTGCAGATTTAGAGGGACACTGTGGTCAAAGTACTATACAAATACTACTAATGGCTCCGATCATAAAAACATACAAATATAGAGCTCATTTGCAATGTGAAATATCTTTGAGAAAAAGTAAAATATCTTTGATTAAATATTTTCAATTTCTACCCCAATAAGACTATGAAACAACCAAAACATCAAAGAGAGAGATATGTTGTTTGGGTTGCCTTAGTTTGAAGTGAAGTATCCAAACTGCAGCAATCGATGCTGAATGGTCGATGAGTTACTAAAATGCAATACTGAGTGATTAAAATAATTATCATTCGGTCATTCAGACTGAACGTAGAAGATGGTTGGCTCCTTCGCACTGCTTCCCTTCTTCAGCTTCAGGTCATTGGCCAAAGAACTGATGCTTACCATGGCCTTTATCTTCGATGTCATTATCGAAGGCAGCTCTTTGTCTTTGACGCCTATTTTGGTATTTGTCCTTTTGTGCTCTACATTCAAATTGCTGAACTTTTTGGATTAGCTGTTGAATGATTTGCGATAGACCCTCAAATTTTCAAAGGCAATTTCACTCTTCTTGCCAAGAATCCTCTGATAGCCGCTATTGAAGTTGACCTGCAGCAGCTGCGAATTCAAAACATTACTTATTTTGGCAGCCTACATCCTCTCCGCCTCCTCAGAGTTAAACACAATCACGTTCGGAATGAGCTGCAGATTGTTGTTCGGATCTTCGCCTTCGGAATCATCACTGTCTAATTTGTAGTCCTTTTCCTGCTTAGCCGGTTTGTAGTCATGCTCCAGTCTGAGCAGTTTGTTGAAGTCATGGTCGACTTTGGTCAGTCTGAGAGGACTGTTAGTTTACTAGTTTTAGAACTGGATGGGCTCTTTGCCGAAAAGAAGTTGCATCTTCGATTGGTCACTTGATTGTCTTTTGGTTAATTGTATCTAAATGCCATTGGATTTGGCTAGCCTTGGATTTCGGAGGGGAGAGTTGAGTTCTCTCACTTGAGATAGTGAACCTTTTTTAGAACGTGTCTTTTCAATGGGGATAATCACTGAGGACTCATCTCCGTCTTTCAAAAAAGCTCCCATGTTTTCAATTTTGGCCTTTTTGATGAGCAAATAGTACAAAGCCTTGACTGCGCGTTCGGAGAGCTACTTGGTCGCTGAGGGTCCTTCAATGCAGTGGTAAATCTTTTTAAAGGGGGGTTCGAATCGATTGGGAGCCATCCTCAGCAAGGCAACAGCCAGATTCATCTTCAAATTCTACCTAGACCAAAAGGTACCTGGACTGACTTGAAATGGCTCCTCGGGCTATCTATCCTGGACTAGGGGTTGAGCTCAACCAAATCCAAGAAAGACTCGCAGATTTACTTGCCCAGTCTGCGGAAATGCTGGATGGTGTAGAACTCCTTGGGCTACTTGAAGGTGGGGTACTTGTAGTTGATGATCAGGTCGGAGTCCAGCTATTTCTAGTTGGGCCTGACTAATGCTTCCTCGGGTTTCCTTGGGTCTTACAACTTGTTGATGACGCGGCTGGTGTTGTAGTTGCACTCTAGGGTCCAAGAGTAGGGGTTCTTGGTTGCCTTGAAGAGCGCCACCCGGCCAGCTCCCTCTTTGGACACATGGTCATTGATATCTTTGCAGTACATATTCTGTTCAGTGAAGTTGCTTCCCTCGTACTCAAAGATCTCGCTATTCATGGAGAGTATTTTGGGGAAGAGGCAGATCTCGACCTGTTTGTCGAGCTCGTTGGCGGAGTTGCCATAGATGAAGACGCCTTTGCGGGCTGCGTGGGCGTGGAGATCGAGGAAGCCGAAGTACTTGCCCTTGCTGTGGAAGTGGGTGATGACTTTCTTGATGGCGTAGATGGGACTGTGGGTCTTGGGGGAAGGGTTGATGTAGCATCGGTTGAGGTTGATGCCATTGGGGTCCACCCTGTAGTGCCCTCGCGACACCCCATCAGGGTTCAGAATGGGGAACAGGTAGAACACGAATTTGTCCCTGAGCAGTCTGCCCTTCTCGCTGTCCTAGGTCAGCTCGCTGATTATGCCCGTCATCACGTGGGAACTGGGCACCTCCCCGGGATGCACTCTGGCACTGATGATGATACACTTCTTCTCAAGTCCGAACTACTTGGGCTCGCCCCCGCTGGCGAATAGGTGCTCGTCCTCTAGCCTCTAGTTGCGGCTGGAGATCCACTTCTTGGAAGAAATGGTGATGAAGTCGACCGGCCGACCCTCTAGGGATCTGATGATACTGGAGCGCTGGAAGTAGAGGTTGGGCTGCCTGCGACACTTCTCCTCGGTTTATCTGAGGAAAAGGTCGTTTTCGGTGTTGGACCAGGGGTAGAAGAAGGCCAGGAAGACTTTCTAATCCGAGGTCATCGTATGCTTGAAACTCCACTCAATCCAACCCTCGTTGTATTCCTAAGTAGCCCAAAGAGTACTATCTTTGACAGGTCGATTTTGTGCGCCACCCTCTTCCATTCCTTGCTGCTTTCTTCGCGGTAGACTGGCACCAATCCTTCATTGAGGAGTTTGGACTGAGTGGGGTATTTTTTACCTGGTTCTGCATGTTTTTAATGTTGAAAGCTGCTACTGTCCCTTTGTGCAGTCCCTTTAGCGAAAAGTGAAACCATGTGCGATATTGGTTTTTGGGATGGTCCACAGCGATCCATAAATTGAACTATGTTAGTGCCTGCCTACAGTATTGTGGTTGACCTTCTCTGCGCTGTACAGATTGCCGGAGTCGAAGTCGGAGTCGAGGGTAACTGACCCCAAGTCGAAGATTCGGTGGGAGGGAGGGTGAGGGTATTAGTTTGAATCTATCATTACTATTAATAAAATTAAAGTTAGCTGATAGTGGGAGTAATATAGTTATCAATCATGGGTTTGAGTGACTCAACCGGCCTGTGCCATGGCTCGCAGTGAGCAGCAGTGAGCAGTAGTGAGACAAAGGCTGGCTGTGGCCATGGGCACAGGAAGGACGATGAGTTGTTGATTTCCATAGTATTGGCTTATGGTTGCTGATTGCAGCAATAATACGAATGATATGGCCGATGCTAATATGCCACAACTGAAGGGTGCAAGCTGGTGGGATGATAGATGGTAGGATGGAAGCTGGTAGGATGGTAGATGGTAGGGTGGGTATGGTTGCCGTGGGCCACCAGCATGCCAACCCTCGGCATAATTTATTATTTATTCGTTACTAACAACAATTGGATGGCTGTATCTCCTAACACATAATATCCCTACCTCTAGATAATGCAATTGCCGATGCGACTGAAACTTGGCCACTGCTAGTGATGCCGTCAACTCCAATCCATGGCTGGTTCAACAGTAGCATATTATAAGTATATGCAGAAGGAGTTTACCATCACCATCAAGCGGAAGCCCTCCCGCCAGCGCTTCTACTCCTCTATGGACTACCAAGAGTACTGCGACCTCTTCGGCCCTCCCTCCCCGCTCTTCAAGTCTCTCCCCACCTATCCAGGCCCCAGGACGACCCTCCCGAGGAACTCCCGCTCCTCGAGCTCGAGACCCCCCTCTCCGCACACGACACGCAGCAGGAACACCCACTCACTATGCCCATGCCTCCCAAAATGGACACTATCTTCTAGATCGAGGCCAGCTAACACTTTCAGGGCTCACCACAAAATGACTGGTCAGTCAGCAATTTGAAGTACGGACAGATAGGAGGAAGTGGAGCAGAGAGGATAGATGGGACAGGTGGGGTAGGGGCGAGTGGTGGGGGAGAGGGGATAGGTGGGGTGGGAGAGAAGAGAGTAAGAGTACGGATGCGGTCACAAAGTGACAACTGCGAATATCTAATATTCAACTTCCTGTCGCGGGACCACCAGAAGTAGCTGACTACTAAGCTAGGGGGCGCAAGAAGGTGAAGCTGGAGTGACCACGCATGATTTACTTCACAGTTATCTCATCTCCATAAGTACCCTATCAATCACACAGTCCAAGGATTGTAGACTATTCCCTATATTCACTATCTGGTGGGCAACACCCATCTGCTGATGTGCTGCCTGCTATTCACCTGCTGTAGCCAGCCTCCACCCAGCCATACCCATTTGCCCACTTAACTCCACCTTTTAATATCTCAGCTTGCCGCAGCCTACAGCTCAAGCATTATACCCTCATGATAAGATGACATGATAGATGACATGATAGATGACATGATAAGATAATAGTGGTAGTCCATAATAACCCAATATATCTGATGAGCTCAGTCCCCGTGGACGAAGGTGTTGACAATCTCCACCTCGTCCCCCACCTAGTACAGGTAGACGCCGAAGTGCACATGCTGTCCCTCGTCGATGTCCACCTGCAGACACTATTATAACAGCCGCGAAATAAAGGTGACCTTCCTCGGCTCGTAGCGCACCTTTATCACGTCACCCTCCTTGACCTCGAACTTCTTGACGGCAGTGGCGTTCTGGTCGGCCCTGCTGTGCGAGTAGAGCAGGTGGTTGCTCAACACCATGTAGCCCCCATGCTTCAGGAACTGCCCGTCGGGCACATACTTGTACTCATGCTTCTACAGCACCTCCCGGATGAACACTCCCACCCCCACGCACCCCTTGATCCTGGTCAGTCTGAAGCTGATGCTTTCGGTGGAGGCCGGAGGGATGGGGTCGTAGGTGAGTGCAAAGCGTTGGTTGGCGAGGGGAGGCTTGGTCTGGAGGGCATACCTGCCTGCGATGTGGATGGTGTGGGCCTTGTACTTGCTGGAGTAGACGATGAAGAACTCGAACTTGAGGATGGTCTTGATGTCCTGGTCGATGTCCTTGAGGGTCTTGATGGCGCAGGGGGGCGGGTGTGCGAGGTGGCAGGGGTGGACGGGGTAGCAGAGGAACGGGTTGACGGCACAGCTGTCCGTGATGCAGATGGCCTGCACGGGGTTGCCGCAGGGGCAGGTCACGCCAATGAAATTGTCAAGCATAAATACACTATTTCTGTGACCACCCTAATATTCTGTTGCCCATCCAAAATTACATCCCACACCCACCACCCACCCCACCCACAGACTACCCTAGTAGATAGCACAGGCCACTCCTGCCAATAGGAGCTTCAAGATGCAGTTCATGATTCCATGATAGATAATCATTCCAGGTCGTCCTCCATGCGCAGGGTGGAGCTGCCCACCCGCCCCTCATTCTTCTTCCTGAAGCAAAAGTACAGCACGAACGGAATGGCCACTCCCAAACTGAACACAATCGCCATCTCTATGTAGATCTGCTACGATTTCACCGAAGGCACCCCGCACTCCTCATTCGCACTGTTCTCGATTGTCCAACCCTCGAACCATGACTCCAGCGACTAGAGTCTGCACCTGCCCTACTGGTTGCACACTGGAAGCTTGTACTCCTCTCCGTTGACCCACACCTACTTCCCACCAACTTTACCTCGACCAGGTACTCGCCCTCCTCCTCCCAGAGCTAGAACACGAAGGAGCTGGCGAACTGCGGGTAGTCCAGGTAGCAGTTGGCCACAGCCTTCTTCTCGATGTAGCTCTCAAACAAGCAGAGGGTGTTGGTCATGTTGAAGGCAGCCATCAAGATGGCGAGAGTGACATCATGGCCACTGTAGAACACTAGCCTGGGCCCTGTGTTCTGGATGGCCCTCCTGAAGTTGCTAAGGGTGGCTGCGACCAGCCCATGCGAGAAGGTTTTGATCTGCTGTTGGGTGTGCAGGTAGGTCACATAGAGGCGGGCCAGTCTGGCGAACTCTTGATACTGAGAGCCATACATAGGTAGAGCGATATCTCCTCATCCTAGAAGATGTGGAGGTAGGGTCTCCCCATGGCCTTGAGGCAGTTGTAGTTGTCTACCACTTTGTAGAGGCTGCCGAAGTCCAACGGGTACCCATTGAAGTGCGGCTGCAGTCGCTAGAGTGCTTTTCGGATGCCACTGGAGTTCATTATTCTGGCGACGATGTCGCTGTTGAGGTTTGCCTGTTCCCACTGCAGTTGGTTGGGACACAAGTTGTACTCCTATTTTACCATAAAATCACCTTCGTTGAAAGAGTTGGCTATCCCGGGGTCGCCCTCAGCGCCCTTCTCCACATGAATCGGCACAGTCCTCTGCCTCAGCCAAAACTTGTTCCAGTCCTCATCCGCTTCATCCCGCAGAGGGGACTTGAAGGGAGGCTTTATCTCTACCCCTGGACTGAACTCCACCTATTCGCTCTAGAGCTAGGCGAGCAGACCCATGAGCAGGTTCTGGAGACTTTAGATGGTGCGATTGGTGTTGGTACTTTTGGCGTAGATGAGCGAATTGTTGAATTTGGTGGCAGTGGTGTTGGGGAAGAGGGCACTCCAGTATTTTTTGTAGAGTATGCGGCCCAAAGCAAAGTGCATGTGACGCCCTTCCTTGGTGAGCTAGCTTCGAGCATTTTCGGTCTAACTGATGTTGGAGTAATCATGGGGGTTGGGAAAGGCAGGGTAGCGGACTCCATGGCGAGTGACGCACTCAATGAAGACGAGCCTTTTGGCGGGCAGGGCTACAAGGGTCAAAGCGACAAGTATGAATGTTATTAAGTAGTTCATTATGAACTATTGGTATTTGATATGGGTGTTTGGAGGGTTGGTAATGGCAAGGTGGGATCATGGGAGGCGGGGAATATTTTTTGAGTTGGATTTGTATCAATAGCAAAATGACTAAAAGCAGCCATTTCATTTTACTAATAATATACTCAGTTATTTAGATGCTGCACTCATCTCTGCTGACGTCTTCCAAAGGTCTCACGGGCGTATCTCTGGAACTCTTCATCCAAGACGCATTGGCCTAGGGAGAGAACCCCCCCTTCTATGAACTCCTAACCCATCCGAATGTTGTCCTGAATAGATGTAGATTCAAACCATCCAGCCCCTCCTCAAAAACACCCTCCAACTGTTTTCCAGCTCGGACTATCTCCAATATGCGCGAAATAGGGAGGCCTATATTCAACTGAGCGACAAACAAGTTTATAACTTGAGGAAGCTGACAGTCCTCTAACTTTTCTGGGGCCAAACTGTAACACAACTCTTATTCAGTGTCTTTCCTTAGGCACCTTGCAGCAACATCTGGATTTGAACCAGGATTAGACTATCAATCTGCTGTTTAGGCTGAGGATGGAAGGCTCAATCCAAATGAAAATCGACGAAGAAAAGTAGCAGATCTTTATCGGGCACTGCTAAATACGTAGAAAGATGCTAACCCCGTTGGAGGATGTCTTCATCAGCAGCAAAATAGCGAAGAAGTAAGGCTTGGGTTATTCAGCAAACAACAGATAAAGGACCTCCAACTTACGCTCAAAGAGTTGCTGGGCTAGCTTGGCTAAAATAAAGGAGGCAAAAGTGCTGAAGAGGCTTGAATAAGTGATAGTTGGTTGATTGTATTTGCTGTGAAAAGTGGCACTTTGAGCCAATTTACTGCACTGCTAATTGTTGGGTTGCTGATTGCTGTATTGGTGAATAAAGAAGGGTTGAGGCAATCAGCCAAAACCATAACTAGCAACAAAATAGTATTCCAATACTAGTATTGAAACATCAATACATCATGGCTCACTCCATTATGCTCGCTGCTAGCTGGTAGAATTTGGCGGGGTAGGTCTGAATCTTTTCCCAGGTTCCCAACATCTTGAATCTCTCATTGTCGTACAATACTGCATAGTTTTTCAGGCTGACCTTCAGCTTCATGAACGACTGCAAATGTTTGCACAGTCTGGCATCGACACTGAACTTCTTGTGCTTTGAGTAGGACTGCAGAAAGGAGTGATATAAATTTTTGAAAGCCTACTCATACTAGCACTTAGCCTTTTTAGACTCGAACTTCGAAGGCTTGTTGTGTCTATAGGCGTGGAGGTAGAACATATTTATGACCACTAGCTACAAATCCCAGTTTAGAAGTCTGATGTCTAAATCAACCCAATAGTACCTAGAAATGCGCACTCCAGTTGCTCGTAAAAGGCCCTTAAAGCAAAATTTATCGTATCGTCGAATTCTATAAACTTTTTGTTGAAGTATTGATTCAATGCGACAAAGAGGTCCCACTTATGTGCGACATGCTCAGCGTAAATAATGAAAGTTGGGGGCTGCAAACGATACTAAAGCTTTATCGCAACTTTCCTCTCCCAATTGAGAATGGAGTCTTTGCTGAAGAAACTGTATTCGATTGTAGGAATTCTGCCTTCCTCCAACTTGCTGGCCAGCTGCAGACAGGCTATGGCCATAATCTGCAAATCCTAGATCTAGCAGAAACCTTTATGGAGGAAGTAGAGGTCAAAAAGCATGCAACCCAAAGCGCACGCCCTTCTGGTAATCCACTGTTTGTCAGATTACGCGATTATGAAGTTGCGAATTCTCTACAATAGGCACAATCTTACAGCTCGCATTTTTGGGGTTACATTACTCCCTTCAAGAAATCTGCTTTTCAAGACGAAAAATGGACTGAGGTTGATGTCTTCCTCTCTGATTTCACTGGAAAAGTTGATATGGGTCAGGCATTTGAGTTGCTGCTATTCAAGCAGCCTCTTCTCCTACTCTGGACTAATCTATCTGAGAAGGAGCTAGGTCGAGTGAATTGACTGCTGACTGTTTATTTCTTCACTGGTGGCCAGAGGTGAATAGTTCTCCATTTGATCACAATTGGACAGTTGTTAGGTAGAGTAGAAGCGTACAAAGAGTTTGTGTGCATTTCGTTAAATCTTGCTTTGTGATTCACTTCACATCACTCATTTGGTTTATTGGCTTACCTGAGTTGCCATAGGTCTTAGGGTTTCGTATTTATAAATAAGCTTAAAGAGCATTAGGTTTGGATTGGCGAGTGAAGTGAAGTGATAGAATACTGATCACATTCTCCATCTAGCTTAGTTGCAAATCAAGCTAATTCATTGAGACCAACCATTCGACTTGCTTCAGTACTACCTTCATCTAACACTCAAGCCATAGTTTCTACTGTCAAGTCAAGAATTAAGGAAATAGATTTGGTTCAGGAGTAAGGTTGTGAGCAGAACTAAAGCGTCCTGATTATTGGCTATAAGTTGCCACAGAAAAGTACATTTCTATGGGCAACCCTCTTAAATAAATGTGTTGCTAATTAGCCAAATACAATGAAAAATCAACTGACCCCCTTAGAACAACAGCTTGACCTCTTCTTTGACCGCAATTGCAACGACCTTGAAAAAATGCAAGCAAGCTGCAATCTCATCAGTCTGAGCCAAAGAGAGGACTTCTTGGAATCAGCTCTGACCCTGCTTTTGGCCGAACACTTCTCAGAAAACAAAGTTTCGCTGCTTTCCTGTATGATCAAAGACAGATTCCGCTATGACTTCGAACTGCTCAATACCTAGAAAATTGAAGACTACTACGAACTGCTGTGTTCGGCTGCCGCCAAATTCGGAGTGAAGTCTAAGGGAATCTTCAGCAACATTTCGCAGTCCCTGGCACTAATCTACCTCAACCAAATCAAATTCTGTGACTTGTCCCTCGGCGAATACCTCAAAAAGTTCATCTTTGACGACCCTAGCCAGCCACTTGAACTCTACAACTACTACTTCAAAATTTTGGAGGAGTGTCCGCAAGTTGTACATAACTCGAAGATCGTGGTCGAGGAAGAGTCGAGGAAATCGGCTAGAACAAGACTTGTGAGCCAGCAAAAGGAAGTGATTGGGATTCTGAATGCCAGCGTCTAAGACATTTGGTCCAACCCCATCGTAAGCCCCCATGTCAGCAAAAGCCGTCTAATTGACTGTTTCTAGAGCTGGCTAGACTTGAAATACAACGCTTAGATCTACGACAATCTCCCCAACACCCCACTACTTCACCAAATAATGGTCGTGTTGAAAGAGCCAAACCAGGAGCTACTGTCAAAAGCCGTCTATTGCCTCAAAACGATAATCGACCATATGAGGCCTCCAGAGGAAAACCCATAGCTTTACCACTACATTGGCACCTAAATCTACTCACTGGTGCCATACATCGATATGAAAATGTAGGCCAACGAGATGTACATTGCAGAAAAACTCATTGACCTTGTTGTGTTCTACTGCCAAAAGTATAGAAAGGCCATCGTCGAGAACTACTGTCCTGATTTCAGGGAGTTCTTCCTCGCGCTGATAAGATACACTACCCTGGAGAGTTGGAAGGTCGTAGATGATCTGATCAGCTTTTGGGAAGATCTGCTCTAGATGTTTGTCAAGGTGAACCAAGAGTCTCAGCCCGTTGAGCTGTAGCCTGAAATCGGCATGAGTTTGCTCAGCGCCGTCCGCTACAGACTCAAGTACCTCCCCAAGTGCATCAGATATCTGGAGAGCACCCCTGAGCACAAACTTGGCAATAAGTGCGAAGAGGGCGGCCAGATCTACACCAACCGACTTAATGCATAAAATCTCTACTAGTCACTGGCCGAAGTCATGGGCAACGACAGCTACTTGTAGTTCATACTAATCGTCATCTAAAGAATGAAATTCTGTGACTTGGAGCTCTTCAGTGAGCTGGAGAGTTGGCTCAATGCCCTCATACATGGGCTCAAGGGCTACAGTCAAATAAATGGACATATGCTGCGGGTTGTCGAAATCTATGAAAACCTGAGCAACAAAGTAAAGGAAATCCCCGTCTTCCTGAATCGGACCTTCCTCAAACTTTTCAAAATAATTTTCTCATTATACACCTAAGACCACAACCTTGTCGAAAAACTGTACTACGCCACAGCCAAATGTTTTTCTAACACTGTGCTGCTTGACACAGCCTCTCGCACCTTCTACGCGGGCTGCAGATAGAACCCTCGTTTCCTCAACAATTATGTTTACTAGATTCTGGGTCTGGTCAAAAACCACCCCTATGAGGATTTCGTTTTTAGAGGGTTTGTCTGTGTGGCCTGTTATGATCTCAAAACCGCCGGTTTTTTTATTTCTGATGCCCTCGATTTTCTACTGGACCACGCTCACAAATAAACCGCCTCAATCGATGAAACCATCGACACAATGCAAGCAGTGTTGAAGTAGGCCAGTCACTACTAATTTGACGCCAAGAAGGATCTTTTCATCAAATTTGCCGAAAACAGCTGGCAATTCATCCTCAGATGCCTAAGAACCCCCAAGGACTTCACTGATGATAGAGACAGGAGGATTGAACAGATAGTCAATCTCTTGAAAGGGATGATGAGAATTATGAAGTCAGATTTGGTTGCTTTCCTTCCATAGTTGTTTGAAATTGCCATCGAAGGCTTCGAATAGTATCCCATTTGCTCATATTTGTACCTCGTAGAAATCGCAGTGACTGTTTACTCTGGCAACCCTTCACTCAAAAGTTTTCTGTGCTCCCTCTACGATTAGTTCACCAAATGTGCATTCAACCATTTGCAGTCAGCAATCGCAATAAACAATTACGCCTACTTGGTCGACGATTTGCTAGGAATGTCCTCAAGACTGCTCCTCTACAACAGTTCCATCATCATCTCAAGCAGACATTTCCCCAGACTCCTCGAATTCATCTCCAAAGGCTGTAACGAGGCAACCTCGAACAGAATCTTAAAGGCCAACTATTCCTTGCTCCATGAGTTGTTTAAGATCTTCTGGATCCAAGATTTCGTGCAGGCCTACAAAAACGATGATGATGATGATTCGGATAAAGAGTAGAGAAGCCAGGCCAAGTTATACGACAATTAGCAGTATTTGAACCTCAAGGCCTATCTGATAGGGGAACTGCCAACCATCCTTCAACGTATGATTGCACAACTATCCTATGTTCCCACCTAAGGCACCAAAAGACAAATTATTAACACTATCATCTCCTCCATCAAAGCTTTTCCTGAGGTCAATCCTTCGATCTGGAGGACAATCCTCTAAGAGATGCCGTCTTTCATTCTGCTGCAGCCAGAGAAGAATCAAATCATTTCGACTCTGTAGAACATTAGAAAATACTTGGAAAATTAAACTAGAGTCAAGGCAGAGATAGAGAAGATGAAGAAATATTTTAATTTGATGAACAAAAGATTTGAAATTGCTGAGAAGCGCATGAAACTCAAAACAGCAAATTGATTGGCTATCGACATTATTATACAAGTTTATAAGAATATAACTGGACCATCCAAACCGAAATACTTAATGTAGATGGCATCGTTAAAGATACGTCAAATATAATAAGTATTAGAAAAGATAAAATAAAGTTACAAAGGATTAAATAAAATATGTACGTAGAAAAGAGCAA
>Ga0316217_10002413_pt1 | contig 22538 bp, 17 predicted proteins | sample 1anoAmetaG_FD_203633 | JGI IMG/M metagenome (GOLD analysis project Ga0316217, IMG submission 203633) | Freshwater microbial communities from Trout Bog Lake, Wisconsin, USA - 1anoA | ecosystem: Environmental > Aquatic > Freshwater > Lake > Hypolimnion/Profundal zone | place: USA: Wisconsin...
GCCTGAGGGCCCCGGAGCGTTCATGAATGCATTGAAATTCCACCCCACCACCGTTTCGGTGGACCTGGGCGACGCGCCCATCTCCATTGAGACCGGCCGCATCGCCAAGCAGGCCCACGGCGCCGTCGTGGTCCGCCAGGGCGACACCATGGTCCTCGTGGCCGTGTGCTACGGCACCCCCCGGGAAGGCATCGACTTCTTCCCCCTCACCGTGGACTACCGCGAGCCCGTGCTGGCCGCCGGCAAGATCCCCGGCGGCTGGTTCAAGCGCGAAGGCCGTCCCACCACCAAGGAGACCCTCACCAGCCGCCTCATCGACCGTCCCCTGCGGCCCCTCTTCGAAGAGGGCTACAACGGCGACACCATGATCACCGCCCAGGTGCTCAGCTACGACGGCCAGCACGCCCCTGAAGTGCTCGCCATGGTGGGCGCCTCCACGGCCCTCATCATCAGCGAGATCCCCTTCGTGAACCCCGTGGGCGGTGTCCGCGTGGGCCGCGTCAACGGCAAGCTGGTGGTGAACCCCACTGTCGAGCAGCGCGCCGACAGCGACATCGACCTGCTGGTAGCGGGCACCTCTGACGCCCTGGTGATGGTGGAGTGCGGCGCCAAGGAAGTGCTGGAAGCCGACATGGTCAAGGCCCTCGCCTTCGGCCAGGAGCAGATCAAAATCCTCGTGAAACTACAGAAGGACCTGCAGGCCAAGGTCGGCAAGCCCAAGGTGACCGCCATCAAGGCGGTGCGCAATGAGCCCCTCTACAAGGAAGTCGCCGCCGCCTACGCCGAGCAGCTCTTCGCAGCACTCACCATGAAGGTAAAGATCGAAAGCTACAAGGCTATCGACCTCCTAAAGAAGGAGGCTGTCGCCCAGTTCTGCACCGACAAGCCCGAGCTCAAGAAGGACCTCTCCGCCTGCTTCGACGAGCTGAAGGAGACCCTCTTCCGCAATGCCATCCTCAAGCAGGGTGTGCGCCTGGACGGCCGCAAGTTCGACCAGATCCGACCCCTCAACATCGAGGTCGGCGTCCTGCCCGCGGCCCATGGCAGCTGCCTTTTCACCCGCGGCGAAACCCAGGCCCTGGTTACCGCGACGCTGGGCACCATCAACAACACCCAGATCATCGACGGTCTGGAAGAGGAGTACAAGAAGAAGTTCTACCTGCACTACAACTTCCCCGGCTACAGTGTGGGCGAGTGCAAGCCCAACCGAGGGCCTGGCCGCCGCGAAATCGGCCACGGCATGCTGGCCGAGCGTTCCATCTTCGCAGTATTCCCCACGCCCGAGGAAAACCCCTACACCGTGCGCGTGGTGTCCGACATCACCGAGAGCAACGGGTCATCCTCCATGGCCACCATCTGCGGCGGCACCCTGGCCCTGATGGACGCCGGCATCAAGCTCCAGTCTCCGGTGGCGGGCGTGGCCATGGGCCTCGTCAGCGACGGTGACAAGTACGTCGTCCTGTCCGACATCGCCGGCCAGGAAGACCACTACGGCGACATGGACTTCAAGGTCGCCGGCACCGATAAAGGCATCACCGCGCTCCAGATGGACATCAAGATCGGCGGCATCACCACCGAGATCCTCACCAAGGCCCTCGACCAGGCCAAGGCCGGCCGCCTGCACCTGCTGGACCTCATGGGCAAGGTGCTGGCCGCGCCCCGCGCGTCGTTCGCCAGCAACGCTCCCCAAATGCACAGCATCCAGCTCCCCAAGGAGAAAATCCGCGACGTCATCGGCAAGGGCGGCGCCACCATCCGCAACATCATCGAGGTGAGCGGCTGTGAAGTGAACATCGATGACGATGGCTTGTGCCAGGTCGCCGGTGCCACCCAGGAAAAGCTGCAGATCGCGATGAAGATGATCGCCGACCTCACCCAGACCGCCGAAGTTGGCAAAACCTACCTGGGCAAGGTGGCCAAGGTGGTCGAGTTTGGCGCCTTTGTGACCATCCTCCCTGGCCTGGATGGCCTGCTGCATGTCAGTGAACTGGCCCATCACCGCGTCGCCAATCCCGCCGATGAAGTGAGCGAGGGTCAGGAAGTCATGGTCAAGTGCATCGGCATTGACGAGAAGAGCGGCAAGATCAAGCTCAGCCGCAAAGCCCTCATCCCCAAGCCCGAAGGCGCCGACGCCGAGCCCGAAGGCGAAGCTCCCGCCCGCGATGAACGCCCCCGGCGCCCTCGGCCATCCCGACGCTCGTAATTACCACACTACCCAAGAGAAGAGGCCCGGTTGGGCCTCTTCTCATATCTAAGAACACCGGGGAAAGCCCATCATTGCGCCTCGCCAGCTTCGCCACCTTCTCCTTGTTCCCCACCCCCAAGGAGAACCCCTACACCGTGCGCATAGTGTCAACCATTACCGAGAGCAACCCCGCCGTTGAAGGGTGCAAAGGCCAGGAAGCCATGGTCATGTGCATTGGAATCGGTGCAAAAAGCGGCTAGATCAAGCTTAGCTGCAAAGCACTCATCCCAAGCTCGAAGGCTCAGGCGCCGAGCCCGAAGGCGAAGCCGCCAGCCACGACCATCGACGCCGGGCGTCCCAGGCTTCCCCGCAGGACCCAAATTGTCTGCTCAATATGACAAAAGGCCCGACCCGGGCCTCTTGTCATATTGAGGGATTTTGAGTGAATCCGTCCGCTTAGGTTTTCTGTCCTGACCATAGCCCCAAAGTCATTAGAATCACTTGAAAATCTCCCCAGAGACTCGCCTGGGCAGCGTATTCCAGGTTGATTCGAATTTTCTCAGGCATGACCTCATCGACATAGGTTCGGTCAGGATCAGCTGATGTCGCAAGCAGTTCACTCTCTCTCCGGTATTTCAAGGAAGCCAAGTCAGTGATGCCAGGCATCAACTCCAATACCCGGCGCTGGTCCTTTGTGTAGAGATCGACGTATTTCTGCACCTCAGGTCGAGGTCCCACCAAACTCATGTCTCCGATCCATACATTCATCAGTTGAGGAAGCTCATCTGCTTTGGTGACTCGCAACCAGTGGCCCACACGAGTAATTCGGGGGTCACGCCCCACGGTCAGAGCAGAGCCCTTCTGTTCCGCATCAACCACCATGGTTCGAAATTTCCACATACGAAACGGTAATCCGCGCCACCCCACCCGCCTCTGGCGGAAGAACACCGGGCCGCGATCCTCCAACTTGATCAGAAGCCCTATTGCCATGAATAAAGGCCACAGAAGGAGCAGCCCTAGGGTGGCCCATAAGAAATCGAAACTTCGCTTCACCAAGGTTTAAGCCCCATAAGCTGCAATGATATCTCGTACCGCAGCGACCACATCCTGGACGTCCTGATCGCTGAGCCCCGGATGAAGCGGCAGGGTGAGCATGCGCGTGAAGGCGTCCGCAGCCACCGGGCAATCCTCAGGCTTGTAGCCGTATTTATCCCGGTAGAAGGGGTGCATGTGGACCGGCAGGTAGTGGACCGAAGTCCCGATATTACGGGCCTTCAATTCCTCAATGAAGGTATTTCGGTCAATGGTGAGTTTGGCAAGGTTTAACCGGATCACGTAGAGATGCCAAGCAGACTCCACGTCCGTTCGTTCCACGGGCAATTGGATCGCGACCTGATCACCCAAACCCTTCGTGTAAGCCGCCACGATTTCCCGCCGACGACGCTGGAAGCCTTCCAGGCGGTCCAACTGATGCAACCCGATCGCCGCCTGCACATCCGTCATGTTGTATTTGAACCCAGGCAGCACCACCTCGTAATACCAAGATCCGGACTTGTCAAAGCGCTTCCATGCATCCCGGTTCATGCCGTGATGGCCGATGATGCGTGCCTTATCCACCAAAGCCGGATCACCCGTAAGGCACCCTCCTTCGATGGTCGTGAGGTTCTTGGTAGCGTAGAAGCTGAAGGCCGCAAGGTTGTCGCGAGAGCCCACCATCACACCTTTGTATTTCGCCGGTAGCGCGTGGGCGGCGTCCTCCATGACAACCAAACCATGCTTCTTCGCTAGCTCAAAGATAGGGTCCAGATCCACCGGATGTCCGGCATAGTGAACGGGAATGATGGCCTTGGTCCTTGGAGTGATGGCCTTTCCCGCAGCCTCCGGATCCAGGTTCAGCGTGTCCGGACACACGTCGACTAGCACGGGACGCGCCCCCACATGTTCCACGACATTGGCCGTGGCGCAGAAGGTCATGGCGGGTACGATCACCTCGTCCCCGGGTCCAATCCCTAGGGCCACCAACCCTACGTGCAGGCCCGCTGTACATGAGTTCAACGCCACGATGCCAGAGGCACCGAGATACTGCGCAAGCTTTGCCTCAAAGGCCTTTGTCTTGGGTCCCGTAGTGATCCAGTCGGAATTGAGGGTGTCGAGGACTTCGTTCCTCTCAGCATTGCCAATGCTTGGAGGGGAAAAAGAAAGGAATTGCTTTCTCATGTATTGCTCCAAAAACAAGAGTCATAACTTTGCTTAGGACCCTTATGAGATACATCCGCTTCGACTACTCGAACTTAATTCAAATCGGCTTCAGCCATTGGATACAACTGGACCTCCATGAATAGAATACAATAATCTTCTGTGGGGTTACGCTCCAGCGCGAACATATATCGAATTCCCCTACTTCGTCCTTTTGCCAACTCCACTTTTGAGCTATCATTACCTTTAAAATCACGGGTTGAGTATTCTCCCGATTTTTTGGAGTTGATGTGGATTTTTCTGAAACCGTCCCGAAGGCCGTGATCAGCGCTATCGCGGATTTAAACGAGATATTGCCTGGTAACGTGAAGGTCCAAACTGATCCTGATACGATTCTATTCGGTTCAGGCGCGATTCTTGATTCGCTCGGCCTCGTTCAGTTGGTTTCAATCATTGAGCAGAGGATCTCTGACGATCTTGGGGTGGAGATTTCGCTGGCGAATGAAAGGGCCATGTCGCAAAAGCGCAGTCCCTTCAGGACAGTAGGTTCTCTGACCGCCTACGCTTTAGAACTGGTTGGTGAGGCAAAATGATCGATAAGAAGGTTGTAGTGATTTCAGGGAGCAGCAAAGGGATCGGGCGATTTCTTGTTGATCATTATTTATCAAAGGGAATGATTGTGGCGGGTTGTAGTCGTTCAGAAATGGAGGACCCACCTCCTGGTTACACTCATTACTGCCTAGATGTAAGTGACGAAGTGTTAATCAAACAAATGTTCACAGATCTACGACGGAATTTTGGCCGAGTGGACTACCTGATCAATAACGCCGGGGTTGGGGCCATGAATTACAGTCTTACCACTCCTGCACGCCAACTTATTAATGTCCTAAATACAAACTTCGTTGGTACCTTTCTCCTAAGCCGTGAGGCTGCAAAGGTCATGCAATTGCGTAGATTTGGACGCATCGTGAATTTTTCTTCTGTGGCCACCCCCCTAAAATTAAAAGGAGAATCGGCCTACGGCTCGGCCAAGGCCGCTGTGGTCACCTTCACTCACATACTCGCCAAGGAATTGGCAGAACTAAATATAACTGTTAATGCGGTTGGACCTGGCCCAGTGAAAACGAGCCTCTTACGAGGTGTTCCCGAAGAAAAAATTCAAGAAATTATCGACCAACAGGCTATTCATCGTTATGGAACATTTGAGGATGTAGCTAATGTGGTTGATTTTTTCCTCAAGGACGAAAGTAGCTTGATCACTAGCCAAGTTATTTACCTGGCAGGGGTATGTTAAACGGAGAAGCCTCGAGTCCCATCCATTATCGGATTGCGGTCATGGAAGACCTTGATTCGATTCTTCAAATACATGCCATTTGTTTTACTCCCGAAACAAATGCGCTGATGCGTTTTGGAGTAGGCTTTCTGCGTGCAACTTATCGTTGGCTGATAACTTCACCAATGGCCTTTACTCTTGTGGCTGAGCGTAATGGATTGGTAATCGGGTATGAAGCCGCCACAGATAGGCCATTCCGCCGTTCTCTCTTCCTTCACAACCTGATCCCCCTATTGACCGCAGTCCTTCGTAGGCCCGGATTGGTATTTCAGAAGGAACTGTTTCTCCGCGCACTCATTGAATCTCTTCGAAAAAGAGGGCCGAAAGACCCGGACCCAAGTGAACCAGCACAGCTAGTACTCATGGGTGTCCATCCAGATCACCGAGAAGGATTTGAGGTGGCCAACGAGCTGTTGGTACAGGTCCTTGCTCAAGGGCGTGCCAGGGGCTGGAAGCGAGTAATAGCAGGTGCGTACAAGGCCAATCTCCCGATCCTTTTCCTTTATAAAATGCATGGTTTCAAACCTAATATCTACCGAACTACAAACACCCTTACGTGTATGGAATATCGATTGAATTGAATGGTTTCTTAATCAGCCGACCACCATTCACTACTAACGCTGGTGCTCCCTCTTCCTGAGGCAAACAATGCACATCGAATTCTTACTGGACCGGTTCAAGGAAGCGCCAAATGCACCTGCCATCATCTGGCGGGATACTTCATACACATATGACTGGCTCTCAGGTCGGGTCCAATACTGGATATCCTTCCTTGACCAATCGGGAATTGATGCTGGACACGTGGTGAGCCTCGAAGCCGATTTCTCTCCAGATTCGATTGCCCTCTTCCTGGCGCTTGTTCACCGATCCGTCATTCTGGTGCCTCTTACCCGGACCCTCTCCGAGGAAAAAAGGGACCTATTCTATCAAATCGCCACGGTCCAAGCATCCATCCGCCTTAACGAAAATGAGAATGCCGAATTGTTACGGCATCCGCTTGAGCCTACCCACCCATTCCTAAAAAACCTGCGCAATCTTTCACACGCAGGACTGATCGTTTTCACCTCCGGCTCAACAGGCCTAAACAAAGCGGCAGTTCATGACTTTGTGCCATTGTTGGAGAAGTTTATCCCCATAAGAAGTGCACTCCGAACGATAACCTTTTTACTATTCGATCACCTGGGTGGCATCAACACGATGCTTTATATCCTTTCAAATCTCGGAACAATCGTCACTGTTTCCAACCGCCAACCTGACAACATCCTCCGGGCAGTAGAGTTGCATCAGGTAGAACTATTGCCTACTTCACCCACGTTCCTGAATTTGATGATTATCTCTGAAGCATATAAAAATTATGATCTCTCATCACTCAAGAAAATCACCTACGGCACCGAACCCATGCCGGAGCATACCCTTCATCGGTTGAAATCCATTTTCCCAAAAATTGACCTACAACAGACTTACGGTCTGTCTGAACTGGGCGTGATGCGTTCCAAATCCCGGTCCTCAGACTCTCTCTGGGTGAAGATCGGCGGCGAGGGCTTTGAAACTCGCGTTGTGGATGATCTATTAGAAATTAAGGCCCGTTCTGCGATGTTGGGATACCTTAACGCACCGTCACCTTTCACTGAAGATGGCTGGTTCATAACGGGTGACCGAGTTCTGACGGACGGTGAATACATTCGCATCCTGGGTCGTCAATCCGAGATTATCAATGTTGGCGGCGAGAAAGTTTATCCGATGGAAGTTGAGAATGTAATCCTGGAGTTGGAAAACGTCTTGGATGTGACTGTCTTTTCGCGGGAACACGCGTTCACAGGGAAGGTAGTGTGTGCCCTCATCAATTTGAAGGAACCGGAAGATGAAAAGCGGTTTGCCCTAAAGGTGAAAAAACACTGTTTTGCTAGACTAAAGTCTTTCCAAGTACCTGTGCATGTGACGATTACAAATGATAAACAGTATGGGGACCGTTATAAGAAGCTCCGATCGGGCCTGGGAGATATTTAGGCTTCTTCTAGCACATCCAAAAGAAAAGAATCTAAGACATCACAGAAAATACTTGGGCACGTATTCATCAATGTGTGTCCACCCATGGGTTGCATTACCACATGGCGGTTAGCATGATCCCGTGCTAAGTCCAGCAGGATACCCTCTAGGTTGGGATACATAACATCATGACTGCTGCCAGTAAGCAGTACCGGACAGGTTATTCCTTCCAAGCCTGGCCTTTGCCACCCGGTATTATCAAGGATGATTCTACGCAATAAATCATTGTCTTGGGCCACAACGGTATCCCAATCAGATCCATGAGCTTGGCGCCAAAAGGCAACCAGGGCCTCTGAAGGTGAGGCCCTGAATGCAAGAAGGTTCCGAATATACCGAGAACTTATAACAGGAGAGTATGAGTCCATTACTATCGCCTTCACACGGTCTGGGACCAACCGTGTCATGGAAAGGGCGACAGCGGAACCGCTAGAGGTCCCCACCAGCACCACCCCCGCCAGGCCCAGTGAGTCCAGCAGAGCGCACGCGCACTGGCAATTGTCCGTCCACCAATTATTCGGCCAATATTCCAATCGGTCAGACAGGCCGGTGCCTGGGTAATCAAGAATCACCACGCGGTAGGAACGGGATAGCCGATTGAGGTGAATACCAAAATTACCTGAGGCGCTGGTGTTTCCAGGCAAGATGAACAATGGCCTACCAACCCCTTGGTCCAGGAAATGGATGCGTTTGCCTGAATAAACAAAGTGGGGCAAGAGGCTCCTAGCTTGATGGTGTTAGTGCCGTTGAACGCATCGTCCAGTCCTCATCACCTCTTCTAGGCTGACTTTGTATCTTTCAACAATCACTTGCTTTGAAATTTCACTGCAAACATACTCCCGCCCTTTTGCTCCCAAAGCAGTGCATCTACTTGGCGTTTGGTACAGGTCAAGAATGACGCGGGCCAATGAATCGGAATCTATGGGGGGTAGTACCATCCCGGCCCCTGAGGCTAAGATGGCCTGAGCTAATTCGGAGGGTGAATTCACACAAGCAATCACAGGTCTTGAGCAAGAAAGGTAATTCCAGGTTTTGCTTGGAACAGCACTTGCCTCGGAGCCCGGGCGCATGGAAACTACACCCAAATTACACGAACTATAAACTTCCGGTAGATCCGAAAACGGTTGAAATTCAATAAATGTGCAATTATTAAGGCCCATTCGTTCAACATTTTTCATGGTGGCGATCTTTCGATTCCCATCTCCAACAAAAAGGAAATGAATCTCTTTTTGGTCCACCAGTTGAGCCGCTGCCTCCACAATCACGTCTAAATTATGGGAGTAACCAAGATTCCCTGCATAAAGAACAATAAATTTATCACACAGATTTATTCGCTTTAAAAATGCATTGGAATCACGAGGCACTTCCAACATAAATTCTGTGTCTACCCAGTTCGGAATTACCAGGATCTCGGCCTTTTCATTAATTTTTCGAACGTGTTCTGCAAATGATTCACAAATAGTTATTATTTTATTCGAAAATTTATAATTTAGCTTTTCAAATTTTTTTAGTAATTTAAATAAATATCCATTTTCATCTATTAGTTCAAGAGCCAGGGCTGAATCTGGGAATAAGTCTTGAAGATTATAAATAACCTTGATTCGTTTAAAATAAGAAATCAGACCTACTGGCAATGCAATTAGAGGTGGATTTGACCCAAGGAATACGGCGTCTGTCCGATGAGAGAAAAGTACTTTCCACATAACAAAAGCAGTAAAGGAAAAATATTCAAAAATTTTATTAATAATTCCTTTCCGACGCAGAAATGGATTCCAACATTTTTGGACATCCGGATGAAAGTAGGGTTGAACTGGGAAGGACTCCTTATCTGATTCCCATCCCCCATTGGTAAGAACGGTTACCTGCATCCCTGACTCTACCAAACCGGAGCAGAGCGACCCGTAGAGCATGGTACATGCTGCGAATTCTGGCCAATAGTATGGAGTTACAAAAAGTAAACGAAGAGGGCGTGATTCTCTTTTTTGTTGGAACTTCCTATTTTGAAAAATCAATGGCCACTTCGGTCAAAAACCTGGTGTTCTAGGCACCATTGGTAAGTAACATGTATTCCTTCCCGAAGCCCAGTCTTAGCATGCCAACCAATAGAGTTAATACGAGAGACATCCAACAACTTCTGGGGTGTTCCATCCGGCATGGCTGTGTCCCAAACGATGCGCCCCGTGAATCCAGTTTCTTCGGCTATCAAGCCCGCCAATTCGCGAATACTCAAGTCCTCGCCAGTGCCAACATTCAGGAATTGCTCGGCATCATAACTTTTCATGGCAAACACACAAGCGTCAGCTAAGTCGTCCACGAAAAGAAACTCACGTTTCGGCGATCCGGTGCCCCACAGCACCACTTCCGACGAACCTGCCTGCCCCGCATCATGAAATTTCCGCAGCATTGCGGGTAATACATGTGAACTCTTCAGGTCGAAGTTATCCCCCGGACCATAGAGGTTCGTAGGCATAAGGCTGATCGCATTGAATCCATATTGGCGGTGAAAGGCCTGACACATTTTAAGACCTGTGATCTTGGCAATGGCGTACCACTCATTCGTAGGCTCCAATGCACTGGTCAGCAGACAATCCTCAGTCATGGGTTGAGGTGCCATCTTCGGGTAGATGCATGAAGACCCCAAGTCCAAAAGCTTGCGGATTCCAAATTTGTAAGCCGCATCAATAACCAACGCCTGGATCAGGATGTTATCCCGGAGGAAGTCCGCAGGGTAGGTGCTGTTGGCATGGATGCCGCCCACTTTCCCCGCCACTAAGAAGACAAACTCAGGCCGCTCCTCTTCAAAAAATGCGTTGAGGGCTGCCTGGTTTGTCAGGTCCAACTCTTCTCGGGTCGGGGTAACCAGATTCGTATAACCTTCGGCGTGCAACCGCCGAACCACGGCGGATCCGACGAGGCCTCGCGCACCCGCGATAAAAATCTTTGATTGTTTTTTCATCGTTTTTCTCTGACTAAATCTAATAAAACCATAGATACCAGCCGACCTTCACAATTGGCCTGAGGTTAAGACAGTGTACCGTATAAATGCTACTTCTTCAAAATCCTGCCCTTGAGGATTCAGCATGACCAGCCTCGAGTAGCAGCAATTCTTTCTGGGCCAATTTGAGGTCGGAATCCACCATCATGGCAGACAGAGTTTGGATATTAGTTTTGGGCTCCCAGCCTAGGATGCGGTGGCTTTTGGATGGATCCCCTTCAAGGTGATCGACCTCGGCGGGGCGGAAATAGCGGGGGTCGATCTCCACATGCTTCTGCCAGTCCAGGTCGAGGCGCCCGAAGGTGAGGCCCAGAAAGTCGCGGATGCTGATGCTCTCGCCTGTGGCCACCACGTAGTCGTCCGGCGTGTCCTGCTGGAGCATGCGCCACATGGCTTCCACGTAGTCGCCGGCGAAGCCCCAGTCCCGCCGGGCGTCCAGGTTGCCCAGGAAGAGCTTGTCCTGCAGGCCCACCTTGATGCGGGTGGCAGCGCGGGTGATCTTGCGGGTGACGAAGGTCTCGCCGCGGCGGGGGCTCTCATGGTTGAACAGGATGCCGTTGCAGGCGAAGAGGCCGTAGCTCTCGCGGTGGTTGATGACCTGGTAGTGGGCGTAGACCTTGGCGCAGGCGTAGGGACTGCGGGGCTCGAAGCGGGTGCCCTCATGCTGCCGGGGCTTGGCGCTGCCAAACATCTCGGAGCTGCCGGCCTGGTAGAACCGGATCTTCTTACCGCTGTGCTTCATGTAACTGCGGATGGCCTCCAGCAGCCGGATGACGCCCACACCCACCACGTCCACGGTGTATTCGGGCTGATCGAAGCTCACGCGGACGTGGCTCTGGGCGCCCAGATTGTAGACCTCGTCGGGCTGGACCTCGTCTAGCACATTGCGCAGGGCACCGGCGTCCGAGAGATCTCCGTAATGCAAGTGCAGGTTCGAATCCCGGTGGGGGTCCACATATAGATGGTCAATCCGGTCGGTGTTGAAGAGGCTGGATCGGCGGACGATCCCATGGACTTGGTAGCCCTTAGCAAGGAGGAGTTCGGCCAGGTAGCTGCCGTCCTGGCCCGTGATGCCAGTGATGAGTGCGATTCGGGACATGGGGACCTCTAGAAAGGAATGCATAATAGTGCTTGGACTATCGGCCGGGGGGCCGGACTCATTCTGCTACCAATAACCGAAGATATACGCTCCTGGACTGCTTTGCGGAACCGGCCCATGTGAACCGGGCGAGATTCATCTGGGCTGCCTTCCTCAAGGCATCAGCCTGACCCTGATCGAAGTTCAAGACCTTGAACAGGGCCGCTCCGATGGCCTCCGTTGAAAATGGGTCAAAGTAGATAGCCCCCTCTCCACCAACCTCTGGAAGAGATGCGGCATTAGACGACGCAACCAGTGCCCCTGCATGCTGGGCCTCCAGAATGGGCATACCGAACCCCTCGTACAGGGTCGGCAGCACATAGACTGAAGCGTTAGCCAAGAGCGGCCGAAGGTCCGCAGTCGGCACGAACCCCAGACATTGGATACGTGGCCCGTACTCGCCTGGGGCTGGTCTCGGAAATTCGGGTGGAGGAGAAAACAAACGCCCTCCGATAACCAGCGGAAGATCGTGCAGACTTGGATCTGCACAGTATGCCTTGATCAACCGTGGAATGTTCTTATGCCTCGCGCCGCCACCGAGAGCAAAGATGTACCGATCGGGTAGCCCATACTTTTGCTTTACGGCCGGCCAGTCTCCCTCCTGGACCGGCTGCTCCAGCCACCCAGGCCCAAGATGGGTGACGGTGATCTTTTCGAGCGGAATACCAAGATGTTTATGGATTTGACCTTTTGAAAAATTCGAGATGGTAACAACCGATTCGGATAAACGAGCCGACCATGTCGAAAAGAAAGTCAGCATCAACCGTTGCACCGGAGGAAAATTCTCCCTCAAATCATAATAATTGGTATCGGGGATAGATACGACCCGCTTGCACGGAGCGAATAGAGGACCCACATAACCAAGGGAGTGCACAAGATCCACCCCATGCCGCCAGAGCAGGAATGGCAGACGGAACTGCTCAAAAAGATAGCGATTTGGCCTGGACCGGGCATCCAAGGGGCAGACCTCCTTACGGAACCGGGAGTCCTTTGGGATGGGCAACTCAGCAGCTTCGCGGTTGCAATAAATAATATATTCATCATCGTTCTCCAGGGCAGCAAGGGCCTCCAGTAGGCAGACCGCATAGGTTTCTGTTCCCCCAACCTCCCCTGGAAGCAGATACAACAGATTGATTCCAATCTTCACTCAAGCTCCTTTGAAGTCGTCCCATCGAAGGATTGCCTCATTCCCAAGTTGCCTGAAAAGGCCTAATTCCCCATGGGCTGCTTCCAAAGCTGGGGTAAATTCAATTAGGCCTCCCGTATTGCGATAGTAGGGGCCGATTTGAATGCCTCAGCTTTCAGCGGCCTCTTGGCTGTGTCGTGCTACCTCCAGAAATCCCCAGCGGTTCCACGTGCTGGTCCCAGTTATCCTCATCCGGACCAGGGTCTGCTGGATGTAATTCGCCTTCAGGCCATCTTTGAACATTATCCGGCAGGGAAATTCATGGTCGGGGGCAGGATTGGCCAGTAACAACTTGGACATGTAACTGCCACCTTGCCCAGTAGTTTCGGTGATCAATGTTTTTTGGGGAATAATTCATTAACGGCCCTTTCATTCAGATACTAAGATCATGGAACGCAAACTGTCTTCCAAGGAGTATTCCGGGACCCACCCCGTGGTCGCCCGGAGACGTGAGGAATCCCCCACGAGGTAAGGTATGTCATCGCTGCTATTAGGTCGCTGACAAAACACCACCTTGTTGTGGCGCCCCAGCAACCGCAAGGTTTCCCGCACTAATGATTCGATGCTGCGGCCTTGGCCCGTACACACGTTAAAGATCCTCTCTGCCGGGTCGTCCAAGGTGAGAACCGAGAGGTAGGCCGTCACCACATCGCGCACGTCGATGAAATCGCGGACACTGTTCATGCCCTCCATCAGTACCGGCACACTCTCGTCGGTCGCATGACTACATAGCCTCCGGAGTAGGGAGGGAATGACAAGTTCAGCCCTCTGGCCCGGGCCCAGATGATTAAAGGGCCGCACGATCCTGATATCAAGTTTGTCCAGGTAATGAGGAATAATCTGTTCGCAAAGATGCTTAGACAGGCCATATCTTCCCTGCGGAACCAACAGATCGGATTCCTTACGTGGGGTGTCAGATGGAGCATAGACATGGCAGCTGCTGATCATGAGGAACCGTGCAACCTCAAGGTGCTCCAGAAGGTTAAGTGTCATCCGCAAGTTGTAGATGACCGGTTCAACGCCGAGGAACTGGCTAGGAATCGAGGCAGCAGCTAGATGGATCACTCCGTACCAGCGGCGTGGCAATCCGGCCAAGGCTGCTGGATCATCGAGGTCGATGGAAAGTAGTTCAATACCCTCCGGAGCCCCAACCCCATCCAAACTCAGACCAACAACCCGATAGCCCTTCTTAAGGAGTAACTGGGCCATATGTTGGCCAACAAATCCTGTGGCACCAGTAAGCAGCACCGATCGCTCTGAGTTCGACATACTTTCTACGAACCTTCCCAATAGTCACTACATAAACGAACGAGTCGCGGTCACACTACAAGGCACATAATACAGAATACACAATGAAGCAGGGGTACGCCTCGACAATTTGATCCGCCCCTCCCTAGTCAGACCGGGTCATTCCCTGAGGGCCCTCAGATTCTCAGTTATCTCCGGATCCTCTAAACTCGGCGTGGCGAGACCCCAAGGTCAGCCAGTTTAAGATCAGGAACATAGGAAGAACCGTTACAAGAAAGCCAATAAAGACCGAGCCAAATGCACTTCCCATGAAGCTATATATCAATGTCATGAACGAAGTGACATAAAGTAGGCAAATATTATTCTGCTCTCTATTTGCAAAATTCACCTTAATCCATTTGGCAAGAAGTCCAACCCCAACTGCGCCCAGAAAAATGCCGAAATAGCCCAAATTCCAATACATTTCAGCGACAATTCCAGGCGGGACAGCGCCTGCGTTATAGAGGTCGGAGCCAAAGACGACCCTCCCAATTTCATTATCGATGAAAGCGGGCTTGCTCGGCCAGACGGATCTTGGAATCCAGGCGAACAAAGGCTCCATGAAGGTGGCTCCATAGGAATAAGGTAATTTTTCTGGCACGGCGGCCATAATATGGGCCGTTTTGCTAACATCGATTAGATTGGTAGTGAGGATAAAGGGCGCAAACAGGGTTGAAAGCTCCGGTAGTTCAAAATTTCGAACTATCAGCGCATAGTCTGTATCGGCGCCAGAAAAGGCCGATACCCTTAGAAATGTCATCATATTGAACGCGACGATAATGACCGTTCCAGTTACAACGGTCACATAGTAATTGAATCGCATCCGATTGTGATAATATATCAATACAATTATATTAATCATCAATATCCCTAGACTACTTCGTCTACTCGCTATGATGAAATACAAAGCTGAAGTTAGGAACGAAAGAACGAAGAAAATGAAGTGAACCAGTTTCCTTTCTTCCAGGATTTTTATCATCGTTATATAACATGCAATGGTGGCCAACATGATTAGTTCGGTGGTATAATTATTAGTGTTAATTCCCTCCAGCGTCGCGGAAACCCCTCTCGGCGCGGAGAGATTCGCAAGACTCAAGTCACCTACTGAAGACCTGAGGTACAACCAAATTCCAAGCCAAGATAGTCCTAAGCATGACAACACAACCAATCGGTATCGAGAATCGCTCCAGGCATCTGATCGCCACACCTTAAGCGATTGAAGAACCGGTTCTGGTTTGAACCAGACATAGCAGCATGTCGATACGGCAAGGCTCCCGACCAGCAAAGCCATTGGGACAAGCAAAAAATCTTTCCCCTTATTCAGAAGAAAGACCTCATTGATCAATACCGAGTTGGGAAGATCGAAATCTATGTATAGACACCGCATAAATAGTGCTAGGAAAACCGAATAGAGCAACAAGTTCCATCCCGAAAACCAGTCCCATACCTTTTCAAGCAGGTTTGGCGAGACGACCACGACCAGTGCGAACGAGGCCAACGCAAGAAGCGGAAAACCACCCATGGCAGCCCACAATGCTAGAAGGAGAATGGCTCCCATGACCAGGAGAACCAACTTTTTCCACCTTGGTATCATTCGGCCTCGCTATCGCGGAGTGGAATTTGTGGGGTTTTCATTTCGGAATCAACGGCCACGCCGAGTCCGTTTGCGATGCCACGAGAAGGCTTGACAATCCTGATTTGATCGGCCATTCGAACCCCAATTTACAGCCCCAGGAAACACTATCAACCACCAACCGTTCTGTTGGACCGCCATAAAAGGGATTCCAATTCCGTAGCAGTTAGTCGACCAAAGACCAGGCGAGGGGGGTCCCCCGCTCAATATCGTGTTTAGCCTTGCGGCCGAGAATCTCTGGTAGGAAGCGGGTATGGAGTCCGTGCCCCGGCCTGATACTTCGTAGATTCTCCAGGGTGAACACATCGCCTTCTTTCATGTCGGCGACCACAAACAAGGATCGTCTGAGCTTACGACTGGCGGCTTGCTTCGGAGTAACTTCGTAGGAGACGTTGCCAATGGCTTTCTCGGCAACCCTGATGGCAGAAACCATCTGTTTGAATTCCTCCGGTTCTAGCGAGAACGCGGAATCCGGCCCGGGGACTGATCGAGAAATGGTGAGGTGCTTTTCAATGACCCGCGCGCCTAGAGCAACAGCGGCCACAGGCACGGCGATACCTAGTGTGTGGTCAGACAACCCCGCCACGACACCAAACGCCTCGGCCAAGTGGGCAATCGTCTTGAGGTTCATCTCCTCTGGAGGAGCTGGGTAGGCGCTATTCGTCTTCAAGAGGGCCAAATCGCGGACACCACAATCCTCGAAGATGCGGACCGCCTCATCAATCTCCGCAAGGGATGCCATTCCTGTCGAGCAGATGACCGGCTTGCCGGTCCTGGCGATCCTCCGTAACAAAGGCATGTCCACGAGTTCGAAGGACGCCACCTTGTAGGCTGGCATTTCGAGTTTTTCCAAGAAATCAACAGCCGTATCGTCAAAGGGGGTCGAAAACAGATCGATCCCAGCCTCAAGGGCTGCCTTCTGCAGCTGCGGATGCCATTCCCAAGGCGTATAAGCTTCCTGGTACAACTGGTAGAGTCCCCGCCCATCCCAAATGGTGCCACCGCCAATCATGAACTCTGGCCGCTGACAATCTATGGTAATGGTATCAGGTGTGTAGGTTTGTAATTTGACTGCGTCGGCCCCAGCTTCCTTCGCTGCCTGGATCAATTTCACCGCTTCGGTTATGTCTCGGTTGTGGTTGGCTGACAACTCTGCGATGACATACGCTGGATGGCCCTGCCCAATGGGCCGGCCGTTGATGCTCAGGATCTTATCGTTCCAGGTTTTCATGGTCGGTTTCTCCTAGGGTTTCGGCTTGATGAGATGTGCTTATGCTACAGGTGAAACGAGGCTGCTGATGTGCGTGGGCGCCCCGCCATTCCACCTCAGGCTCCCAGTTGCGGCGTGGGGTCGACAACCACTTCCGGCAAGGTTGTGCTGGTCACCCAACCCGGAAGACCTTCCGGAAACCGCCCTCGGGCCAGGAACGAAAGAATCTGTCCCGCCAGTGCGCCGGACCTCCCTTCCTCCGCGGTCCCGATGGCTGCTGAGAACAGCTTGACTTTTACCCTGGCGTCCCCGGGATGGGCAAGGCAGTCCTGAAGATGCCGGCAAAGGTCCTCCGGGTCGGAGAATCCCTTCATGAGCCCCTGTTCAAGAAACCCGTACCAATCCAGTTGCAATCGAGGGAAATCGTAATGAATCGGAATGACATTCATTAGCGCCGCTTCAAACAGGATGCTCGAATGACCAGCGATGATGCAACGCATCTCCGCAAGGAATTCAAAGGGGCTGCTCTTCCGCGCATCCGAAAAGGTCGCACCGTAACGAGAAGCGAGTTCTTGGAACTGATTCACACGTGGATCCGCATTGTGGAGCCGGATTACCATCGGCAAATCCGGAAAGCATTCTCGCAGGATACGGACTAACTGGGCGACCCGCTCAAAGGGATCCGCACCATTCACGCAGATGCCAAGCCAACCACGCTGACCACTCCCGGGAACCCTATGCGAAAACGCATCAAACTTGGGTGTTCCGATTAAATATGTCTGGGTATTGCTGCCCTTGTCTTTTACCAGTTTCCGGAAGGGGACCTCGCCATCCAATAGCGCGAAGTCGGTGATCAATGCTGGAACATGCTGGGTGATGCAGGCGTGCTGCAAGTATGCGGTTGGAATCCTTACTTGACGGGCCGCCGCCAGGAGGGTTCGATGCTGGGGAAAGATGTGGTTGCTGACCACGAACAGGCCCGGTCGTCGACTCCGGAACCAACCGCAGGCAACCAGGAAGAGCCCGAAGCAAAGCCAGTGATGATCGCCGACGGTCCGGATCGCCCGCCTCTGATAAGGCGTCGCCCAGAGAAACCGCCAAGCGATGAGGACCAGAAAGGGGAGGGAGAGAATATGGGCCAAGGCCATGGATAACCCGCCCGTCGTCCCGCACGAAACATCCAGCAACACACCACCCGGCGTCGCCGCTTGGACTGGCAGTAAACATTCTCGCTCGTTCTTTGAGGCGACCCAGAACACCGCGCTGCCGGCAGGCACTTCCGGGCCTTGCAACCGCCCCAGACGGATGAGATGGCCGAAGAGGTGGAAGAAGTAGGCGACAATTCGGCGCAGGAGCCCTGGACGAGGCAGGTCCATGGCACTTACATTCAATATATTCAATGTTTCGTCACTGTACTCGAACGTGAGGTCGAAAACATCCAATCGGGCGCATGTCCAGACATCCTTGATCGTGAACATCAACACCCCCGCCCCAATGGGCTTGTTAATGTTAGCGCAGTTCCCAGCCACATCGTTTCCCCCGCGCCAACAATGATGGGACAGAGGAAATAGAGAGGTCTTCATTCGTTGGGCCAAGGGATTACATGGAATGGAATGAGCAAGGTCATGAAGTTAGGTAAATGACCTAGAGCGATTCTGAGATAGAGACAAGCGCCGTCCCACATAAGGGTTAAAATGTGGATGTGTAGAGAGTATTTGCTCCTTCTGCTTTTTGTTCTGTCTTTATAGAAAACTCCATGAATTTCCATCGACTCAACCTCCGGATGCTCATCCCCGCAGCAATCGGTGTATTGTTTTCAATTACCTGTAACGAAACCTTTAGATCAAGTGGTTCGGTCCAGGAACCCCCGCCGGTCATAATCAGTTTTTCAGCAGCTAATAATCCTATAACTCAGGGGAAAGGCACCGTATTGACTGCTGCGTTCCTGAATGGGAATGGTACGGTTGACCACGGAATCGGAGTGATTTCTGCCAATTCACCCATAGCAGTCAATCCCAGTGAAAATACGGCCTACACACTAACTGTCACCAACCTAGCTGGAGCGACCGTTTCGGCCACGGTGAATGTGACCGTCCTCTCTGCTCCAGCAATCATAAGTTTTACGGCAGCTAAAAACCCCATAACGAAAGGGGCAGGCACCCTGTTATCTGCTGCATTCCTAAATGGAACCGGCGCGGTTGACCGCGGAATCGGAGTGATTTCTGCCAATTCACCTATTGTAGTCAATCCCAGTGAGAATACGGTCTACACACTAACTGTCACCAACCTAGCTGGAGCGACCGTTTCGGCCACGGTGAATGTGACCGTCCTCTCTGCTCCAGCAATCATAAGTTTTACGGCAGCTAAAAACCCCATAACGAAGGGGACAGGCACCCTGTTATCTGCTGCATTCCTAAATGGAACGGGCGCGGTTGACCACGGAATCGGAGTGATTTCTAGCAATTCACCCATTGCAGTCAATCCTAGTGAAAATACGGTTTACACGCTAGCTGTCACCAACTTAGCTGGAACGACCGTTTCGGCCACAGTGGGTGTGACCGTCCTCTCTGCTCCAGCAATCATAAGTTTTACGGTAGCTAACAACCCCATAACGCAAGGGACAGGCACCATCTTAAATTACAGTTTTATTGACGGGAGTGGAAGCATTGATCAAGGCGTGGGTAACGTACCGAGCGTTGGAACATCCAACATCGCCCCCTCAGTTACGACGGCCTACACGCTTACAATTACCAATGCAGCTGGGGATACTGTGGTACAGAAGGTTACGGTCACTGTTGTGCCCGCAGCTCACATCACAGCATTCTCCTCAAACCCAATGACTATTTTGTCAGGGGGGAGTTCGACATTAAATACCCTCTATGAGAACGGCTCTGGGACCATTGATCATAATGTAGGGGGTATTATTAGCGGCAGCAGAGGCAAAAGTACCGGTGTGATTTTCACGACAACAACCTATACCCTGACGGTTATTAATTCTGCTGGAGACTCTGTCACGGCTACCACCACAGTTACCGTCAGGCCTGGAACATTCACCGCTACTGGGTCCATGACTTACGAAAGGGATGCTCACACAGCGACGCTATTGCCAAATGGTAAGGTCCTAATCACTGGAGGAGAAAATAGCGGTAATCCGTCCCTTTCGAGTGCTGAACTGTATGACCCCACTACTGAAACATTCACTACAATTGGGCCGCTGGTTACAGGACGGAGTCATCACGCGGCGACCCTTCTCCAAGATGGGAAGGTTCTTATCTCTGGTGGACAAGGGGTAGGGTCTGCACTAGCAAGCGCCGAGGTCTACGATCCATCCACTAAGTCTTTCACAGAAACTGGGTCAATGATCTTGGGTAGAGTCAGTCATACCGCAACGCTACTCCCTAATGGGCAGATCCTAATCGCAGGAGGTGGAGGGACATCAAACCCTTTCCAATCAAGTGCCGAAATATATGACCCAGCAACAGGGACCTTTTTGTCCACGGGTCCCCTAGTCTCAGGTAGGTCCAGTCACACAGCAACGTTGTTAGGAACGGGAAAGGTACTCATCGCAGGGGGAGAAAACGAGAGCGGCACTCTTCGAAATGCGGAGTTGTACGATCCATCCCTAGGTGCTTTTACCGCAACAAACCCTATGAGTGTGGCAAGAACCTATTTCACCGCGACCCTACTTGGAAATGGGGAGGTGTTAATATGTGAAGGATTTGGAGATAGCACTGGCCTCGCATCTGCTGAATTATACGACCCTTATCTTGGGGCCTTCACGGCCGCAGGTTCCTTTGGCATGGTCCGGGTGGATCACACAGCTACATTGCTATCTAACGGAAGGGTGCTTGTTGCTGGCGCGGATAACACCGGTAAATTATCGGGCGCAGAACTTTACGACCCTTCCACGGGGGTGTTCACCGCGACTGGGACCTTCGCAATAAGGTACCGCCACACTTCCACACGCCTCTTTAATGGAAAGGTTCTCATCACTGGCGGGTATGACGGCCAACCTGGTCACTTTTTATCAAGCGCGATTCTATATGATCCGCAGGATCCCGTGGTTGGTGGGTTTAATTCTGTTTCGTCAGAGAATGATGAAAAGTTAACGGTACACTAGGCACGCTAATTAATTGTTAATCATGCACCTTTGGCCTCCGCCTTGGCTTCCTTTGCCGTGACACGCCCCGGTCTCCTAGGGTAGTTAAGATGTGGAAGATCGGGCCTCTGAGGGGCCCCTTGGCCAGTGTTTCCGACCTTGGGAGCAGGTTGTTCAAATCAGGATACGCCCTCATGCAAAGAGGGTGAATTAGGCAGAAGAAGGCCCTGGAATCTGGGCTGCGAATTGGGCCGGTGTATAGTCATTCAAGGTGCGATGCGGCCTGCGATGGTTGTAGTCGTAACGTCATGCGGCCATTTTGCCCCTGACCTCCGCCATGGAATGGAACAACTCGGTAATCAAGCATTCGTCCCTGAACCTTCCGTTAAAGCTTCTCAATAAAGGCGTTCTCCGTGGGCTTCCCTGGCCGGATGAAGTCCATGTGCACGGCCCTGGCGTCTGCCCATCCATCTATCACCTTTCCGGCGAATTCGCTGCCGTTGTCCACGGTGATCGATCTGGGCTTGCCGCGCGCCCGAACCGCCATGTCTAGGGCCTCGGCCACCTCACAGCCTCAGCCTCGGCTTGGCCCAAGTAATGGGCCACACTCTCAATGGCGCTATCCCACCCAAGAAATAATACTGCCTACATATTTACCAGACTCTGCCCAACTCGCGAGACCTGCGTCAGGTGTGTCCCTGCGCCGACCAAGAACCAGCACAAAATTCTTGCTGTGACCCCACCCTACGCCTTTGACCCGCTATCATCCTGGTCACATCACAGCTGGGGGGGACAGATTGGGACTGAATCATCTGACCTCCGCCCCCTTTCCTGCTGCAATTTTGGGCCTGTTCCTTCTTCTGCTGGAAGCTTGCAACGGTGGCGGTAGCCACAATGCAAGCACCTTGCGAATGAGTGCGGCGGCCTATCCCGAGTTTGAACAAGTTGTCGACGCCGTCCAAAACCAACGGCAGGACGATTCCCCCTTGGTCGTAATCCTTGAGGGAACCTATCGCGTCCGCTCGACGGTTCTGCTTGATGAGAACTTCAACAACGTCACGTTCACCGCAGCCGACCCTGACCATCCGCCCACCATCTCCGGAGAATTCCAAATTCCCGACCTGACCATCACAGGTGTCAAGCGACAGAACTATTGACCCCCCGAACGACACGAATATTGACCCCCTTGGTTGATGTGAAGCCGATGGGATGTCCGGAGCGGAGGCCGTAGGC
>Ga0316217_10002414_pt1 | contig 22504 bp, 21 predicted proteins | sample 1anoAmetaG_FD_203633 | JGI IMG/M metagenome (GOLD analysis project Ga0316217, IMG submission 203633) | Freshwater microbial communities from Trout Bog Lake, Wisconsin, USA - 1anoA | ecosystem: Environmental > Aquatic > Freshwater > Lake > Hypolimnion/Profundal zone | place: USA: Wisconsin...
GGGCAGAAAAGGCGCAAAAAGCGATTCAATCCCTTGCAATTTCTGATATATGATTCTCCTGTCGCATTTTACGTTCGTTTTACGTTGCTAAGTAAGACGCGATCTTGATTCAGAAAGGTCAGGTTGACATGAGTGCCTTGAGACGTCTTTCCGCGATTCTCCCGTTGTTCATCGTTTATCTTTGTGCCTGCAAAGCAGGGACACAAGCGCCAACCCCGATGACGACCATCAAGGGTCAACAGGGGGGAATGATTGTCTATGGCACAGTCAGCGGGGCTACAACTCAATCGGCCGCGCTGATCAACATGCTGCACACAATACACAACAACTGCGCCGAGAAGCCGCAGGTTGGGAAGGTTTTCCAATTCAAGGGGACGAATTCCGTCGGGGTGTTCTTTTCCGTGATTGACCATCCAGATGGAAATATTCCGCTGGGCGGGTTGGTGATTGCCAACCAAACCGGGCCCAACCAGATGGAAGCGGCGATGATTTATGACGAGGCTTCGAGGTTCGGCAATACTGTGAACCCCATGATTCAGCAACTGTTCAGCGTGTGGCAACTGGGTGCGGGTTCACCGGGCACGGGCTCGCCAGCCGGCGGAACCGCGCCTGCTTCGGCAGGGAATGCCGGGAGCACTCCTCTAGCATCTCCGGGAGGGTCAAATTCATCCCTTCATACTGTTACCGCGTCAGACAACTCAGTCAGTATCGGCATTCCCGACGGCTGGCGGCTTGATCCGCAGAGCGCCGAGGGCACGATGAGCATGTTCGGGCCGAACGGCGAACAGGTGGTCTACAGCGCAAATAAGTCGGCGGTGGATCCCAACAACCCGCAGCAGGTTGCAGCGGTGCGGTACGGAATCTACAACGGTACGGGAACGATGCTCTACGCCTACCATCCAGATCTGGGGAAGGCATATCCGGAGATTATCCAGGCTTGGCGGCGCGCCAACAATGCGTCACCGGCAAAGCTGCAGGTGGACAAGGTTGAGCCGATGAATGTGCCGAAAGGCGGGGGGAGTTGCGCCCTTATCACGGCGCACATCGACGCGGATGGGCAGGGCATGAAGAAGCTGATCGATGATATATGCGAATTTCCGCCGGCCCAATGGGGAGCGTACTTAATCACACGCAACTTCAATATCATGCCCGACGCTCAGTCTGATAAAGAGCAAAGCCTGGTGATGGCGATCTTCATGAGCGGCAAGATAAACCAGCAAGTGATAAACCAGCAGATGCAGAAGAAGCTGGCGCAGAAGAAACAGTCCGACCAGCAATGGCTGAACTGGGGACAGCAGCAATCGAACCGGATTAAAGCGCAGGGCCAGGCGGCGCAGCAGAACTTTGCAGCCCACCAGGCCGCCAACGACGCCCAGCACGCCTCGTGGAACGCCGGTCAAAATACAAATGCCCAGAACAACACCGGCTTCAGCAATTACCTGCTCGATCAATCAGTGGTGCAGAACAATGCCACGGGAGCACACAGCACACAGTGGAACTCCACCGCCGATGCGCTGGTGAAAACCAATCCCAACCGCTTTCAGTATGTGCCCAATCAGAATCTCATCCAGGGAAAAGATTTTTAAGCTTCTGGCTGTCACGACCGAATCTCCCTCCCTTGCCTCGCGCTCCTTCTGAGGTAAGGGAGTGGATTGTTATGACACCCGAGCTATTTGTTGAAGGATGCAGCGCACTCGGTTTTTAGTTTTCAGCAATATGCAATATTGGCTCAAGAAAGGCTTTGCCATTATGTTCACATTGAGGCGACTTGCTTCATTTGTTTCAGTGTCCATTGTTTGCATCTGCGCCTGCAAGGCAGGAACGCAAGCGCCAACCTCGCTGACAACCATCAATGGGCAGCAAGGGGGCAGAATTGTCTATAGCTCCGTGAGTGGAGCCGCAACCCAACCGGCGGCAATGGCCAAAATGTTGAACACCGTACAGAACAACTGCGGGGAAAAGCCGCAGATTGGAAATGTCATTCAGTTCAAAGGGACGAATTCAGTCGGAGTATTCTTTACGGTGATTGACCATCCGGAGGGAAACATGCCGCTGGATGGTTTGGTGATTGCCACTGCAACCGGACCCAACCAGGTGGAAACGGCAATGATCTACGATCAGGCCGCGCGCTTCAGCAAGACGGCAAACCCGTTGCTGCAACAACTGTTCAGCGTGTGGCATCCGGGCAGCCAGGCGGCTGCATCCAGCTCTGCGGTTGGTGGAAATTCAGCGTCCGGCGGTAAAGGAACAGCCTCGGCTGCGCCACTACAGAAGGTTACGCTGCCCGACAACACGGCCAGCGTCGGAGTCCCTGCCGGTTGGAAGGTGGATCCCGGTTGCGCGGGTGGCACTATCTCGCTGACAGGTCCGCATGGCGAAGTGATCGACCTAAGCCTGGGCCTTACTGCGGTTGATCCCACCAATAGATTTGTTCAACAAAGCCAAAGAAGCGGTTCCCGGAATGCCTTTCAAGGCAAGTTCATTTCCTATCCCTCCAACGTTGATCTGGCGAAGGCCTTCCCAGAGATTTTCGATCAGATTCGCCGCATGGCCGGCGCGCCCGGTTCCGCCAACATTCAGATCACGCATGCCGAGCAAATTCCTGCGCAACAGGGCCAGCGCTGCGTTCATATCAGCGGCCACTCGAATCCCAATGGACAGGGAAGTAATGAGATCGATTCGTTGCTATGCGCGACTCCGCCGGGTCCGGACGGCATGTATGGGTTCACGCTCTTCCACTCTGCAATCCCCGTTGCTTACGCCGATCAGGAACGTGCTACGGCACTTGCCATTATCGCCAGCTTTCAACAAAACAAGACGCTCCTGCAAGCGAAAGTAACCGCTGCGACCGCTCCGGTGATCGCAGCCATGAACAAGCAAATCGAATCGCAGGCGGCTCAGGCTATCAATAACATTCATCAGATTGGCGCAAACACGACCGCCCGGATCAACGAATCAGAAAAAGAGCACGATGCACAGAACTCCGCATGGGATGCCTCCCAGGTGAATAATGCGCGGAACGGCCAGGGCTTCAACAACTACATTCTCGACCAGTCGGTCGTTGAGGATAACAACAAAGGCGGCAATGGGACGGTTGGACACAGCACGGTTTCCAACTCCCTGGCCCAAGCGCTCGTAAAAGCAAATCCAAATCGCTTTTCGACCGTTGATACTCCCAACTACTGGCAGGGTACAGATTTTCATCCTTAAGCAAGAGCGCAAGAGATCTGAGGGATCGCCATGGAGCGCAACTCAGGCCGCATTTCTGGATTTTTCATCACTGGAGTGTTGATGCTGGGAATTTGCGCTCCCATGACGCGGAATATTGAATGAATTTGATTGAAGCACCGGAGAGTTGCTTATAGAGAGGGAAGACGGTCGAGGATCCCAAGATTGCGCGCCATGCGCGCGGAGATGCGCAAAGGGATGTGCTCTTGATTGCCGAGAGTAAGAACCACGTAGCGCCGAAATAGAAACCTCGTCCTGCCGAATTGAATTTCTGTCCAGGGAATGCAAAGCGGAGGGTGGCCGGCACGAAGGAGAAAAAGAACGGACAAATATAGGGCGTCTTCCGCGGCGGTCACGCGGATTACGCTGCTGTAATGTCCCCAGAAGCGCATATACACAGTGTAGAAAAATGGACCAGCGGTATGGGTTTGGCCATAGGGATCAGACTGCGCACGGAAGCGCCGGGAGAGCGCCAGCCAACCACTCGAGAAACTAATCAGAAAGCAAACACCACACCATAGCGTTACGAAAAAGATCACGAAACCATATGGCGTCTCAAGAAGTCGACTGAAGCTGTCTTGCAACATGCACCTCTTGCAAATGTTTCATATGGACGGAATTGAGACAGGCTCAAATCCGTCTGCTGAATTCCATTGCCTCACACTCCCACCGGGAATGGCTTGGGGCTGGATTCGTCGTCCGTATTGGCGCCGGCGCCGGTGCGCCAGCGCTCAAAGCGGCCCTGGAGCAGGCTCATCAAACCGGTGTACCAGTAACCGATGACGAAGAGAATCAGGAATGGGGCCGTAAAGTAATTCTGATTGCTGAAGGTGTAAAGAATGGCCAGGAAGAAATAGAAGCCGATGAAAAGCTCGATCCACGGGGCCAGAATGAGCCGCTTGCGGTATTTGGCGGCCTGAGATTTTTCACCCTTCTTGGCGACGCGGTACTTGGGGGTGCGGACAAAAGCGCTCTTGATGCCAAACAGCGCCTCCATCACGGCCTTGGTGTTGGTGACCGTGAGGCCGATGCCGAGGGCCATGAGAACGGGAAGATAGAAGAAGGTCTTCCACCAGGTTTCGGGGTAGAGCTCGCGCTCGGCCATCAAATAAAAGACGGCGATGGAGAGGGTGGACGCGGTGAAGAGCGGCACGTCAAAGAGCAGCATCTGGAACCAGCCCTGGTAGAAGCGCACAATCATGGCCGGCATCAGGAAGGCCGTCATGATGACCATCAGCGGGTAACTCAGATTGGCCGTGAGGTGGTAAACGGCTTCGACCTTGATCTTCCGCGGAACGTTGGAGCGGAACATCATGGGCAGAACTTTGATGCTGGTTTGGATGAGTCCCTTGGCCCAGCGCGCCTGCTGGGTTTTGAAGGCGGTCATTTCGATGGGCAATTCGGAGGGGCACTCGACCGCGGGCAGATATTTGAATTTCCAGCCGGCGAGCTGAGAACGATAGCTGAGGTCGGTGTCTTCCGTGAGTGTGTCGTGCTGCCAGCCGCCGCCGTCGCTGATGGCTTTGATGCGCCACATGCCGGCCGTGCCGTTGAAGTTGAAGTAGTCGCCGGTGCGGACGCGAGCGCCGTGCTCGATGATGAAGTGGCCGTCGAGCAGGATGGCTTCGATCTGGGTCAACATGCTGTAGTTGCGATTCATGTGCGACCAGCGAGTTTGCACCATGCCGATTTCAGGCTCGGCAAAGTGGTGGATGACCTTCATGAGCCAATCAGTGGGAGGCACAAAGTCGGCGTCGAAGATGGCCACATATTCGCCTTTGGCTACTTTGAGCCCGGCATCGAGCGCACCGGCCTTGTAGCCGTGGCGATTGGTGCGGTGAATGTATTTGATGGGATTGCCGAGAGCCGCAAAGCGCGCGACGATATCAGACGCCACCTTCTGGGTTTCATCGGTGGAGTCGTCGAGTACCTGGATTTCAAGCTTTTCGCGCGGGTAGTCCATGGCGCAGACAGCTTCAATAAGGCGGTCGATAACAAACTGCTCGTTGAAGATGGGCAGTTGGATGGTGACCCGTGGCAGTTCCGTAAAGTGCTGCGGGGGATCGGGATTGTAGTTTTTCTTGTATTTGAAATAGAGATAGCACATGGTGTAGCGGTGAATGCCGTAGAACGACAGGATGATCATCACCGCGAAATAGGGAATCAGCATCGCCAAATCGAACCAGTTCCAATGGTGGGTGACCGTGGAAAAGGGATCGTAAAAGAGCATTTTGATCTGGTGACGAATGCTGGCCTGGGGGGCAAAGAGGAGCAGGCCGGAGAACCGGATCGGCAGCACGTGCATCAGGCGAATAGCGGGATTCATGAGAGTACTAAGCGCGGCAAACAGGGCGTGCCTCCACCTTCAGGATAACGAAATTGTAGCCGATAGAGGCCGGCGCGAGTCGTGACAACAAGACAAGGCCTGAGCAGTCCCCCCGGCAGCCCGATATATGCTACTCTTTGCCGAGGTGCGAGCTGGCCCGATCCTATGTGGCCCGGCCATACGGATTTCGTTCTGGAGCCGCCATGAAAATGCTCGGAATTAGCCGATTAATGGCTGTCTTTTGCTTATTGCCTGGGTTTGGATTGACAGCGCAAGGACAGCAGAATCCTTCTCCGATGGTGGAGCACACGCGGGAGCACCCTCGCCTGACAAAGACAACGCCGCCGGGGCGACGGCTGCCGCTGGAGCTGGGAACGCTGTTCGTTCCTGAAAAAGTGACGCCGAAGAGTCCGGCGAAGCTGCTGTTGTTTTTCCACGGGGGCGACTGGATTCCCGAGGTTGCCGCCGCGCAGCAGCGAAATATGGCTGTGATATCCGTGCAGGCCGGCGAAGGCTCGGGCATCTATGTGAAGCAATTTGTCGATCCAGCGCGGTTTTTGCGCCTTATTGCCGAGGCTGAGGCGAAGAGCGGCTTGAAGTTCAGCGAGATTGATCTGGGTGGATGGAGCGCGGGCTGCGGCGCGCTGCGGCAGATTCTGGCTGATCCGGCGTCGTATGAGCGCGTGAACCGCGTGCTGTGCATCGACGGATTGCATACCGGTTATGTGGACGGCAAGCCGGGCCCAGCGGAATCCAATATTGATCCCAGCAATTTGCAAAACTGGCTGCGGCTGGGACACGATGCAATGGCGGGAAAAAAGCGCTTCATCCTGACGCATTCGGAGATTTTTCCCGGCACCTACGCCAGCACTACGGAGACTGCGGATTACCTGCTGCGGGGGTGGGGACTGACCGCACATCCGGTAGTGAAGTGGGGGCCGATGAAGACGCAAATGCTGAGCGAGGTGAAATCTGGTGGACTGCTGGTGGCCGGCTTTGCGGGCAACTCTGCGCCCGACCATGTGGACCAGCTACATTCGCTGCCGGAATATTTGGGATGGCTGGAGAAGAAGTGAACTACGGTAGCTCCGATATTTAGAGTCCCGGGATATAGTCAACTTGAAAATCCGTGACAAGCGAGTAACAGATATGTTACTCTAAGCCGTGCCTCAAATTGTGGCGTACGTCAATGCAGCGGGTCGAACTCCCTATGCGGAGTGGCACGCAAGGCTCGACTCGGCAGTCAGGGCGCGGGTGACGGTTGCAGTCTACAGGCTTGAGGCGGGCAACTTCTCGGCGGCCAAAGGCGCTGGCGCAGGCCTCTTCGAGTTGCGGCTGGATTTCGGACCCGGCTATCGTGTGTATTTCGGCAAGGACGGCGAACAGTTGGTGATTCTCCTCGGCGGCGGCACAAAAAAACGGCAACAAGCTGACATTGATGCCGCGCAATTGCTATGGCAAGAATATAAGCGGACAAAAGGGCAGCGGAGGGACGATGGTACTTACAAGACCTTTTAGCGATCTGGTGAAGGCGGACCTTGAAAGGGACGGAGAATTTCGCCGCGCGCTTCTGAGCGAAGCTCTGGCCTGTATGGCCGCTGGAGATTTGGACACCGGGAAGATCGTGCTGCGCGAATACGTCAACGGCACAATTGGCTTTCTCAAGCTGGGTACCGCGCTGGGCCGTTCTCCCAAAAGTCTAATGCGGATGCTCAGCCCGACCGGAAACCCGCAGGCCAGGAATCTCTTCGAGATGATCGCCTATCTTCAGAAGATTGAAGGAACGGTGCTCGAAGTCCGCGCCATCAATGCGGCTGCTGCGTGAGGAAGCATTACCGGGGAACCTTGGATGCACGGCTACTGAGCTGCATCAATGAGGTAGGTGATTTTGCCTCAGCTTGGCCATGATGACGGCCTTTTCGGCGTCCAGAACCTTGATTGCATCCGCATCGTCAAGGCCGGGATACTTCTTCGTTGTCTCGTAGTGAACCTTCTGGAGATACTGGCCGCTCTTTGCGTCGAAAACGAGCGAACATTGCATCTAATAAAAGGAGTAGATTTCGTACTCTTGCCGCCGTTCCAGTTTCTGGCGTACAGTGGGCTATATCCATGAGGCAAGTTATTCCATGACCACAGCTTCCGTTTCCTCCATCGTGGCTGCCGCGGGCGGCAGTTTTCTGCTTGAAAACCAGACTCCAGCCGAAGTTTTTACACCTGAAGATCTGAACGAAGAACAGCGTCAGGTTGCGGCTACCGCGGCACAGTTTGCCCGCGACGAGGTTCTACCCAATGCGGCGGCGATTGAGGCCAAGCAGCCAGGGGTATTGGCAGGGTTGTTACGCAAGGCGGGAGAGCTGGGTTTTACATCGGTGGATATTCCCGAGGAGTATGGCGGCATGGGGATGGACAAGATCTCCTCCATGCTGGTGACTGACCATCTGTCGGTGCTGGCGAGCTTCTCGACGGCCTTTGGCTCGCACGTGGGCATCAGCACGCTGCCTCTGGTTTGGTACGGCACGGAGGAGCAGAAGCAACACTATCTGCCCAAGCTGGCCACGGGCGAGTGGATCGGCGGCTATGGGCTTTCGGAAGCCAGTTCCGGCTCTGATGCGATGAATATTCGCACCCATGCGACGCTTTCGCCGGATGGAAGTTACTACACGCTCAACGGCGAAAAGATGTGGATCACCAACTGCGGAATCGCCGGGCTGTATACAGTGTTTGCCAAGATCGTGGACCCGGCAGCAGGTACGGAAAAATTTTCGGCATTTTTAATTGAGCGGAATACTCCGGGACTGACCGTTGGCGCCGAAGAACACAAGCTAGGAATTCGGGGTTCTTCTACCTGTCCGCTGGTGCTGGACAACTGCAAAATTCCTGCGGCAAATTTGCTGGGCGAAGCGGGCAAAGGCCATCACATCGCTTTTAACGTGCTGAACGTGGGCCGCTTCAAGCTGGGCGTGGCCTGCATCGGCGGAGCACGGCACGCGCTGGCGTACATGATCAATTACGCCAAGGAGCGGAAGGCCTTTGGCAAGGCGATTGCCGAGTTCGGGTTGATTCAGCGGAAAATTTCATCAAGCGCCACGCAACTCTACGCCGCTGAGAGCATGGCATACCGGACAGCGGGGATGATTGATGCGGGGCTGGCGCAGCTTGGGCCGGAACTGGCTCACTCTCCGCGCGAGACGCAAAAGCGCATTGAGGAGTACGCTGTCGAGTGCTCGATTCTGAAGGTCTACGGATCTGAGATGCTCACCGTGGTGGCCGACGAACTGGTGGCGACGATGGGAGGATATGGCTACGTCGAGGAGTTTCCGGCGGAGCGCTTCTATCGCGACGCGCGCATCAACAGGATTTTCGAGGGTACCAACGAAATCAATTTGATGATTATCACCGGCTGGCTGATGAAGCGCGCACAGAGCGGGCAGCTTCCGCTGCTTCCGGCGATCAAGAAGCTGATGGATGAGGTGATGCAGCCGCCGTCGTTCGACTCCGGCGCCGATACGGGCGAGCTGCTGGCGCGGGAGGCTGAAGCGCTGGCATCAGCCAAAAAAATTGCGCTGTTTTCAGCCGGAGTAGCCAGCCAGAGATTCATGGCCGGACTGCAGGAGCAGCAGGAAGTGATGGCGGACTTGGCCGAGATCATCATGCAGGTTTACGCGCTGGAGTCGGCACTGCTGAGAACGCGGAAGCTGGCGAAACAGGGGTCAGGGGTCAGGGGTCAGGGGTCAGAATCCGCTGCGGCGCAAGTTGCTGCGAGCATGACGGGATTGCTGGCAGATGAGACGATGGCACTGGCTGAGCAGGCTGCGCGGCGCGTACTGGCGGCATGCGGCGAAGGCGATATGCTGCGGACGCAATTGTCGATTTTGCGCAGGTTGGCAAAATTCACGCCTGCCGATGCGGTGGGATTGAGCCGTGCAGTGGCACGGCATTGCATCCAGGTTGAGAAGTATCCGCTGTTGTAGGACTGGAGCTTTAAGAGGTTCAACCGGTGAAGTAGCCGGATTTCAGTTGGGCGAGCCGGGGGTTTCAGTTGTGGCGAAAGTGCATTCACGGCACTGGCAAACGCGGCGCAGGTAATCCCAGGAGTAGATGCCGCCGGAGTGGCCGTCTTGCCAGTTGAATTGAATGGCGTAATGGCCGATGGGTTGAACGCTGCCAGGCTTGGCGGGCGCGGTATACATGGGCAAAAGGGTGGTTGGCTTGGGCTTGGGCTGGCCGAGTTTGCGGCCTTGCTGCTTGCGCTCCTCAACGCAGGTAGCGCAAGGGCAGGCATCGCGAAGCCATACGAAGCTCCAGGCGCTGCGGTGGCCGTCGGACCAATCGATCTCCATGCCTTTATTTTCGGTGATGAGCACCCGAACTTTTTCTGGAGTAATGCTGATGCGAGGCAGCGGACGCTGGGCCTCGCTTTCGCTTGCTTCGTGATCCTTGGGGGAGATGCGGATGCCTTCGTGGCTCATATGTCCAGTTTACAGTGGACCGTGAACGGTGGTCAGTTCCGGCTACTGCCTCCAGAAAAACCAAGCCGACATGAAGAGGCCTATTGCAATAACAAGGCCCCGGAGCACAGGTTGCGGAACACGGCGGGCGAAGCGGGCTGAAGAATATCCGCCAATGGCGCAAACCACCATGGCCACCAGGCAATAAGGCCAGACCACTTTGTTGCTGACAGCAAAGATGATAACGGCGATTCCGTTGGCCAGTGTAGTGGAAACTACTTTGAGCGCATTGATTTCGTGCAGGTCTTCAAAGCCGAAGAGCGAGAGCACGGTGATAAGCAGAAAGCCGGCGCCGGCGCCGAAGTAGCCAATGTAAAAACAGACTGCCATAGTCGCCAGAAAAACCGGCAGGCGGCGCTGGTGGCGGTGAGCGCCAGCGGCAGATCCCTTGCGGCGTGCAAGCCAGCGGGTAACAGGGCCGGTGAAGGCAAAGATTAACGAGGACCACAGCAGCAGCCAGGGAACCAGATGAAGAAAGGTCATTTGCGGCGTGTTGAGCAACACGAGCGCTCCAGTAGTGCCACCGATGAGTCCGGCCAGGCCCATGGGCAGAACAAGACGCAGGTTCTTGCGGATGTCATCACGATAGGCGGCAACGGAGGTGAGCTGGCCGGGCCACAAAGCCACAGTGTTGGTGGCGTTGGCCTGCACTGGCAAAATTTTCATGCTCAACATCGCCGGGAAAGAAAGAAAAGAACCACCACCCGCAACCGCATTGAGCACGCCAGCCAGAAAAGACGCTATGGTAAACCAAAGCCAGTGCCAGTCGATGAGGTGTGGAGGTGATGAGAAGAGCATTGCTTAGCTTATTGTAATGGGCCGCGCGAGTAGACTTCTGAATAGAGGATGCCGATGAAGAATCGCTTTGCATGGTTGGCCCTCATGACCCTGTTGGCAACTGGAAGCCTGTTTGCGCAATCCTCGGCGCAGACTGCTCCGCAAGGGCAAACACCCGGCAAGGCCGACCCATGGGCCGGGGTTCGCTTTCTGATTGGATCGTGGGAGGCAAAGACCACCGGCGGCATGGCGAAGGCGCAGGCGTCTGGAAGTTACGATTTCCGGATGGAGTTGAACGGCCATGTCATGGCGCGCCACTCAAGAAGCGGCGCATGCTCTGCTCCAAATGACTTCAATTGCCAGCACAGCGATTTGCTCTACATCTATCCCACGGGCGATGGGGGCTCTATCAAAGCGATCTACTTTGATAATGAAGGCCACGTGATTCACTACGATGTGTCCACACCCAGGTTGGGAAAAGCGGTTTTTCTCTCCGATACTGCGCAGCCGGGGCCGCAATTCCGCCTCAGCTATGAGCTGCTGGATGGGGTAATGAGCGGCAAATTTGAACTTAAAATACAGGGTCAGGCGGAGTTCTCCAGCTATCTGGAGTGGAGTGGAAGGCGGCAATAGTGGGTGCAGCCATGCGGACTGGACGAAAATCAACTCTCCTCATTTGGTTAAGTTATTGAAAATAAATAAAATAATAATTTTTGTAAATATGAGTACAACACGCGCATATTTTATGAATCAATTATGATAATATTACATCAGATTGGTTGAGTGGCTCGGACTCATGTCCCGGCCCCATCCAATTCAGATATCAGGAGGTAAACTCTCATGGCAATTACACGTTGGGACCCCTATCGGGAAGTCGTAGCATTGCAGAACCGCGTCAACTCCTTGTTTCGCGATATGAACGAAGGGGACGATCCGGTGGCGGCAGCCAGCTTTGTGCCGGCGGTCGATATTTATGAGGACGCGCAGAAGGTGATGTTGAAGCTGGAGGTGCCGGGCGTCGACCAAAAAGATCTCGATGTCCGCGTGGAGAACCACACCTTGACGGTCAAGGGCGAGCGCAAGTTTGAGGCGGAGGAGAAGGAACAGAACTTCCATCGCATCGAGCGGCGCTATGGCAGCTTCTATCGAGCCTTCACGCTGCCATCGACTGTGGATACGGAAAACGTGGCAGCCAGCTATAATGCGGGCGTGCTGAAGCTGGAGCTGAAGAAGAAGCCTGAGGCCCAGCCCAAGCAGATCGAAATCAAAGTGGCGTAAATGCAGGGAACAGAGATCAGGGAACAGGGCGTGCAGATGAGTTTGATGTTTCCCACCCTGGTATCCTGATTCAGAATTTCGCAGCATAACAACGCTGTCATCCTGAGCGAACGGGGCCCCAGGCGTACTCTTCAGCCTGGGGTGGTGAGTCGAAGGATTTGCGGTTTGTCGATGAATACCGAAAAGCAACCGCAGGTCCTTCGACTCCCTTCCCCTTCGGCAAGCTCAGGGTACGGTCGCTCAGGATGACAGTTTTTGGTTGAACGAACTTTGGACTCAGAATACTGGTTTGTGAAGAGTCTGCCCCTCGGACGGAATATGCAATGAACGCCTCGAATTTACTCTCACTTTGGTACCGATCCTAACGACCCTATTCGGTGTGTGCATTGGAGCACTTATATCGGGCTACACATGGAACCGGCAAAGGCAGTGGGAACTGAGGCGTGACGCCAAATTCAAATTGACCCCTGATCCCCGGAGGAAGCAATGGCTATTCGTAGGGAGAAGTTGACTGAAAAATCGGAGTTGGCTGTGCAGCAGGCGCAGGCGCGGGCGAGCGAACTCGGCAACCCCGAGGTGCAACCCGCGCATTTGCTGCTGGCACTGATCGAGGACCGCGAGGGCGTGATTCCTTCGGTGCTGGAGAAGATCGGTGTGCCGACCGAGCGGCTGGAGCATGAGCTGCACCAGATCGAGGAGAAACTGCCTCGAGTGGCAGGAGCTGCGAGCCAACCCAGTGTGAGCCAGGCGCTGCAGAAGGTTTTGGATCAGGCCTTCCGCGAGGCCAGCAACTTCAAGGACGAATACGTTTCTGCGGAGCACTTGCTGCTCGGCATCTTACATCTCAAAGGCGATCCGGCGCACGATGTCCTCGCGGCTCTCGGTGTCACGAGAGATGTATTCCTCAAGGGACTTACTTCTGTCCGCGGTTCGCAGCGGGTGACGGATCGGAATCCTGAAGGAAAATTTCAGGCGCTGGAAAAGTACGCCAAGGATTTGACAGAGCTGGCGCGGCGCGGCAAGCTGGACCCGGTGATCGGGCGTGACGAGGAGATTCGCCGCGTGATCCAGGTGCTGAGCCGGCGAACGAAGAACAATCCTGTGCTGATTGGCGAACCCGGCGTTGGAAAAACAGCCATCGTCGAGGGATTGGCGCGGCGGATTGTCTCAGGCGATGTGCCGGAGAGCCTCAAGAACAAGCGTGTGATCTCGCTCGACCTGGGTTCGATGCTGGCCGGAGCAAAGTATCGCGGCGAGTTCGAAGACCGGCTCAAGGCGGTACTGAAGGAAATTGAAGAATCGAATGGAGAGATTGTGCTCTTCATCGATGAACTGCACACGCTGGTGGGCGCTGGCGCGGCGGAGGGCGCGATTGACGCGAGCAATATGCTCAAGCCGGCGCTGGCGCGGGGCGAGCTGCGGGCGATCGGCGCGACGACGCTGAACGAATACCGGAAATACATTGAGAAAGATGCGGCGCTGGAGCGGCGTTTTCAAATTGTTTATGTCGGCGAACCTAACGTTGAAGATACAATTGCGATTCTGCGAGGGTTGAAAGACCGTTACGAAGCGCATCATAACGTGCGCATCAAGGACGCGGCGATAGTGGCCGCGGCCGTGCTGTCGCATCGCTATATCAGCGACCGGTTTTTACCCGACAAGGCTATTGACCTGGTGGATGAGGCAGCGGCTTCGCTGGCGATTCAGATTGGCTCGGTGCCGACGGAGATTGATCAGCTTGAGCGCGAGCTGACTTCGCTGGAGATTGAGCGCGCTGCTCTGAAGCGCGAGACGGACGCCAACAGCATCGAACGCCGCAAGGTGGTTGATCGTGAAGTGGCAACTCTGAAGGAAAAGATTACGGCGCTGCGCGCGCGATGGACGCGAGAGCGTGAAGCGATCAGCCGCGTGAGCGAGCTGAAGAAAAAGATTGAGGCGCTGCGCTTCGAGGCCGAGGAGCAAACACGCAAAGGGATGTTGGACCGGGCCGCGCAGATTCAATATGGCGAACTGCCCAAGCTGGAAGCGGAACTGAAAAAACTGAGCGCCGCACAAGACGGGGCCAAGGACAGCGCCGTCGCGCGCCTGTTGAAGGAAGAGGTGGATGAGGAAGACATCGCCGGAATCGTCAGCAAGTGGACGGGAATTCCTGTTTCGCGGATGCTCGAAGGCGAAGTGAAAAAGCTTGTCGAAATGGAAGATCGGCTGCGCGAGCGGGTGATTGGACAGGACGCAGCGCTGACCGTGGTGGCCAATGCGATTCGGCGGTCGAGAGCTGGGTTGAGCGATCCGCGCAGGCCGATAGGGAGCTTCATTTTTCTGGGTCCGACTGGCGTTGGAAAAACCGAGACCGCGCGTGCGCTGGCTGAGTTCCTGTTCGACGATGAGCAGGCGATGGTGCGCATCGACATGAGCGAGTACATGGAGAAGCACGCAGTGGCCAGGCTGATTGGCGCGCCTCCGGGCTATGTTGGTTACGACGAGGGCGGCCAGTTGACCGAGGCTGTGCGGCGCAGGCTCTACGCGGTGATTTTGTTCGACGAGATCGAGAAGGCGCATCCGGATGTTTTCAATATTTTGCTGCAGGTGATGGACGACGGACGGCTGACCGACGCCAAGGGCCGCACGGTTGATTTTAAAAACACTGTGCTGATTATGACCTCGAATCTTGGCGCTGCGATGCTCGCAGGCGACGCGCTCAAGACGGAGCACGATTTCGACATGGCTCGCGAATCGGTGATGAAGGTGCTGCGCGAACACTTCAGGCCGGAGTTTTTGAATCGCGTGGACGACATGGTGATCTTCCGTCCGCTGGGCGCGGCGCAGATGAGCAGGATTCTTGACTTGCGGCTGAATGAAGTGAGCAAGCTGTTGGAAGAGCGTCAGATTTCGCTGGAGCTGACCGAGCCGGCGCGGCAACTGATTCTGGCTGCGGGTTCCGATGCGGCTTATGGAGCGCGCCCGCTGAAGCGAGCTTTGCAGCGCATGGTGCAGGATCCGCTGGCGATCAGGATTCTGAATGGCGAAGTGCTGCATGGCGCGCATGTGCGCATCGACGTGGACCGCAAGACGAATCAGCTTAAGTTTGAGCCGATGAGCAAGGAAGCGATGGCGTAGAGGCAGCGAGTTGGCGTGTGCTGCGCGCACATTTGCGAGTTAGCGAAAAGGCCCCGAATTTGGGGCCTTTTCTGTTGGCATGTTCGCGGAAAGGCTCTGGACGAAGATCTGTAGTTGTGCTGGAGTGAATAACCGGTTTTTCCCGGCGATTTTCAGAGGTCAAATCTCACGCTGCGGGAGAATTTGGCGGCAGCCAGAACGTCATCGTCGATGGCCAGGGTGGTACGCATTTACGGCTCCTTGATGCAAAACATCACGCATCAATCGTCATACATTAAATTTCCAGTGAAAAAAACCCCAGGTCCGAGAATTCAAACCTGGGGTTAATGAACCACCTGAATTATGCAAACTAGCCTATTTTTCCGCTTACTTATTCAGCGGCTTGCGGGCGAAGTAATAGAGCGAGCCGGCCAGAGCCAGGAAGGCCACAACCGAGACTCCGTTGTTGTAGAAGATGGTGTGCGGAATGGCAAGTGGGTTGTCCTTGTTCAAGAGGCTCTCGTAGAGCTTGAGGCCGACGCCGAGCAGGCCGATGATGCCGCCGGCGGCGATTAGTCCAGAGGCAAAGAGCGAACCCGGCGAAACATCGCCTTCCGCTTCCGGGTTGCCGCCAGCCTTTCTGACCGCGGAATCCACCAACCAGCGCATGACGCCGCCGGTAAAGATGGCCAGAGTGGTGCCGATGGAGAGATAAGCGCCCACGGCGAAGGTGAGTGAGCGAACGCCCAGCAGCTCGACGCCGATGACCAGAAAGACGCCCAGCAGGACCAGGCCCCAGGGCAATTTACGGCTCAGAATCCCGTTGATGACGGTGGCCATGAGGCGAGCCTGCGGCGCGGCGGCCTTTTCGCTGCCGATGCCGGAGATCCACTGCGCCTCGATCTGCTTGGTGGCGGGCGAGTAGAGATATTTGCCGTCGGCCAGCTCCGAGGAGCCAATGGCGTTCAGGACCTCAAATTCGCTCTTGTGGCGAACGGTTTTGGTCTTGTCTGCGTTAATGACAGGAAACTGATCCTGAAGGCTGGAGAGGTCTTTCTGGACGTTGACGCCTTCGTGGGGCACAGAGATGTCCCATGCGTGCGGCATGGCACGGAACTCCTGCAAACCGGTGTTCATCAGCGTGAGAGTGCCGCCGATGGCGATGGTAGAAACCGAGATGCCGATGAGGAAGGCCCAGCGCTGTTTGTAGGGGGTAGAACCGACCAGGAAGCCGGTCTTGAGGTCCTGCGATGTGTCGCCTGCCTCGGCCGAAGCGATGCAGACCACGCCGCCGATGGTAATTGCCAATGCGCCAAAGGCCGGAGTGGTCCAGCCGGAAACCAGGAAGATGGCCGAGGTGGCCATCAGCGTGGCGATGGTCATGCCGGAGATGGGGTTGGCGGATGATCCGATCAGGCCCACGATGCGCGAGCTGACGGTAACGAATAGGAAGCCAAAGAAGACGATGAGCAGCGACGCAGCCAGATTTTCAATGGGCCCCAACTGCGCTCCCGGAACCGGCTTGAAGTAGAGGAAGAAGAACATGAGGACGACCAGCAGCGCGGAGCCGATTATGGCGGTTCCCATCGAGAAGTCCTTCTCGGTGCGGATGGCTTCGACCTTGGCAGCCTTGTCGCCGGTCATCTTTTTGAAGCCGGAGGCGAGAGCGCTGATGATGGTGGGCATGGTCTTGAAGAGGGTGATGAGGCCGGCGGCGGCCACGGCTCCGGCGCCCATGGGACGGATGTAGGTGCCCCAGAGTTCGCTGGGGCCCATCTGCGCAACGGGAATGGTGCCGGGGTAGATGGGACCGGGCAGCGACTTGCCAAAGAAGTAGATGAGCGGCATCAGCACCAGCCAGGAGACAACGCCTCCGGCCACCATGATGCCCGCAGTCCTGGGTCCGATGATGTAGCCCACACCCATGTACTCCGGTGTGGCGTCGGCCTTGATGGATGCGCCTTTGAGAACGTGCTGGGGTCCAAAATCGGGGCGGAACTCAGGCGTGCCGGGCCAGACGCCGAAAAGGTTCTCGTTTTGAAAGAAAGTGTAGAGGGCGCCGAGGCCGAGACCGAAGAAGACGCGGCTGGCAAAGGAACCGCCCTTTTCGCCGGCAATCAAAACGTCAGCGCAGGCGGTGCCTTCGGGAAACCTCAGATTGCCGTGTTCTTCGACGATCAGCTCTTTGCGTAGCGGCACCATGAAGAGAACGCCGAGGAAGCCGCCGATCAGGGCGAGGATAAAGATGCGGGAGTATTCCAGATCAAATCCCAGGAAGATCAGCGCCGGAAGGGTGAAGATGACGCCGGCGGCGATGGACTGGCCGGCGTTGCCGGTGGTTTGGACGATGATGTTCTCCAGAATCGAACTCTTGCCGAAGAAGCGCAGGATGCTGATGGAGAGTACGGCGATAGGAATTGAAGCGGCGACTGTCAGGCCGGCACGCAGGCCAACGTAGACGGTAACGGCGCCAAAGAGCAGGCCGAAGAGCGAGCCGAGAAGAATGGCTCGTAAAGTGAACTCCGGACGGTTATCGCTGGCGGGAACAAAAGGCTGGAACTGTGCCACGGTGGGCCTCCAAGAATTTGCAAGCAAAAATGCTGGATTGTCTCTGACAAGGCAGTGTACCAGCCAAGGGGATGGGCACGGCAACGAGGAGGTTCTGGAGGCTGGGACAGGCGCGGGCGTTTCCGGAGCGGTTATTCAGGAAGAGATGGCTGTTCGAAGGCAATTGATGCTGATTTGACCGGCCGGAAGAGCCATAGATTCAACAGAAGAAAGAGCAGACCGCCGACGGTGAATTTGAGCGGGACCGGAGCACTTGACGGAGAAAAGAAGCCTTCCAGCGTGCCGGCAATCACCAGCAGTGGGATGATGCCGCTGACCAGGCGCGTGGCTTCCAGGCCGCCACGGGCTACCGAATCCTTCCATCGCAATGCGCCGGGGAACAGCATGGCGTGGCCGAGGCGGAATCCGGCCCCGCCGGCGATGATGATCGAAGGCAGCTCCAGCGAGCCGTGCGGAGCGACAAAGCTCCACAGCTTGATCGACATCTCGTAGTGGTGGCAGGCCGCGCCGATGACCCCGAGCATCAGGCCGTTCTGGAAGAGCACAAAGAAAGTTCCAAGGCCGAAAAGGATGCCGCCGGCAAAGGTGATAAAGCTTACCGAGAGGTTGTTGGTCATGATCCAACTGGAGGCCATCGGCGCGACGCTCACCACGGACTCGGTCCACATGGTGTGGCGCTCCATGGTGGCTATCATCTGGGGGCCGACAAAGTGGCGCATGAACTCCGGACGGGCGCTGGTGATTGCCGCGCCGAGCAGTCCGAAGGCAACGGAGACCAGCAAAGAGGCCATTACATAGCCGATATGCCGCTGAAAAATGAGCGGATATTCGTCGCGCAGGAAAAGAAAGAGGGTGAACAGATTGGTCTTTCGACCCGAATAGATGATATGGTGAGCGCGAGCCAGCAACTGATTTACATGCGCAGCATAAGTGCGCGAAGTGGAGTCTTGCCGGAGCACGGAGAGGTCCGCCGCCACCTGCCGGTAGAGCAGGGCAACCTCCTGCAACTCCGCGCGCGACAACTGGCTCAGTCCGCTTGCATCCGATTGGGCGAGCAGAGCGGCGAGCCGGTCCCAGTGGGGCCGGCGCTTGAGAATCCACTGGTTGGAGAGGATTTGCGCCATGGTATCGAATTCAGATCAGCTTAACATTGCCACGCCGGAACTGGTGGATATTGAGATGCCGCTGGCCGGAATCGGCAGCCGTTTTATTGCTTTGCTGGTAGATTCGCTGATCTGGTTTGCGGGCTTCCTTGTGCTGGCCGTGCTGCTGGCTGTCTTTTTGCCGGCGATTGCAGCGTTTTCTGACAATACGGCAAAATGGGCAGTGGCCATCATTATCATTGTTGTTTTCCTGGCCAACTGGGGCTACTTCACGTTCTTCGAGGCATTTTGGAATGGCCGCACTCCGGGCAAGAGAGTAGCGCGGATACGCGTGATTCAACGGTCAGGCAGGGCGATTGGGCTGTTTGAGTCGATGGCGCGCAACCTGGTGCGATATATCGACATGCAGCCGTTTCCGTTGTACGCGGTGGGGGTGATTTCGATTTTTGCCACGCGCCAGCATCAGCGGCTGGGCGATCTGGCGGCGGGCACTCTTGTGGTGCGCGATCGAGTGGAGGAGACTCCGCTGTGGGGCGAGTCGGGGGCGCGGACTTTTACCGCGCAGAGCTTTGACACCGGCACTCCAGCTCCGGAGCCGCACACCGCTTATTCGCTGCCGGCAGATAGAGTCGCGAAACTAGCGGCGACGGATCTTGAAGTGCTGGAGGGATTCTTTGCGCGGCGGCTGGATATGAGCCTGCCCACACGCTATGCGCTGGCTGAGCGCATTGCCGCAGCCATTCAGGCCAAGTCGGGATTGGAAAGGCCAACCGAGATCAGCGTGGAGACTTTTCTGGAAGCGACAGCGCGGCAACTGCGGGATCAGGCACGGTTGCAATCGAAGTGAGACGAAGAATTATTTAGAAATTTTTCTTGTATTTTGTTTATATGGAGCTCGAAGTGGACCGGGAGGCCGGCGCTATCTGTTTTCTAGCGAACCGAAACTTAATGCTAAACAGAAGATCCACTCTCAACCATCAAGTAAAATTCTTTAGTTCATATGAGAATGGGATTCGGAGGCTCTTTCACGCTCCAGCAAGACTGCCAGCGCCCGCTCGGGACAGATATGCCGGCGCTCCAGTTCCACCAACTCCTTCTCGGTTTCAACCGACGAGGCGATAGTCATGAAGCAGTAAAGGCAGCGGGTGTTGTAGGTCCCGTTCTCGTTTTGGGTCCGGCTATACATCGTTCCTCAGGACTCTCCGAAGATTTTTACGATGTTAGCGGCAGTTTTGTTTCCTCGACGTGACCGGTATCACTGGTTTATGTTTAGAGGCTTAATTTAGGGTTCTGCAACGCGCGGAACAACTTACAGGGTTGCGCCCTGATTGGTATTGCGGCGCAGTTGCCAGCAGGGGCTTTGCCCAGATTGCGGAAAGAGCGAAACCGAACAGGCTACATCGCTTGTGCCAAGATAATCGAACTCCTGCTTGTTGCCCTTGAGCGGAATGGTGACGTAGCGATTTACTGAGACACTGGACTGCGGCGATCCGCGCAGCTTATAGATTGCCCAGTCGCCCGAGTAAGTGACAACAAAGGCCACGGCCAGCATCACGAGCATGCGACCCAACCATCTGATCAACCAGCGCATCATGCGGATACCGCCTTTCTAATAGTGACGAAGTTTTTTCCGGGTAAAGCTGCGGTCACACGGGCGCGATTAAGTTTGGCGCGGTCAGCAGACATCTGCCTGTCGTTCTCCAGCGCGGCCAGCGAAGCATTGAGGATGGAATCGGCGGCGGAATCGGCGGGCGCGCAGATGCTGTAGTGCATCCACTTGCCCTCGCGGCGCGCAGCGACGATGCCGGCCTGGCGCAGGTAAGCCAGATGGCGCGAGATTTTAGGCTGGCTCTGGCCGAGGATCTCGACAAAATGGCAGACGCAGACCTCGCGCCCGGCCATCAAGTTCAAAAGACGCAGGCGGGTGCGGTCGGCAAGTGCTGCAAAAAGGCCGGCGAGGCTGGCGGATTTGGAGCGGCGGGGCATGAGCCAATTATATACGGATTGACAAATATGAGCGCTGAACTTATATTTGCTTAAGCGTATGTGAGGCGCCATATGGAAACGAAGACGGATACAAAAACTCTGGTGCAGGAAAAGTACGGGGCGGCCGCGCGGCAGGTGCGTGAGAGCGGCGCGACGCCTTGCTGCGGCCCCACGCTGCGCTGTTGCGACCCCATCACGATCAACCTCTATAACGAGGCGGAGAAGAGCAGCCTTCCGCCCAGTGCCGTACTTGCCTCGCTGGGCTGCGGCAATCCGACCGCGCTTGCGGAGTTGAAGCCAGGAGAGACGGTGCTCGATCTGGGCTCCGGCGGCGGCATCGATGTGCTGCTCTCCGCCAAGCGCGTTGGCCCGGCGGGCAAGGCCTACGGGCTGGACATGACCGACGATATGCTGGCGCTGGCCCGCGAAAATCAACGCCAGGCGGGCGTGGAAAATGTCGAGTTTCTCAAAGGGGAAATTGAAAATATTCCGCTGCCGGATAATTCGGTGGACGTGGTGATCTCCAACTGCGTCATCAATCTCTCTGCCGACAAGGAGCGCGTGCTGTGCGAGGCCTTTCGCGTGCTCAAACCCGGCGGGCGCTTTGCCGTATCCGATGTTGTGGTGCGCGGCGAGGTTCCCGGCGAGGTGCGCAAGTGCATGTTGCTTTGGGCGGGGTGCATTGCCGGCGCGCTTGAGGAGCAGGAGTACATCGCCAGGCTCACCGCTGCCGGCTTTACCGGCATCACTGTGGAGGCAACCCGCGTCTACACCGCCGCAGAGGCCAAGGCTCCTCTGATCTGGGCGGGCCTGGATGTGGAAGCCATCGCTGCGCAGATCGAGGGCAAGTTTATCAGCGCGTTTATACGGGCAACGAAGCCGGCTGGCGGCTGCTGCGGACCAGGATGCTGCAGTTGATGGACGAGGCCAATTTGGTTCCGAGGTTTTCCACCCTTTCGTCAGAAGAAAGGCGGAAGAATGGGGCGCGGAGCGTTCAGGAAAGTTCAGGAGAAACTGTCATGCGGAAGCCGTATAACATCCTCGTCTTGTGTACCGGCAACTCGGCGCGCAGCATCATGGGCGAGGCGCTCTTCAACACACTTGGCGCGGGCCGCTTCAAGGCTTACAGCGCGGGCAGTCACCCGACGGGTAAAGTGAATCCATTCGCGATCGAGCAAGTGAAGGCGCTGGGGTACCCGACGGAGAATTTGCGCAGCAAGAGTTGGGATGAGTTTGCCGAACCCGGCGCGCCGCAGATGGATTTTGTTGTGACGGTGTGCGATAACGCGGCCGGCGAGATGTGCCCGCTGTGGCCAGGGCATCCGGTAACGGCGCATTGGGGTTTTCCCGATCCGGCTGCCGTTGATGGTTCGGATGAAGATAAGCGCGCGGCCTTCGCGCAGACGCTGCGGCAGGTTCGCAACCGCGTGCAGTTATTTCTGAGCCTGCCGCTGGAAGCCCTGGACCGTTTGGCGCTAGAAAATCAAATGGAAGCAATTGGAAAGCTTCCGTTGTAAATGCCACGCGGAGAGACTCCCTTGTATCTATAGATCAGCAGCCCCGTAAGTGAAAATGCTGCTGTGGGGGAGCCGAGGCATCGGCTCCCCCGCGGGCGGACGGCTCCCGTCATCCCT
>Ga0316217_10002415_pt1 | contig 22503 bp, 21 predicted proteins | sample 1anoAmetaG_FD_203633 | JGI IMG/M metagenome (GOLD analysis project Ga0316217, IMG submission 203633) | Freshwater microbial communities from Trout Bog Lake, Wisconsin, USA - 1anoA | ecosystem: Environmental > Aquatic > Freshwater > Lake > Hypolimnion/Profundal zone | place: USA: Wisconsin...
TGGCCGTGTTAGCGATTGAAGGCGTTCCTTACACGCCGGAGATGATTCAATCGGCGCTTTCGGATGTTAAAACACAAGGCTCTGCCGATGATGCGTCGACAGCGGCTTTTGCCAAGCGTTACCCCAAAGCCATCAACCGCGATCTCGGCGGCAATGTTGGCCGTCTAACCGAGGCCGATGCTCTGATCGCCTATTTGCAACTTTTAGGCACGCAGGTCGATTTCAAACTCTACGACGACAAAGCGAATATCAGGTGAGGTGGAGCCATGGAAAATAATCCAACATTTGAAGCCTTAACGTCTTTCGCTGCGTCTTGGGGAATGGCTTATTTCGCGCTTATTTTCTTGGCCGTCATGATTTATGCGCTGTGGCCTACGAAACGCGATCTATTCAACCATGCCGCTCGCATACCGCTTTCTGAGGATTGAAATCATGCAAGATACACCGGCAAAAAATATCGATCATAGCAAAGCAACGGTCGGCACGACGGGTCACGAATGGGATGGTATTGAAGAGCTTAACACCCCCCTGCCACGCTGGTGGTTATGGACGTGGTATGCCTGCATTATTTGGGCCTTTGGCTATTGGATTGCCTATCCAGCCATTCCCCTCGTCTCGTCCTTTACCAAAGGCGCGTTGGGTTGGTCCTCGCGTGAAGCGGTTGTCGCTGATGTGAAAGGCTTGCAAGCGCTGCGTGGCCCAATGACGGCGAAGATTGAAGCCGCATCCTTGGTGGATATCGAAAAGACGCCCGAGCTTTTATCTTTTGCGCGCGCGCAGGGTGCAGCAGCTTTTGCGGTCAATTGCTCGCCGTGCCATGGTGCTGGTGCGCAAGGCGCTAAAGGCTATCCAAATTTGAACGATGATGATTGGCTTTGGGGCGGTACGTTAGATGCTATTCATACAACCTTGCAGCATGGTATCCGCTGGGATGCCGATAAGGACACACGCTCCAGCATGATGCCTGCTTTTGGTAAAGATGGCACGTTGAAGCCGAATGAGATCAGCGCAACGGCGGATTATGTCCGCTCGCTCTCTGGACTTTCCACCGAGAAGGGGGCTGATTTAGCGCTTGGCCAGAAGGTTTTTGCTGAAAACTGCGCCGCTTGTCATGGTGAAGGGGGCGAGGGCAATCAGGACGTCGGAGCGCCCAAGCTCAATGATAAAGTCTGGCTCTATGGATCAGACAAAGCCTTGATCATGGAGCGCATCACGGTAGGTGGCGGCGGCGTTATGCCCGCATGGTCTACTCGTCTTGACGTGCCAACGATTAAATCGCTTGCTGTCTATGTGCATACGCTTGGAGGCGGGCAGTAATTTAACCCGTATGATCGGCCAGAGAGAAGCTGATCGAACCCTGATTAGGAATGAGCATGTCTCTCGCGCCCACCTTTGATCCGCATATAGATGAGCCCGAACCACCGCTTTACGCGGCTAGAAAACAAATCTATCCGCAGGCGGTAAAGGGCTTCTATCGCCGGATCAAATGGATCCTGTTGGCGATCACTTTGGGCATCTATTATTTCCTGCCCTTTGTCCGGTGGGATCGCGGCCCCAATGCCCCCTCGCAAGCTGTGCTTATAGATTTGCCCCATCGGCGGGCCTACTTCTTCTTCATCGAAATTTGGCCGCAGGAAATTTACTATTTAACGGGTCTCTTGATCCTTGCCGCCCTCGTTCTGTTTTTGATGAACGCGATGGCGGGCCGCATCTGGTGCGGTTATCTTTGCCCGCAGACGGTATGGACTGATCTCTTCATGGCGGTTGAACGCCTTATTGAAGGGGATCGCCGCGAGCGGATGCACCGTGACGCGCAGCCTAATAATTTAGAAAAATTTTCGCTGAAACTCTTAAAACATTCCATCTGGCTATTGCTCGCTTGGTGGATGGGTGGTGTTTGGGTTTTATATTTTGCCGATGCGCCGACTTTGGTCGTTGAACTGGCAACGTTTCGGGCAGAACCGATTGCTTATATCTCCATTCTTGTTCTGACGTTTACGACCTATACGTTTGCGGGCCTCATGCGCGAGCAGGTCTGCCTTTATATGTGTCCTTGGCCACGTATTCAGGCGGCTTTGACGGATGAGCACGCGCTCAATGTCACCTATCGCTATGACCGGGGCGAACCGCGCATGTCGCTTAAAAAAGCGACGCATTTGCGTGAGGTGGGCGAGCCCGCAGGCGATTGCATTGATTGCCAACAATGCGTGGCGGTTTGCCCGACAGGTGTCGATATCCGCCAAGGGCCTAATCTGGGCTGCATCCAATGCGGGCTTTGTATTGATGCCTGCGATGATGTGATGAAAAAAATTGATCGTCCCGTTCGGCTGATTGCCTATGATACGGATGTCAATATCAAGCGTCGGCAAAGTGGGTTGAGTGAAATTTTCAAACCCATCAGAGCACGGACTTTGCTCTATGCCATTCTGATTGTCGCTATTGGTGGTGTCATGGTTTATGCGTTAGCTAACCGTGCGCCGTTTACGGTCAATGTGATTCATGATCGTAACCCGATTTTCGTCAAGCTTTCAGACGGCCATATCCGCAACGGATATACCGTTCGGATTGCCAATATGTTGTCTGAACCGCAAAGCTTTACGCTAGAGGTCGATGGCTTGCACGAAGCGCATATCGAAATCATTGGTGGGGAAGGCGAGATCAATGGTTTACCATCCATCAGCGTCGGAGCCGATCAAACGCGGGAATTACGCGTTTTGGTTCGCGCAGGCGAAGAGGATGATCATGACAGCGAACCAGCCCATCTCGATTTTACGCTTCGCGATGTGCAGGATGGACGAACAGCAATAGCCCGTGATTTCTTCCGTACCCCACATAGTGTGCATTGATCGATGATAGCGGTATCGATGATATAGGAGATGGAGCAATGATTGGAACACAAACCATGCAACGTCCAGCGTCCGAGAGCAAACTAACGGGCCTCAAAGTCTTAGCGATTCTTATCGGATTTTTTGGTGTCATTATGGGCGTGAATTTTGTCATGGCCTATTATGCCATCCATACGTTTAGCGGTATGCAGACGGAAAAGCCTTATGAAAGTGGGCTTGCCTATAACCGCGCCATTGCGGATGCAAAAGCGCAGGTTTCACGCGGCTGGCATGTCGATGCGCAGGTGGAGCGATTGGCAGATCAATCGGTTGCTATCGCGGTCGTGATGAAGGATGCGCAATCTGCGCCTATTCACGATGTTACCGTGCTTGCAGCTTTACGCTCGCCAATTGATTCGAAGCTCGATCATAACCTTACGCTCATAACCGATCAGAAGGGTGCGTATCGTGGCACGGTTGATGCCGCTGCCGGTCAGTGGGACCTTGAAATCATAGCCGAGCAAGCAGGCGTTACGGTCTTCAAATCCATTAATCGGGTGATTATCCATTAAAACGGAATGCGAAGGATATGGTCGTGGCAATCACTGCCGATTATTCGGCCTTTTTAAAGCGCGGAAGAGATGGTCGTCCACGGCTTGAACTTGCGGTGGAAGGCATCGTCTCGGCGGACGCGATCGAAAGCATCGAAAATTCACTTCGCGCAACGCCGGGCCTTGTCAGTGCGCGGCTTAACTTTACCACCCGTCGGCTTTCAACCGAATGGACGACGCCGGATTGTGATCCATCGCTCGCGATTGATACGTTAGAACGGCTTGGCTACCGGGTTGCGCCTTTTCATGCCGATGATGCAGAATCGGACGAAGACCGCCGGACCAAATGGCTTTTGCGATGCTTAGCCGTATCGGGGTTTGCTGCTGTTAATGTGATGTTGCTGTCCGTCTCGGTATGGGCGGGGAATGTTACCGATATTACGCCTGAAACGCGTGATCTGTTTCACTGGCTATCGGCTTTGATTGCCTTGCCTGCGGCGGGCTTTGCCGGGCAGCCGTTTTTTTATAGCGCAGCGGGGGCGTTACGCGCAGGCCGGATGAATATGGATGTTCCGATTTCCATCGGCATTGCATTGGCGCTTGGCATGTCGGTTTATGAAACCGCGCATCATGCGGAACATGCTTATTTTGATTCAAGCCTGATGCTGCTTTTCTTTTTGCTGTCGGGTCGGGTTCTCGATCACGCGATGCGGAAGCGGACACGGGCGGCGGCGGCTAATCTCGCCGCGTTAAGAGTACCTGTCGCGACGCGATTACAGGCGGATGGCACATTGTTAGAAGTACCCCCTGAAGCCTTGATGGAGGGTGATATCGTGCTTGTCAGACCGGGTGAACGGTTACCTGCCGATGGCGTTGTCGTTCGCGGCGTTTCCCAGATTGATCAAAGTCTTGTGACAGGTGAAACGGCACGGATTAGTCCAAGCATCGGTGATCAGGTTTTCGCAGGAACATTGAATTGTGATGCGGCGCTTCAGGTTAAAGTATCAGCCGCGGGCGCGGCAACGCTTCTCTCGGATATTGAGCGGTTGATCGATGACGCGGTGTTGGCCAACAGCACCTATGTTCAGATCGCTGATCGCGTAGCACAATTTTATGCGCCCGTGGTCCATGTCGCCGCTGGCCTCACCGCGATGGGGTGGATTGCTTTTGGTGCGAGCGTGCATGATGCGCTTGTGATCGCGATTGCCGTTTTGATCATCACCTGCCCGTGCGCACTGGCCTTGGCCGCGCCGACCGTGCAAGTTGTCGTGGCGGGCGCTCTGTTTCGGCGGGGTATTTTGATGAAATCGGGTGATATGATTGAGCGCATGTCGGCGGTTGATACCATCGTTTTTGATAAGACGGGAACGCTAACCCGTCCCGACCCCAGCCTCGTCGATACTGGCGATCTTTCGCACGACTTGCTTAAGCTTGCGGGGCGATTGGCGCTCTCAAGCCACCATCCGCTGGCCCGCGCGGTGCGTGAGTTTGCCATTGAGAATTTTGGACCTTTGGAATTGATATCGGGTGCCGAGGAAGTGACGGGCGAGGGCGTACATGCCATTTATGAAGGTGTATCTGTGAGCTTAGGCAGCCCGGCTTTTTGTCAAATGGCGGCTCCTGTCTGGCGCGATACGACATCGATTATCGCTTTCCGATATGGCAATGACGCAGGCTATATTGCCATCGGTCAAGCGTTACGGACCGATGCCATAGAGACCCTTGCTCGCTTGAAGCAGGATGGCTATCGGCTGCTGATCATTTCCGGGGATCATCAACGCCCCGTGGAATCAACCGCCCGCTTGCTCGGCGTGACCGAATGGATTGCGGGTGCCAAGCCGCATGAAAAGCTTTCGCTGCTTGAAACGTTGAAAAACGAGGGACGTACCGTCTTGATGGTCGGTGATGGCTTAAACGATGCCCCGGCGCTTGCGGCTGCTTCGGTCTCCTTGTCGCCTGCAACCGGGGCCGATATGACGCAGGCCGCGGCGGATGCGGTTTTTACAGGCACCACTTTATCAGCCGTTCGTGATACGTTGCTTCTATGCAAAATGGGGCATAGGGTGATGCGGGATAATTTTCTACTCGCGTTGGTGTATAATCTCATCGCCGTCCCACTCGCGGTTGCGGGCTTGGTCACGCCCCTGATAGCGGCGGCGGCGATGTCCAGCTCGTCGATTATCGTCACGGTCAATGCGCTCAGGGCGCGAAAAGCGCGGGGCCTTTCGCTATGACGATATTGCTCTATCTCGTACCAGCAGCCTTGGGCTTGGGCCTTTTGGCACTCGGGGCCTTTATGTGGTCGTTACGGTCCGGGCAATATGATGATCTTGAGGGCGCAGCGCACCGCATCCTGAATGATGATGATATGAAGGCTCCTTAGAATGGCGCGGGTTGATCGTCTCCGGATGCGGGCGGGGCAGCTCTTTTGTAGTTGCGACAGCGATGGTTTGCCGATTGATCTGGATCGATTACCCGTTGGCGCGGGCATAGGGCGGATGGCGTTTGCCTTTGGCGCATCGGTTTTGTCGCAAGTGCTCACATTGTCGGTGCTGCCTTTGGCGAGTGCGCAACTCGTGTCGCAACCGTGGCAATTGCCATTGCCTTACCTTGCTTTGCTGTTTGGCGCGGCTTTAGCGGGATTTCCGGCCTCCATCCTGATGGATATATTTGGCCGCAAATCGGCTTTTGCATTAGGAGCAAGCCTTGGGATCGCGGGCGGCATTTTGGCCGCCTATGCCGTCATCGAACGTCAATTTCTATTTTTGCTGATTGCCGCGCTCTGGCTTGGTATGGCGCAAGGCTTTGCGCTTTTTTATCGACATGCGGGCGCTATAGTGGGCCATGCCGGGGGATTGGTGTTTGGCGCCGGGGTGATTGGAGCGTTGCTCGGTCCCTTTCTTGTTGAAGCATTCAGCCAGACCACAGGACCGTTGGCGGCGGCTTATATTTTGGGCGCGGCGGGACTTGCGAATTTGATCACCCTCGGCTTGGCCGTTGGCCTTGCTACGAGCGACATCGAGATTGAGGCGAAGACGGCGTTTAATCTACGCCCAAACCTCCGCCGCTTTTCGCTGGCGACGCTGATTGCCGCTTTATCATGGTTCGCGATGACGGGGATCATGGCGCGCGCCCCTTTGATGATGGCGGGCTGCGGTATCGGCTTTGGCATGGTTGCTTCCGCCATGGCCGTGCATCTGGCGGCGATGTATGTGCCGGGCTTTGTGATCGGGCGTTGGATTGCCCATAGCGGCGGCATCCGCGTCGGGGGGTGGGGCCTTGCCCTGATCATGGCAGGTGGCTGTGCCATGTTTTGGCAGGTGAGTAGCGCTGGTTTTAGCCTCGCTCTGATGATCGCTGGATTCGGCTGGGGAACGGCAACCTTGGGTGCTATGGCCTATATCCACCGCGACGGACGCCCCTCATCGCTCTGGCTGGCTCTGCATGACGTGACCTTGTTTTTAGCCGCCCTGCTGGGCGCTTTGGTGTTCGGAAGGGTTGGCTGATCTGCATAAGGTGGAGGTGTATTGCCATCCATCCCGTGGCAAAGTGTTGGCCTGTTCGGTTTGGAGAAGGCCCAATGATGCTGCGTTTTGTCACCCTCTTGATCCTTGCCGCTCTTGGCGGGTCCGCTATTACGGTTCAGGCCGGATTAAACGCACAAGTGGGCCGGATGCTTGGCCATCCGCTTTGGGCCACGTTGGTGTCCTTAACCGTGAGCATCATCAGCATCGTGCCGCTCTTGGTGATTTTCCGCGTCACGCCGCCCCATCTCTCAAGCCTCGATAGCGCGCCTTGGTGGGTGTGGATCGGCGGAGCCTTGGGCGCGTTTTTCATAACGGTCGCTTTGATGACCGCGCCGGAGCTTGGGGCGGTTATATTTGTCTCGGCGGTTGTCATGGGGCAAACAATTGCTTCTCTTGTGCTTGATCACTTTGCGATTGCAGGATTTCCCTCGCGGCCCGTAACCCTAATGAGAATAGCGGGGGCATTGCTCGTTGTTGCAGGCGTTTTATTGAGCGCTTGGGCGGCACAGGCGGCGAGTAAAGCACCCACCGATACTTCGATTTCAAAGCCCCAAACGTGATCGCTTGACAATTTTCTGAACCCATGTGGAAATCTTGATCAATTGGTCAGGTTCTGCGGATGCAGATATTCCGGGAAGGTCGGAACGATGGGATCGATACGAGCGGATGGCATTCAATCGGGTCGATTAACGGCTGCTGACTATGAAGCGAATTTTTCAGATATTCATCCGCCGCTCTCCAAACATGAGGCCATCGTCGAGTCGGAGCGGTGTTATTTTTGCCATGATGCGCCGTGTCAGACGGCTTGCCCGACATCCATCGATATCCCGCTTTTTATCCGAGAAATCGCAACGGGGAATGATATTGGTGCGGCCAAAACCATTTTAAGCGCGAATATCATGGGCGGTATGTGCGCGCGCGTGTGCCCTACGGAAACGTTATGCGAAGAGGCTTGTGTGCGCGAACATGCGGAGGGCAAGCCCGTCAAAATCGGATTGCTGCAACGCCATGCAACGGATGCCATAATGGCCAATGGTCAGCATCCTTTTAAACGGGTGCCATCGACGGGTAAAAAGATTGCCGTTATTGGCGGCGGGCCTGCGGGTCTTGCTTGCGCGCACAAGCTTGCGGAATTTGGACATAGCGTTACAATTTTCGAGTCAAAAGATAAGCTCGGTGGTCTTAATGAATATGGTATCGCAGCCTATAAATCAACGCATGATTTTGCTCAACGCGAAGTCGATTTTATCCTCTCGATTGGTGGCATCGAGGTAAAAACAAATTATGCTTTGGGATGTAATATTGATATTGCATCGCTTCGAAAAGAATATGACGCCGTATTTATGGGCGTTGGATTGTCAGGCGTGAATAAATTAGGCCTTGCGGAGGAAGCAAACCTAACGGGCGTTATCGATGCGGTTAAATATATTGCCGAGCTACGGCAAGCCGAAGACCTATCGAGGTTGCCTGTCGGGCGTAACGTCGTTGTGATTGGCGGCGGGATGACGGCGATTGATGCTGCCGTGCAATCTAAAAAACTGGGTGCTGAAACGGTAACCATTGTCTATCGTCGTGGTCAGTCGGATATGAAGGCCAGCGCCTATGAGCAAGAGGTCGCACAAATCAATGGCGTGACACTAAAAACCTTCGCGCAACCCGTAGCACTGATGAGCGAGAATGGTAAAGTTTCAGCGGTGCGCTTTGAAGAGACGGGTATCGATGCAGGTCGTCTAACATCAACGGGTAACCATTATACAGTGCCTGCCGATATGGTGCTCACCGCCATCGGTCAAGTCTTTGTCCCCGATGGGCTTGGTGGCGCGGATGCTTTGGTGCTGGAGGCGGGTCGGATCAAGGTGGATGCCGAGCGTCGCACCAGCGTGAAGGGCATTTGGGCCGGCGGCGATTGCATTGCTGGAGGTTTGGATCTCACCGTTTCAGCCGTTCAAGATGGCAAGCAAGCCGCTCTTTCCATTCATCACGCGTTAAACGGCTAATCAAGCGAAGGGAAAACAAGCATGGTTGATCTTCGCAGCACTTTTTTAGGCATCAAATCGCCCAATCCTTTTTGGCTTGCGTCCGCGCCGCCGACCGACCGTGAAACCAATGTCGTGCGCGCTTTTAAAGCGGGATGGGGTGGCGTTGTGTGGAAGACGCTGGGGGATGGCGATCCCATCGTCAATGTCAGCGGTCCGCGCTATGGCGCGATCCATAGTTCGGATCGTCGTTTGATGGGCTTGAACAATGTTGAATTGATCACCGATCGCCCGCTTGAGATTAATCTACAAGAAATCAAAAAAGTGAAACGCGAATGGTCTGATCGTGCCGTCGTTGTTTCGTTGATGGTGCCATGTGAGGAGAAAAATTGGGCGGACATTTTAAGCCGGGTTGAAGAGACCGAATGCGATGGCGTTGAGCTGAATTTCGGTTGCCCGCACGGCATGTCCGAACGTGGCATGGGCGCAGCCGTTGGCCAAGTTCCCGAATATATCGAGATGGTCACGCGCTGGTGTAAAAAGCATACGCGTATGCCCGTTATTGTTAAGCTAACGCCCAACATTACCGATATACGTTTTCCAGCGCGCGCTGCGCATCGAGGGGGTACGGATGCGGTGTCGTTGATCAATACGATTACATCGATCATGACCGTTGACCTCGACCAAATGTCGCCCTGGCCTGTGATTGACGGACATGGAACGCATGGTGGCTATTGTGGCCCTGCGGTTAAACCGATTGCGCTGAACATGGTATCGCAGATCGGGCGCGACCCCGAGACCCACAACCTGCCTATTTCTGCCATTGGCGGGGTTACGAATTGGAAAGATGCCGCTGATTACATCGCGATGGGCGCGGGCAATGTGCAGGTGTGTACAGCCGCGATGACCTATGGGTTTAAGATTGTCGAAGAGATGATTTCTGGTCTTACGAATTTTATGGACGAGAAAGGCTATCACACCATCGATGATTTCCGTGGCCTAGCCTTACCGAAATTTATCGAGTGGCAATATCTCAATTTAAATTATGTGGTGAAAGCATCAATTGATCAGGACCTCTGCATCTCATGCGGCCGCTGCCATCAGGTGTGTGAGGATACATCACATCAAGCGATCACCAATCAGGTCGATGGTAAGCGTAAATTCGAGGTGAAGGACGAGGAATGCGTCGGGTGTAATTTATGCGCAATTGTATGTCCGGTACAAGACTGCATTACAATGGTGCATCAGACAAAAGGCACCGACCCGCGCACAGGCTTGGCGTATGATCGGCCTTATGCCAATTGGACGACGCATCCGAATAATCCGAATGCTCATCCCGCCGAATAGAAAACCGCTTTAAATCAAGCTTGCCGTGATGTTGATCATTAAAGCGAGAATGGCCGAGTTAAACGCAAAGGCTGTTACGCAATGGATCAAGGTCACGCGCCGCATGGCAGGTGAAACCGTCGATATATCGGCGGTTTGTGCGGCGCAGGCGATAACGAAAGAATAATACACAAAATCGCGGTAGTCCGGCTCGCGCTGGCCGGGAAAAATTAACCCGCCATGTTGGCCCGCCGCATCGGCGCGATAGTAGAGATTGGCGTAATGCAGCGCGAAAATCATATGCGTAAAAGCCCAAGAGAGTGCAACCGTTACCGCCGTGATGACAAAGGTAAGCAGCAATGATGAGCCAGCGGCTTTTCCCGCCGCCAACTCCATGACGATGGTTGCAAAGCTAATGGCGGCTCCTATAAGCGTAATGGCTAGTATAACCCAGTCACCCTCATCATAGAGCGCGGCACGTTTGCGGCAGGTTTCCGTTGTTGATCGCGCGATGAGATGGGCGGTGTTAAGCAGATATGAAAGCGTCAGCACATCCCAGCCTAATACAAGCCGCGTCGTTGACCGCCAGCTTGCAGGCAGAATAAAAAATACGATAACGCCGATGGCGAGCGAATAGAGCAGCCTTTGCCGGGCATGGATTAATTTCAGCCATTGCCGCTTTTCAGAACCAGCCATACTAATGCCCTCGCTGCACGATAAAGCGCGCGGTTGAGCGTAGACGATCGGCCTCAGCCCCAAATCCGGCAAGAGATTCTAGCGCCGTTCTTGCGAGCCGGTCGCGCTCGGCCTTTGCAGCGTCGAGACCCATAAGAGCGACGAGCGTTCCTTTACCCTGCTCGCTGTCTTTGCCAGCACTTTTGCCCAGCGTGGCGGTATCTGCCTCAACGTCTAAAATATCATCGGCGATCTGAAAGGCAGCGCCAACGGCGCGGCCATAATCTGTAAGCACCTTTCGCGTCCGCTCCGGTGCTTGGCCTAAAATACCACCCGCCTCGACGGCGAAAAGCAGCAAGGCTCCCGTTTTCATGGCCTGCAATTGTCTGATTTCGTAGGCTTTGAGCGAAAGCGGCGCTTTCGTTTCCGAATATCGGCCTTCCGCCTCAAGATCGAGGGCTTGACCACCCGCCATTCCGCCAAGACCCGAGGCGCGGGCCAATCCCATCACCAGATCAAGCCGAACCGTTGCATCGGGATGAATAGCGGGTCGCGCCATCACGTCAAACGCCAAGGTTAAGAGCGAGTCGCCCGCCAAGATCGCCAAGGCATCATCATAAACCTTATGAACGGTTGGGCGTCCACGGCGCAGATCGTCATTGTCCATGGCGGGCAGATCATCGTGAACCAGCGAGTAGCAATGCACGAGCTCCAACGCCGCACCTGCGAGCAGAGCCGCCTGAGCATCGGCGCCGCAAAGGCGGGCGCTTTCAGAAAGCAGGAAAGGTCTAAGCCTTTTGCCGCCGCCGAGCGCGCCATGCCGCATGGCGGCGAGCAGGTTTTTGGGGCGGATGGTTTCACCCGTAAGCGGCAATTCAGACAAAATTTCATCGAGCAGTGTTTCAATGGCCTCGCCGGTGGCCAATAATGCAGCTTGAAATGATTTTTCGTCTTGGCTCATGGCGGATTGATCCGATTTTGTAGGATGGACTTGCCTGATGCGGTTCGACGGGTCAAGCTTGCGTAATCGGCGGATGTTATTTTTAGACGATTAATCCGTGCTTTGGTCTAGCCATTCTGATTTAACCTCTGTATAAGCCGCCCTTCAGAATTTAATCTGGCGTGGACTTTCCGCGTCTAAAATTTCCGACACGGAGTTTCCGATGGCTGTTCCTAAACGTAAAACATCCCCTTCCAAGCGCGGTATGCGCCGTTCCGCCGACGCTTTGGCAGCCCCTACCTATGTCGAAGACAAGGATTCAGGTGAGCTTCGCCGCCCTCACCACGTCGATCTTAAGACCGGCATGTATCGCGGCAAGCAGATTTTGAAGGTCAAGAAGGAAGCTTAATCGGCTTCCTGATTTTTTTCGGATAAAATCGTATCGTCTATTTAAAAAACCCGCGCCTTTTATGAAGGCCGGGTTTTTGATTTTAATCAAGAAATGAATGACTTTTTCTAAGAATTAAGCAACGCGCCCAAGGGAAGGCGTATTGCGGTTATGTCCAAACATATCAGATTGGCGATACGCCGCCACGCCATATTCAGGAGCGGCGCGATTTTTAAGCCGCACATCAGGGTGGTTGCCTCGCACGGCTATCAGATGTGCTAAAAAACGTGCATCTGTGCGTACATATTCACCCGTAACGTAAGCATGGGCTTTAACGGCTTGGCCGTAAACAACGATGCTTTGGGAACCGCGCATAAACCATTTTTCCACGCTCAAAGGAGCTTCTTTAAAAAGTTGCGCGTATCTAGCATATCGAATTGTAATCGTTAATATGAGGTTAACATATAATTTTTAGGCAGGCTCCCCACTTTACCCAATAGCCTAGTTTAGGATCGGCTCAGCCGATCCAGGCGCTTTTGCATTTCAGCCAATTCTTTTTTCAACATATCAATATCGCCATCTGTTGTTTTGGAGGGCGCGGCTTCTGATGGCTTATCCGGGGTACTGGGCATTTTGCTAAAGGGCAGGAACATGGCCATGGCGTTACGGAACATATCCATGTTCTTTTGGCCTAATTCTTCCATCACGCCGAAATTTTGAGCTCCAAACGTGTTGGCGATTTGATCGCGGAATTTTTGTTGGTTTTCGGTCAGCATCTGGATGGAATGCTCAAGATAGCTCGGGACCAGCGCCTGCATACTGTCGCCATAAAAGCCGATAAGCTGACGCATAAAATTGATCGGTAGGAGGTTTTGCCCCGTCTTGGCTTCTTGCTCGAAAATAATCTGGGTTAGGACTGGGCGGGTAATGTCTTCCCCTGATTTGGCGTCGATAACCGCGAAATGGTCGCCCCGCTTCACCATCTCGGCTAAATCATCGAGCGTCACATAGGTGCTGGTACCTGTATGATACAGGCGACGATTGGCGTATTTTTTGATGATTGTTGGCTGTTCTTTGTCGGTCATCCGTGATCAACTCTTCAAAAATAACTCGGTTTCGTGTCGGGTAGGGTCTGACCCGCTGATCAATGGAGCGAGTGGACAGTAAAATTGAATGGAATGCAAGTTATTCGCCTTATGGTGTAATCCTTAAGCGATCCCATAAAAAGACCAAATCGACTTGACGAGCGGCGTTCAAGCCGCAATGAAGTTAAGTACAGATATTTTATAGCCGTTTAATCTTATCGGTCGCTTTGGCCGAATTTGGTTCCGGCACTTTTGGAGGATTGAGCATGGCATCTCCCGATATTGTGATAGTTGGCGCAGCACGTACCCCTGTTGGCTCCTTTAACGGAGCGATTTCCACGCTTTCGGCGCATGAGCTTGGCGCAATAGCCATTCAAGCAGCGCTTGATCGGGCGGGCGTTGAAGCTGGCGATGTGGATGAGGTCATTTTAGGCCAAATCCTTGCTGCGGGTCAGGGCCAAAACCCGGCCCGCCAAGCCGCGATGAAAGCAGGCATACCTCAAGAGGCGACGTCGTGGGGCTTAAATCAGCTTTGCGGCTCAGGCCTTCGCGCGGTTGCCGTTGGTATGCAGCAGATCGCTAATGGCGACGCCAATATCATCGTGGCGGGCGGCCAGGAGTCGATGTCGCAAGCCCAGCACACGGCCCATCTCCGCAACGGTACCAAGATGGGCGATTTGAAATTTGTCGATACAATGCTGCGGGACGGGTTGCTCGACGCTTTCCACGGCTATCACATGGGTATTACGGCGGAGAATGTTGCAACAAAATGGCAAATTAGCCGCGAGGAGCAAGATGTGTTCGCCGTTGCTTCGCAGAATAAAGCCGAAGCGGCGCAAAAATCTGGAAAATTCAAGGACGAGATTGTGCCTGTGACGATTTCGTCCAAAAAGGGCGATGTCGTGGTGAGCGATGACGAATATATCCGCCATGGCGCGACGCTTGATAGTCTTGCTAAATTAAAGCCCGCTTTTTCAAAAGATGGAACAGTGACCGCCGGAAACGCGTCGGGCATTAATGATGGTGCCGCTGCCTTGGTATTAATGACCGCCGCCGAGGCTAATCGTCGTGGTTTAACCCCCATCGCACGCGTGGCCTCATGGGCGACGGCGGGTGTTGATCCAGCGATTATGGGCTCGGGACCGATCCCTGCGACGCGTAAGGCGTTGGAAAAGGCCGGATGGAAGGCTTCTGATCTCGATCTTGCCGAAGCCAATGAGGCGTTTGCAGCGCAGGCGATTGCGGTTAACCGCGATCTCGGCTGGGATACGACAAAGGTGAATGTGAACGGTGGCGCGATTGCGATTGGCCATCCGATTGGTGCTTCCGGCGCGCGCGTATTGGTGACCTTGCTCTATGAAATGCAACGGCGTGATGCCAAAAAGGGCTTAGCGACGCTGTGCATCGGCGGTGGTATGGGTATCGCGCTGGCGGTTGAACGGTAAGTTTGACGCTGGCTATCGAATGGCAAAACAAAAAAATCAACAGGGAGACGCTGAATGGCACGGGTAGCATTGGTAACGGGTGGGTCGCGCGGGATTGGCGCGGCCATTTCAATCGCGCTAAAGGCGGAAGGCTACACGGTTGCCGCCACTTATGCCGGCAATGACGAGGCCGCCGCGGCCTTCTCCAAGGAAACGGGTATTGCGACCTATAAATGGGATGTCTCCAATTACGACGCCTGTGTCGAAGGTATCGCGAAAGTTGAGGCGGCGCATGGCCCGGTGGATGTTCTCGTCAACAATGCCGGGATAACGCGGGATTCGATGTTCCACAAAATGACGAAAGACCAGTGGGATCAGGTGATCAACACCAATCTATCGTCGCTCTTCAACATGACCCGCCCGGTTTGGGAAGGTATGCGTGCGCGTAAATTTGGCCGCGTGGTGTGCATCTCCTCGGTCAATGGCCAGAAGGGGCAGCTTGGTCAGGTCAATTATTCAGCATCAAAAGCGGGCGATCTGGGCTTTGTGAAGGCTCTGGCGCAAGAAGGTGCGCGCGCGGGCATTACAGTGAACGCGATCTGCCCCGGCTATATCGCGACCGATATGGTGAAGGCCGTTGATCCTGCCGTCGTTGAGAAGAATATTCTGCCGCATATTGCAGTTGGCCGTTTGGGCGAGCCGGAAGAGATTGCGCGGGCCGTCGTTTTCCTCGTGGCCGATCATGCGGGCTTTATTACAGGTTCGACGATTTCCGCCAATGGCGGCCAATATATGATTTGATCCTGCCTTGCAGCGATCAACGGCGACGCTCACGGGTTTTGGGGCCATTCTTCTTTGGGCTTCGCTCGCCTTAATGACGGCGGCATCGGGTACGGTGCCGCCATTTCAATTGGCCGCGATGACGTTTTTGATCGGCGGATTGATGGGCCTGCCATTCTTGCTTCGCCACCCCCAAGGGGTTCGGCTGCTTTGGCAGCCATGGCCCGTTTGGTTGCTCGGTGTCGGCGGGTTGTTCTTATACCATGCGGTTTATTTTGCGGCCTTAAGGTTAGCTCCCCCTGCCGAGGCGGGGCTGATCGCTTATCTTTGGCCACTGCTGATCGTCTTGATGTCGGCCTTTTTACCGGGCGAAAAGCTTAAAGCGGGCCATGTTATCGGAGCCATCGCCGGATTTTTCGGTGTTGCTGTGTTATTATCCGGTAAAGATGCCGGATTGGGCTTTAGCGGCCAGTATCTCAACGGTTACCTTTTGGCTTTTCTGTGCGCCTTCATTTGGTCGGGCTATTCTATTCTATCCCGCCGTTATAAAGATGCACCGACCGAAATGGTGGCGGCCTATTGTTTGCTGACATCGCTTTTTTCGCTGACTGCCCATATGCTTTTTGAGCATACGGTCTGGCCGGATCAGCAAAGCCAATGGCTCGCCATCCTTGCCCTTGGCATCGGCCCGGTTGGGACGGCATTTTACCTGTGGGACCGGGGCGTTAAGCAGGGTGATATTCGCCTCTTAGGCGTACTTTCTTATGCCGCCCCCGTTTTATCGACCCTGCTGCTTGTGGTCGCGGGCTTTGCCCAAGCAAGCCCATCTCTTGCAATTGCGACGATCTTGATCGTAGGCGGCGCACTTCTGGCAAGCCGTTCTAACAATTAGAGCGTCTTCTTATAGCATCCGGCCTGCATCCTTATGCTTTCCTTACGGATGATCGCCCATTTCCGAATGGCATCGTAATTCAATTTTACCCTATGTTCAGTGGCAATGGCGTGATCAATTCACCGCCCATGGCGCTTTTTTCGAAGGGAATCGGCGATGGCAGATCTGCTTTATGGAGGCTTAGGCCTCATCCTTATCCTTGGAATGGGCGCTTATGCCGCCCTTTTGCGCAGCGCTTAGGGGGCTTTGATGTTTGAGCCTCTCCTTGGCCTGTCCGTTGCCGTCTTTCTCGGCGTCTATCTTGTCGTCGCACTGTTGCGGCCTGAAAAATTCTAAAGCGGGAGTTACGCCATGACCCTTATCGGTTGGGTGCAGATTCTGGGTATTTTTGCAATTGCGGGCTTCATTGCCTACCCGCTTGGCCTCTATCTCGCGCATGTCGCAGAAGGCGGGCGGACGATTTTCCACCTTGTATTAGGCCCTTTGGAAAAGGGTTTTTATACGCTTGCGGGCGTTCATACGGATCGTGAACAAAGCTGGTATGGCTACAGTCTTGCGATGTTGGCGTTTAGCGCCATCGGCTTTATCAGCCTCTTTGCCATTCTGAGGCTTCAGGCCTATTTGCCCTTCAATCCGCAGGGGTTTGATGGGGTACCGCCCGATCTGGCATTTAATACTTCGATCAGTTTTTTGACCAATACGAATTGGCAAGCCTATGCGGGCGAAACCACGATGAGCCATTTCTCGCAAATGGCGGGGTTGGCGGTTCATAATTTTCTTTCAGCTGCAACCGGCATGGCCTTGGCCGTTGCGGTTACCCGCGCGTTTGCCCGCTCAGGCACCGATACGCTGGGTAATTTCTTTGTCGATTTGACGCGCTTGACGCTCTACGTGCTTTTGCCCGCTTCGATTGTGGTTGCGCTTATTTTTGTTGTGCTCGGCGTCCCGCAGACCTTGCAGGCAGGCATCGATATCACAACGCTCGAAGGCGCAAAGCAGACGATTGCGCTTGGGCCGATTGCCAGCCAAGAAGCGATTAAACAACTTGGCACCAATGGTGGCGGATTTTTCAACGCCAACTCCGCCCATCCGTTTGAAAATCCGAATGCGATCTCCAACTATCTTGCGATCTTATCGATGCTTGTTATTTCGGCCGCCATGCCGATCATGTTTGGGCGGATGACGGGATCGGTAAGGCAGGGAACCGCGCTCTTGATTGCGATGGGCATCTTGCTCATCGGCGGTGTCGCGGTGGTCTATTGGGCGGAAGCGAATGGCAATCCGCTGCTTACCGCTCTCGGCGTCGATCCGGCCTTGGGTAATCTCGAGGGTAAAGAAGTCCGCTTCGGGCAGGCGATGAGTGCGCTGTTTGTGGCCGTTACCACAGGGCTTTCGTGTGGTGCAGTCAACGCCATGCACGAGTCGCTTATGCCGCTTGGCGGGTTCGTGCCGCTGTTTCTCATTCAACTCGGCGAGGTGCTGCCCGGCGGTGTCGGCTCCGGCCTCTATGGCATTCTTGTTTTCGCCATCCTTGCGGTATTCGTAGCGGGCCTCATGGTGGGCCGGACGCCGGAATATTTGGGTAAAAAGATCGAATCCAAAGAAATGAAACTGGCTGTTTTGGCCATTCTTATTTTACCGGCGGCCATTCTTGGCTTTACATCGATTGCCGCGGTGCTGCCCTTTGCCCTTGCAAGTCTTGCGAATAACGGACCTCATGGTCTGACCTCGCTCCTTTATGCCTATTCGTCGTCGGCTGGAAACAATGGTTCAGCGTTCGCGGGTCTTAATGCCAACACGCCATGGTTTAATATCACGACGGCGGTCGCGATGGTGCTTGGTCGCTTTGCCTATGTTGTTCCGGTAATGGCGATAGCGGGCTCGATTGGTGCCAAAAAGCGGGTCCCCGCCTCATCTGGTACGTTCCCAACCGATAGTCCGCTTTTCGTCGGCCTTCTCGTGGGCGTGATCCTGATCCTCGGTGGATTACAGTTTTTCCCCTCGCTCGCGCTTGGTCCCATTGTCGAGCATGTCCTCATGCTCGCGGGTAAGACCTTCTGACGGAGATTAAAGATGACTAAATCTAATTCACCCGTACAAAGTCTCGTCGACAATCATCTGGTCATCGATGCCCTGCGCGACGCCTTCATCAAACTCGACCCTCGTCTTTTAATGAGTAACCCGGTCATGTTTGTGACCGAAGTCGTGGCCAGCCTCGTTACAATCTTATTCATCCGCGATTTATTGGCGCATCAACCTGCTTTATTTTCAGGCCAGATTGCCGCTTGGCTATGGTTCACCGTATTATTTGCGACGTTTGCGGAAGCAATTGCTGAAGGGCGCGGCAAGGCGCAAGCCGCAAGCCTTCGCAAAAGCCGTAGCGACATGCTGGCGAAGAAATTGAATGCGCCAGACGATATCCAGGGCGGATATAAGCTCGTCAACGCGCTCGATTTAAAATTGGGTGATGTCGTTTTGGTTGAGGCTGGTGATCTCATTCCGCTTGATGGCGAAATCATTGAGGGTGTAGCGTCTGTTAATGAGGCGGCTATTACGGGTGAATCCGCTCCCGTCATCCGCGAGGCGGGGGGTGATCGATCTGCCGTCACGGGTGGCACAACGGTTCTATCCGATTGGATACGCGTGCGCGTCACCGCAGCGCCAGGCGAGACTTTTATTGATCGTATGATCGCGCTTGTAGAAGGTGCCGAGCGGCAGAAAACACCGAATGAATTGGCCTTATCGGTTCTCCTATCTGGTATGACGCTGATTTTCCTAATTGCGGTAGTCACTTTATGGGGCTTGGCTTCTTACTCGCAAACCATTTTGTCGGTTGTCGTGCTTGTCGCATTGCTCGTAACCCTCATCCCCACCACTATTGGCGGGCTTTTGTCGGCGATTGGTATCGCGGGCATGGACCGCCTGATCCGCTTCAATGTTGTGGCAACGTCGGGCCGTGCCGTTGAGGCTGCTGGCGATGTTGATACGCTCTTGCTTGACAAGACAGGTACCATCACTTTCGGTAACCGCATGGCGCATGAATTTATCCCCGTATCGGGTATATCAGAACGCGCTTTGGCCGAGGCTGTGCTTCTATCATCGTTATCGGACGACACACCCGAGGGTCGTTCTATTATGTCGCTTGCGAAAAGCGAATACGCGCTTGAAACCCCCATCTTTGATGGTATCGATCCGGTGATTATTCCGTTTGCAGCGCAAACCCGTTTATCGGGTATTGATTTCGGGGATCGAAGCATTCGCAAAGGCGCCATCGATTCCATCATTAAATTGGTTGGCGCAACGCCTGACACGGTACCAGTCGATTTTAAACGCGCCGTTGATAAAATCGCACGCTCTGGTGGCACGCCTTTAGGTGTTTGCGAGAATGGCGTTATTCTCGGCGTCGTTCATCTGAAAGATGTTATAAAACCGGGCATAAAAGAGCGTTTTGCCGCGCTCCGTTCGATGGGTATTAAAACCGTTATGGTGACAGGGGATAACCCCGTAACCGCGGCAAGCATTGCGTCTGAGGCAGGCGTTGATGATTTCATCGCGGAAGCAACACCTGAGGATAAACTGGCTTACATTCGAAAAGAACAACAAGGCGGTCGGTTGATTGCCATGTGCGGGGATGGCACGAATGACGCGCCCGCGCTTGCGCAAGCCGATGTCGGTGTTGCGATGCAAACCGGCACACAGGCAGCGCGCGAAGCAGGTAACATGGTTGATCTCGATTCAAACCCGACCAAGCTGATCGAAATTGTTCAAATCGGCAAACAACTTTTGATGACACGCGGTTCGCTTACGACATTCTCGATTGCTAATGATGTCGCCAAATATTTTGCGATCCTACCAGCGCTTTTCGTCGTCACTTATCCCGAATTACAAGCCTTAAATGTGATGGGCCTCGCCTCGCCGCAATCGGCCATCCTGTCTGCCGTTATTTTCAACGCGCTTATCATTGTCGCTTTGATACCTTTGGCGCTTAAAGGCGTGGCCTATCGCCCAGTAGGCGCGGCGGCGCTTCTTCGTCGCAATCTCCTTGTCTACGGCTTCGGAGGCCTTTTGCTGCCTTTTGTTGGCATTAAGATCATCGACCTTGCTGTTGCATTTCTTCATCTCGCCTGAGGAGATTATCATGCTGACTTATCTAAGACCGTCCCTTGTTCTCATGCTTTTGTTCACCGTCCTTCTCGGTCTTGGCTATCCGCTGGCCCTGACTGGAATAGCCCAGGCTGTCAGCCCCTTTACGGCCAATGGCAGTGTAATATCGAGAGATACATCCCTCATCGGTTCTGGCCTTATCGGTCAAAATTTTACTTCTGATATTTATTTCCATTCGCGACCATCGGCAACATCCACTACCGATCCGAACGACGCTACACAGACCATCGACGCGCCCTATAATGCGAGTAACTCATCCGGATCGAACCTTGGCCCTTTGTCGCAAAAGCTTATCGATCGCGTTAAAGCAGATCTTACATCGTTGGGCCTGTCATCGGTTCCGGCTGATGCGGTAACAACCTCAGCATCCGGGCTTGATCCGCATATTTCTCCCGCCAATGCCATGCTGCAAATCGACAGGGTTGCAAAAGCGCGCTCGATGGAGACAACCAAAATTGCAGAACTCGTTCGTGCCCATATCGAATTGCCCCTGTTTGGTATCGTTGGTCAGCCGCGCGTAAATGTATTGCGGCTTAATTTGGCCCTCGACTCTCTTGGCCGATCCTGATCCATTATAGTGATGGTAAAGTCGCGTTTTGATGATGAGACCCGTCCTGATCCTGACGCCCTCCTCGCTTTCAGCGGGAAGGATAAGCGAGGGCGTTTAAAAGTATTTTTGGGCGCGGCACCAGGGGTGGGTAAAACCTACGCTATGTTGCAAGGTGCAAGGCGACTTTCGCAGGAAGGCGTCGATATCGTTATTGGCCTTGTCGAGACCCATGGCCGCAAAGAAACGCTCGCGCTGATTGAAGGGCTCGAACTCTTACCGCAACGCCAATTCGAGTATCACGGTAGGGTGATGACCGAATTTGATCTTGATGCGGCCCTTACCCGCAAACCGGCTTTGATTGTTGTCGATGAATTGGCCCATTCCAACGCGCCCGATTGCCGCCACCCCAAACGCTGGCAAGATGTCGATGAACTGCTAAACGCTGGCATCAATGTCTGGACGGCGCTGAATATCCAACATCTCGAAGGCTTGGCCGATGTCGTTTCAGGCATTACCGGCATTGCAGTGCGCGAGACGGTTCCCGATACCGTGCTCAAAAACGCCTCTGAAATTGTCCTTGTCGATATTACGCCGAATGAACTCATTACCCGACTCAAAGAAGGCAAAATTTATCTGCCCGATACAGCGCAGCGGGCTACGCAAAACTTCTTCACAGAGGGCAACCTCACTGTTCTGCGCGAATTAGCCCTTCGTAGAACGGCAGACCGGATTGACGATGATGTCGTAAACTTCCGCCAACAAAAGCTCATTGGTGGACCTTGGGGGGGTGGCGAGCGGTTGCTGGTTTGCGTCGGTCGTGATGCCGGATCAGAGAAGCTTGTTCGCTACACGAGCCGTCTTGCCACACAATCACATGCGAGCTGGATGGCTGTTCATCTCGACCACCCCGATTCTATCGACACAGACGCCGCTGCCCTTCGAAAGGTGACAGAGATTTTGCACTTAGCCGAACGCCTTGGCGGGCAGACGACGCAGTTGTTTAGTCAAGATTTTACCGGCGATTTGCTCAAATTGGCTCGAAAGGAAAATATTACGCAAATTATAATCGGGCGGGCGCAGAAATCTTTTTTTGCTCGCTTTTTTCGAAAAACGTTGGCGGATGAACTCATTCGTAATGCATCCGATATCGGTGTTCAGGTTCTTGCTGGTGAAAGCGAGTTAGTGGAGACGAAGCACCGTTACATTCCCATCAAATGGCCTAAATTTTTATGGGAAATGGCCGCTGCCATGGGGTCGACGGCTCTTGCGGTTCTGATCGGTGAGGTGTTGGGCCGATTAATACCGCTGCCAAACCTGTCCATGATTTTTTTAGCGGCCGTGATCTTCTGCGCCCTGCGCTATGGAATGCGGGCTGCAATTCTAACGTCGCTTCTCTCGTT
>Ga0316217_10002416_pt1 | contig 22499 bp, 20 predicted proteins | sample 1anoAmetaG_FD_203633 | JGI IMG/M metagenome (GOLD analysis project Ga0316217, IMG submission 203633) | Freshwater microbial communities from Trout Bog Lake, Wisconsin, USA - 1anoA | ecosystem: Environmental > Aquatic > Freshwater > Lake > Hypolimnion/Profundal zone | place: USA: Wisconsin...
CAGAAAAACGCCCCGACTTCCTCATGCCCCAAGCCCACGCGGTGCCAATAACGACAAGCTCCTCCACCTTCGGGGACAGGCTCTATCTAACAGCTCGCGACGACCTTCCTGCTGGATGAGGCTCTCAAAGCTGCTTATCGCCAGATCGTAGAATGCCACCGCGCCTTGTTTGTCGCCTGAAAGGCCGAGCGCGGCAGCCTTGCCGGCGTAAGCCTCGGCCAAGGCAGGCGGCAGATCACGGTCGTTTTGCCGTTTGACCAACCGTTCCCGGATCGCAACTTCCCGGTCGAATTCGGCGATTGCCCCCGCCGCATCTCCGGCTCTAATGTGGACCCAGGCTTTGCCCGCGCAGAGCGAGCCCAGGTCACTCTCAAATTCCTCCCGCCCATCCCGGACCAGCCCGTCGTAAACCGGCATGATTTCCTCATAAACCGCCAGTTCATCAGCCGTCGTCCCCTCGCGAGCCGCCTTCATCCGTGCCACAATCTTCGTGGCTTCGGCCGGATCTCGGCCGCTGGCCATAAGGGCCTGTTCCAGGCGTTTGCGTGCACTTGCCCATCCTGGATCAATTGCGTTCATCTCACTCGTCTTGCCGGCAGCTTGAGACGATTTGGCGCTGGCTGCCTGCAGCTTGCCCGTCACTCTGTTGCGTTTCATAAAGTGTTATCGTTTGCCATCATCAGGATTAGTGGGAGACCAAAGTCCCGGCGGCCTGTATAGGGTCGATCATTTTTGTAGTTGGGCATCGAGTGGCCTGGGGTGGTAGCACAGCTCCGACGAGTCGCAGGGTCGATTCAGCGCGCGGAAACCTCGTGCGGCGAGGGCGGTTCAGTGCCGTCGGATGCATGGGCCTGGAATCCACTCAAACCGGTTTGACAAACCGAGGATTTCTGAAAAGGCGTCCACAAGAGCGGACTCGCCTCCGGGTAGGATTTCCGGATACCTGGCTTCCCAATGATGCCAAAGCTCTTGAGAAAGATCGAATCCGTCGAGGCCCTCGTAGCGCACCGCGAAATTCGTGACGCCACTGAAAAGCCAATCGAGATACAGTCCATCAAGACCGTCGATCGCAGTGATGATCCGCTCCCGGAGCCTCTGTGTCGGGGGGGTATTTGTGCATACTTCGCGTTCGTTCCAATTCTCGAGGAACGCCTTGGAACGTGACACGAACTGAGCCGGCCGCAGCACCGGAAATCGCTGCCTAAGTCTGGCGTCGACCAGCATGAATGGCACCGAAACAACGAGATCCTCTATTGGGCGCAGGGCTATGTCATGGGGATCGCGATTGAGGGTTGACCACAACCCTCCATCTTCAGCCTGGAGCCGAGCCTCCTCTAAGGCGAACATGGAGACTAGCTTGCTCTTTTGCATCGCACTGACGACCGGCACTCGCGATTTGCCGGCTATGCGGGATTCCATTTCTAATTGAATCCGCAGCAATCCCGTGGCGAGCTCATATGGTTGGGTGTGCTTGGGGTCGGGTCCCTTCAAGACCAAATGCGGGTCGCGTCCGTGTTCCCAAACCAATTCCATCCCTGAGCCGTGCAGCGGGTCGAAGTCGTCCGCGGTGACGCGGATCGGGCAACCAGCCAACTTCTCGGTTTCGACTTGAAGCTCGGCGGCAGCCTGCTTCGCGGCCGCGTGGTTTTCTTTCATCAGTCTCCGCTGGCAGGCGGAGTATGATTGCCGCGCCTCGCCAAGGAGTCGCGAGGATCGCTTGCCCATGGGGCCCGCGATGGCAAAGAGCCGCTCGATGGCGAGAGCGGATTCCCCGAACTTGCCCTGCGCAGCCAACCGCCGTGCGAGCGCCGAGAGTTCGTGCAAAGAACTGCTGTCATTGCATGCGGTTGTTGGAGGGGTTCGTTCGGTTTTGCTCTCTTTCATAGCGTTATTGATTGCGAACTGTGTTTGGCATGAAACTCGGAGGTGTTTGTTGTCGGTTGCTTGCTTGAATCGTGATTCTCAGGGCACGCGCTGACCCGGCCGGGATGAGCGCAGAGCTCCGCACCAACGCCTCGCCACTGGGCCGGCATGGTCGGTGACATCGGGAAACGCCACGAGAGTTCGCGCATGTCCTGGAGACGGCTCATGATCCTTAACTTTTCATTCGTATGATATGTTACAGTATAATCTAAAAAGCATATTGTTATTGTTGTTGTTCGATCTACGTCGTGAAAACCGAAAAAAAGACAAAGGTGTACCGGCCATCAGCGTGCCGCACGGTCCCGCTCAACGGGGAGGTATCCTGGGATGCCGCACGTTCTCGAGCAAGTGCCTCCAATCGCCTCATTCCTTCCTGAAATTGGGCCTGTATCTGGGGCAAGGCTCGCTTGAATTCGGAGAGCACCTCCGGGGTGAGTAAAGACACCACTTGGTCATCCGGGCTTAACTCCCAGCCCCAACTCGATAATTGGGCCTCCATGATGTGGGCAAACTGCGGGGAGGATGTCAACCTCGAGAGTGGGCTCGCGGCGCGGTGAGTTGCGCTCAACCGCGCAAAAAGCAGGCCGAGTTCCTGATTTGAGAGCTCCAGCGCCGAGCCAATCGAGTGAGCGGTCGCCAGGCCCATGCGGCGCCGACCGTTCTCATATGCCGACAGGTTTGAGGGCGCGATATTGAGGATCGTTGCTAACTCGACTGCCGAGAGGCCTCTTGCTTTTCTTGCAGAAGCAATGAATTGACCCAGGTCCCGAAGTGGCTGCTCTGAGGGGGGCTCGCCGGGTGGTCGCGAAGCATCTGCCGAGGCCTTCACGTACTGCATCCAACAGGAGAACTCAGGCTCCTGAAGCCCGAGCGCATTGGCTAGACGCAACCCCAAATCCTCATGAAATCTAACCAACCCTTTCGTGAGATCAATCAGGTGCTTCCTGCTTATCCCAACCGAGTGGGCAAAGGCCGCTTTGCTCGATCCCCGTGCGTTAACCTGTTGGCTCAACCACCGACCGGCTTGCTCGTGCGGATTTGACGTGCGACGCTTCATGACGTTACGGTATAATAGAGACTCAGATTGCCACGGTCAATAGGCTTTTTCCTCTTTTTATCTTAAATTGGATCGAACCGATTCCCCATGTAAATCGGTTCCTGATTAGACCGGAATCGGCGCACCTCTGGTGTAAGGTGTGGAAATTCATCCGAAGGCCACCGGCCGCTGGGGGGCTTTTCAATTCGCGATTTCTCCGCCTTTGGGTGAGGTTGGCTGGGTCAATAAGCAGCTCGAGAATTCGGCCAACCCGCTCCTGACGAAAATCCGGCAGCTTTTCAGCAAGGACCAGCGGAGCTTGCCCGTCCGCGGCTCAAGGCCCATCGTCCCGGTGCCGCAACCGCGCACCACCGTCGGTTCGCCATCAATCACGGCGTAGCCGAAGCGGGCATTCATCGTGCGGAAGCCTTCGAAGGGAGCCTTGGTGACCCAGCGGTTCTCGCCGGTCGCGGCGTTGAAGCCGGCGGTCACCAGGCAGGTCCGCGTCCACTTCGAGTAATCCGGGTCTTGCCCGCCGTTGTAGGTGACAATAAGCGTGTCGCCGACCAGCAGCGGCCCGGCGCAGTCGCACTCCTTCTCGGTCCAGTGAAGCATCTGGTGCTTGAACAGGTTGACCTGCCAGAGCGGCTTGCCGTTCGAGGCGTCGAGGGCATAGAGCCGGCCGGTGGGAGAGTGCGGGTAGAGCTTCCCGTCGGCGATGGGCGGCGAAGCCATGTCGCCCCAAAACGTGTTCGCCAAATACGCCATGCCCCAGTCTGTCAGCTTGCTCGCCCAGATGAGCTTTCCCGCGGCGGCATCGAGCCAGAAGGCATATTCATCAGCCCGGTACGCGGGATGATGGTCTTCTTCCCACGCTGGCGAATCCGGCAACTGGCGCGTGCTCAGGGGTTGACCGTCCCCGCTCCCCCATGCCACACGGAACGGTGATCAGAATCCACTTGCTCCGCTCGGTTGATCGATGGCTGGATACCGGCGGTGGCGTCCGCGCCGGGTTGGTTGCTTCCGAGTGCGATCCTGGGCGTGTCTTGACCAAAACCACATCGCAATTGACTACTTATGAAGAGGGAGCCTCTTAAATGATGAGCTTGGCGAAAACCGCGGACCGCAAGTGGCGGCGCGCCTGGGCGAGAATCGCCTGTCAATGGGCACTGGCGGTGTTCGCTTTGCTGCCGTGCCTGGGAGCGGAGGCGCAACCGCTTGCGGGGCGCCGTCCGAACATCATCTTCATCCTCACCGACGACCAGGGTTACGGGGACATGTCCTGTCATGGACACCCCCTGCTGAAGACCCCTAACCTGGATCGTCTGCACCGTGAAGGGTTATGTTTTGCGGATTTTCATGTCAGCCCGACTTGCTCGCCGACCCGGAGCGCCTTGCTGACTGGCAGGCACGAGTTCCGTAACGGCGTCACGCACACGATCCTCGAACGTGAGCGGTTGGCACTGGGAGCCACGACGCTGGCCCAGGTGTTGAAATCAGCGGGCTACCGAACGGCCATCTTCGGCAAGTGGCACTTGGGAGATGAGCCTGCTTATCAACCCGGCCGGCGCGGATTCGATGAGGTATTTATCCATGGCGGCGGGGGGATTGGGCAAACCTATCCCGGCTCCTGCGGGGACGCTCCCGGGAACACTTACTTTGACCCCATGATTCTCCACAACGGTGTTTTTGAGAAAACGCAGGGCTATTGCACGGACGTGTTTTTCAGCGAGGCGTTTGGCTGGATGCAGAAGGTGAAAGGCAAAAAGCCCTTTTTCGCTTACATCGCTTGCAACGCGCCGCATGTTCCGCTCCAGGTTCGCCCCGAAGACGAAGCCCGGTATGCAGGCCAAGTCGCCAATACGAACGCCGCAAAGTATCTCGGCATGGTCGCTAACATCGACGATAATGTTGGCCGCTTGCTGGCCCGCCTGACGGAATGGGATCTCGAGCGAAATACGCTTGTCATTTTCATGAATGACAACGGCGCCGACGGCGGCTTGCTGGCCGGCTATAATGCCGGAATGCGTGGGGGCAAGGGGACAGCTTTCCTGGGAGGCACGCGTGCCGCGTCCCATTGGCGATGGCCCGGCGTGCTGGCTCCCGGCGAGAGCCACGCCCTGACTGCCCACATCGATTTTTTCCCGACCATCGCGGCCATCGCAGGCGCCAAGCTCTCCTCCAAAGTGGAAAGGCAGTTGGAAGGACGTTCTCTGGTGCCGCTGCTGGAGAATCCGGCCACGTTCTGGCCGGAGCGAGTTCTATTCACTCACTTGGCCCGTTGGCCCAAAGGCGCAGACCCGGCAACGGCCAAATACCATACTTGTGCCGTCCGCACGCCCCGGTGGCATCTGGTCTCGCCCGATGGCGGTCGCGAACCCCACTGGATGTTGTTCGATGTGATCCAGGACCCGGGTGAGTCAACAGACCTCCATGAGCAGCATCCGGAGGTGGTCCGAGACCTCCAAGCACAGTTTGATGCATGGTGGGACTCGGTGCAGAGTTCATTGATAAACGAGCGCGCCGCGGGTCCGCGCGTCAATCCTTTCAAAGCCCGTTACTGGCGGCAGTTTGGATGTCAACCCAGCATCGAGGATCTTCGCCTAATGGACCTTGACCAAAATCCAGCGATTCGCCTCGAAAAGCGATAAGCATGGATAAGACTGGCCAAGGTTGCCAAAGAGGCAATTCCTCGAAATCCCACGGACGAGGACTGCGTTGCGGAACTGAAACGTCCATCAGTAATGCGGGAGCCACGTTCGGTTCAATGCTGCATCGATGAGTTTTCGGGCGTAGGCATTGTCGTCGCTCGCCGGCGTAATGAAGGCCATTCCCTGCCGCCAACTCGACGGTGCCTCAGGATGAACGCCGCAAAGGATCACCCATCCCTTACCGTACGTGCCTTCGACGATGGCGGGAGTCCCGTCGGGGTACTTGCCCGCAACCGCACCCCAACCTGTAAACTGCGGGCCGTCCTCCCAGTAATGCTCGATCGTCGGTGTGCCGGCACAAGAAATCGCGACGGCGGCCTTGTGGATTCCCCGATTCACGGCCGAATAAAAATCGAACCCCACACCGGAGGTCAAATCCAAGCTCTTATAAGAGGCATGTCCGGCAAGAAGGCCTCCGGCACAAATGCCCAGGTAGTTCAAGCCGCCCTCTACGGCATTGTGAACATTGGTGATCGCGGTCGACCTCAAACCTTCGCCCATGGCAAGGAAGTTCCCTCCGGGAATAATAATCAAACTATGGGCCATGAGCTCTGATTCGCTCATGCCGTTCAGCTTCCGGGAATTCACGGTGGAATAGTCAAGATGGGTATCCTTTAGAACCCTCTCGATCGCTTTCACATCATTGGGGGACGTTCCGGCTCCATTGAAAAGAAGAATTGGAGGATCCGGCTTCGATGCCGGTGGACCGCAGGCCGTCAGGACCAGCGACGCAATGCACCAAATGAGTGGCACGCGCCGGCTTCTCTCCTTCGGGCTGATATCCCGATTAAGTTGATTCGACATTCCTCGGGAGGCACCCAAGTGCGAGCCAGCCTTCGGCGGCCTCGACGAGAAAAGCATCGGGCGGTTCAATTGGTTTCATCTGCCACCCCTTGCGACAATCGCCGCCATTCTGTTCTTTGGTGTGGCATGCGGTATTTACTCTATGCAGCTTTCGCTCAGGCGCAACCGGTTATTGAAGCCATACTCCTGGTGGTGCGATCCAGTGAGCCAGGGCAGATAAACGCAAAGGCGTCAGTGGCTGGGGGTGCGCAGCGAGAACTAGAGTCCGAACGGTGGCCAATCGCGTTTTTCGAAGGAGGAACGTGGTTGGAGGAATACAATCTACATTATCTCTATTGCCATACTAGTGATATGTGCGATGCTCACTACAATTTGGGACAAGAGTCTCTGGAAAAGACAAGAACGTGAGCATCCAACTAACAGCATCGAACGACATTGTCAGCCGCGCCCAGGCTCTTTGTACGCAAGCAGGCTGTTCGTTACGGCGGGGTATTGAGTATTGGATCGCCGCCGCAGCAGAGTTATGGGCCATCCACGACGATACCCCAGTTACTGCGAACGCCTCTTACGAGGCAGGGTTGGCAGCAACATCGTCGAATTTAAATACATTACTTTTTGCCGTCGCGCCGTTATTGGCGCTTCGGGGGTTATGGCTTGTTGAATTCAATGCCGAATCGCGCCAGGGGTTCATTATCTGGGGGTGGCTGTTTATTTATTGGAAAAGCTTTTTCTCATGACATCTCCAGACACAGAGACTTTTTCGCTACGCCACGTGGAAGGCGGGCGCAGTGCGGACGCGGCGGGTGGGACGCCCATGTGGAAGCGGACGCTGGACATTTAATGCGTTGTGGCTGCGGCACCCCTGATTTTGCCGGTGGGGTTGCTCATCGGCTTGGCGATCAAACTCGTATCCCCCGGCCCCGTCCTCTTTAAGCAGGAAAGGGTTGGTTACCGAGGACGGCGGTTTACCTGCTCTAAGTTCCGCAGCATGGTGGTTAACGCGGATCCTTCCGTCCATCAAGGCCACCTCGCAACACTGATGAGGGCGGATCGGCCCATGGTGAAGCTCGACGCCAAGGGCGACAGGCGGGTGATCCCAGGGGGGATCTGGCTGAGGTCGTCCGGCCTGGACGAACTGCCCCAGGTCCTGAATGTCATTCTGGGCGATATGAGCCTGGTCGGTCCCCGGCCGTGCGTGGCATATGAGGGCGAGCAATACACGGCGAGGCACAATCGGCGGCTTGAGACCTTGCCGGGGCTCACCGGCCTATGGCAAGTAAGCGGTAAGAATCGGACCACGTTCGAGGAAATGATTGATCTGGATGTCCATTATGTGGATCATAAGTCGTTATTCCTGGACCTCAGGATTATGGCCAGGACGGTTCCCGCCATCGCGGCGCAGGTGATTGAACAACGGTTGTCACGGAACAATGGGCCTGGAGTCGGTTAAATGACCAACCAAGGCGCTGATCACCCTGCCGACGCTGTCATGCCAATCCAAGATTAACCGCTCCGCCGTCCGTCATGGCTTTTAGAAGTCCGGAAAAAGCTCCAGGAGTAGAAGGACGACGGCGATACGAATCTGCCACGTCTGTAATGCTCCACGCGGACATATTGGTCCGCATTGGCCCCACGCTCTCAATGATCCGCATGTTGAATCAGCCAATGGGCGCGGGCAAATCCGCTGGTGCCCACCCGGCCTCGTGGTTATTCATAAGCAGATGAAAATCAGATGTCGAATCGTCTGCTTGGTTTGGGCGGCCGTCGTGGGCGCTGGCGTGCTCCCTGCCAATGCGAGAGCCTCGAAGCAAGGCGTCGCGGAACATGTCGTCGTGGTTGTATGGGACGGCATGCGTTCGGATTTCATCACGCCGCAGTACTGCCCCAACCTGTATTCGCTGGCGACCAACGGCGTGTTCTTTCGACGGCATCATCCGGTGTACATCAGCACCACGGAGGTCAACGGCGCCGCGTTGGCCACCGGCGCCAGCCCGGGTCGCAACGGCATCCTGGCCAACGAACAATACAAGCCGCAAATCAGTACGATGGCGGCTTTCGCGACGGAGGGGTTCGATGCGGTTCGGCGCGGCGACCTTTTGAGCGGGGGACACTATATTCTGGTGCCCACGGTCGCGGAAATCCTGCAAACTGCCGGTTTCCCCACCGTGATTGCGGGGACGAAGCCTGTGGCGCTCTTGCAAGATCGCGCGGCAAAGAAGGTCACCCTCGCCCAAAAAACCTCGGTGACTTTGTTCGGAGGCAAAACCCTTCCACGTGAGGCCCGGAAAACCCTGGTCAATGCCAACGACGACAAACCGTTTCCGGCGGTCATTTCCCATCCCAACACGAGTCAGGATGCCTGGACCACGAAATCACTCCTGCAAGGCTTGTGGAAAACGGAAGTTCCGAAGTTCACCCTGCTGTGGCTGAGCGAGCCGGATAAGTCACAACACGAATCCGGTGTCGGTTCCCCGATGGCATTGGCGGGCATCGAGTCGAGCGACCATAATCTGGGCGAGGTGATTGCCTTCCTCAAAGAGCACCAGGAGTGGGAAAAGACGGACTTGATGGTGGTTTCCGACCATGGCTTTTCGACTATCTACGGCGGACCCGACATTGCGGAGATTCTCAGGAAGCAGAACTTTTTCGCCAGCTCGAAACTGGAATGCCCTGAAACCGGCGATGTCCTCGTCGTTGGCCTGGGCGGCAGCGTCTCCCTCTATGTCATCGATCGCGAAGAGGCGGTGATTCGCCGATTGGTCTCATTTTTGCAGACAACCGAGTTTGCAGGCGTGATTTTCTCCCGCCTGCCCATCGAGGGAACTTTCCCTTTAGAAACTGTCGCCTATTCGGCAGCCAACGATCCTCCAGACCTTATCGTATCGTTGCGTTGGAAGGCGGACCGCAATGAACATGGGGCGCCAGGCTTGATTCTCACCACGGGCGGAACACCGGGCAAGGGCTCCCATGGTTCGCTGTGTCCTCGCGACATGAACAACACCTTGGTGGCCTTCGGGCCTGATTTCAAACACGGCTTCGCCAGCGAAACGCCGAGCGGCAACATTGATGTGGCGCCGACCGCCCTCTGGATTCTCGGCTTGAAACCTCCTCCATCCATGGACGGAAGGGTGTTGCGTGAGGCCCTCGCCTCGGAGGGCGAGATTGCTCCTAAAGTGACTGAAAAGAGAATCGAAGCGACGCGTGATGCCGGGCCTTTCCGTTGGATTCAGTATTTGAAGATGAGTGATGTGGGTGGCACGAGGTATTTCGACGAGGGCAACGGGGAGGTTCTCCGCCGGTAACTGGCACGGGTAATTCTCGAACGACGATCAACACCAGCATTCTATTCCTCAAGACGGACGGACGCTTCGGCGCTCGGTACAAGCTGACTCCAACGACAAAACATAAAACAGGAGCGATATGGATCGGACTATCGAGGTGAGTGCATTCAAACAGTTTGAGCACAAAGGCTGGGAGCATTCCGTAGCGGCATACGACAAGTTATTTGGCCCGCTAACGCAGCAGTTGATTCCTCACCTCTTTGACGATTTGATTATTGGGAAGGAAGACAAGCTGCTCGACATTGCAACCGGGCCCGGTTATGTCGCAGCTAAGGGGCATGAATTGGGTTGCATTGTGACTGCGATTGACATTTCCGAGGCCATGGTCGCGAAAGCCAAGCAGTTGCTGCCGAGCGCAATTCAACTTCGGGTCGGCGATGCGGAATATTTACCCTTTGGAAAGGAGGAATTCAACATAATCGCGATGAACTTGGGCATCCTTCATCTGGCACAACCCGACAAAGCCGCGAAGGAAGCCTTTCGAGCGCTCAAGATGGGAGGCCGGTTTGGATTCACCGTCTGGGCACCACCTGAGCATTCAATTGGATTCTCGATAGTGCTCAAGGCCGTCGAAACGCATGGGAATTCGGCCGTGAAGCTGCCTGCAGGTCCGCCCTTCTTCAGATTTGGCGAGAAGGAAGAGGGCATAGGCTTGTTGACCCACGCGGGCTTTTCTTCTCCGAGAGCCCGCATGGTTCGACTGACGTGGAAATTGCCTAATCCGGACGCTTTGTTCGAAGCATTTTATGAGGGAACCGCCAGGACCGGGGGAATCCTCCGAGCTCAACCAGGGAAAGATCTCGAGCGCATTCGCCGGGTTGTTTGTGAGTCTGCCGCCAAGTTCGATAAGGGGGGGCAAATCGAATTGCCCATGGCCGCCTGGATTTACGTGGGGGAAAAAGTCGCCATGCGATCCCGGCGATCGGGTGGAATGCCGGACCACGGGAGGAATATTGGAGAACACTCGGCGTAGCCAATGCACGGTCTCCAGGAGTCCGCAAATCTGCAGGATAGGCCATTCCGAGATGCAGCTAGCGCTGGCCTGGAAGGAAAGCTCTGCGTGAGTGGTCTCTTTGCGGCTCTAGAGCAGCTCGCACGCAATGCGCAATTCCTGTCGTCGAACCGACATTTGAATGCGGACATCCGCAACGTTCACTACCGGCCGCGTTACAAGAGTCGCCCCTTGGCAGAGCCTCGCATGGGTGTGGAAGAGGCCCGTCAAATTCGTGGGTTCATTCGGAAATCTCTGTGCCGCGAATTGGCGGTGTCCAATGGGCGGGCTGGGGATTTACGACTCTCAGGCGGGCGGTGTCGCCGTCGTGCCGCATTTCATTTTCCAGCCTTATGGTGAGGGCGCGAACGCGCGCGGCCTGGTCGGGCTCATCCGCGAGGTTGTGAACTTCCAACGGGTCCGTTTGCAGGTCGAAGAGTTGGGTCTTGTCCACCACCGGATAGCGGATGAGCTTCCAGCGGTCGTCGCGCAGGGCACGTTGGACATTGCGGTAAGCGAAGATCAATTGGCGCCGCGCCGGCCGAGAGGGATCGCGCAACGTGCGGCTGAACTCGACGCCCTCGCTGGTATAGGGCGGTGGGACACCGCAGAGTTTGCCCAGCGTGGGCAGCACGTCGAACAGATAGCACATGGCCTCTGTGGTTTTGCCCGCCGCTATGCCCGGCCCGGCGATCAGGAGCGGCACCCGGATAGAGTGTTCATAGAGGTTTTGCTTGCCGATCAGGCCGTGACTTCCCCGCGCCACGCCGGAGTCAGCGCTGAAAACAACGATCGTGTTCTTCGCGTGCGGCGAGGCGTCCAAGGTATCGAGCACACGGCCGATCTGCAGGTCCAGGTAGGAGATATAGCGGTAATATTCGGCGAGCATAGCGCGCACGCGTTGGGGTGTGCGCGGCCAAGGCAGGAGCATTTCGTCGCGAACAGTCATCTCTCCATTGTCCCATGGATGCTGCGGCAGGAAATTAGGCGGCAGCGGGATGGTGTTTGGATCGTAACGGATTGGGAAGCTCTCTGGCACGACGTGCGGATCGTGCGGGGCGTCGAAAGGGAGGTAGAGGAAGAACGGCCCGCTATGGGGTTCCTTGAGGAAGCGGATGGCCTCGTCGGCGAAGACCTCGCAGGCGTGCTTGGGCGCGAGGGCCGGTGGGGTCAACTTCCCATCGACCATCTGGCTGAGCTCGGCGTGCATCGGGTCCGTCATGCCTCCGGCAAAAACCGAGCGCGCGATTTGAAAGCTGCGAGGGAGGGAAGCTTCGCCATTATGCCACTTGCCGCTGAGGAACGTGGTGTAGCCTGCGCGGGCAAACGCCGAGGGCCACGTCTCATCGCGCATGAGCTTCTCGTCAATGTGGAACAGGGGCCGACCCGAGAGTAGCATGGCGCGGGAAGGCACGCACGTGGCCCCTTGCATTCCGCCCTGCATATAGGCGCATCTAAAAGCAACGCCAGCGCGGGCGAGCCGGTCAAGGCTAGGCGTTTTGATGACTTGCTTGTCAAGTGCGGCGATGGTGTCGGCGCGTTGGTCGTCGGCAAAGATGAAGATGACGTTGGGTTTGGCGGGTTTCAATGCGGCCGCCGCAGGCGCGAGGTCAAACGCCAGCAGCCCCAGGAGTGAGAGCAGACAGGGGGATCGCAATGGGCACAGTTTCATATTGGGTTCATTGCAGAGTGAGTATCACGGTTTACCCTGCCGCCAGCGTGAGGGCGGGTTCGCCGTCCTTCACTTCAGCGGTTGCCGCCGGCGTAATGGTGTCCACCGTGACATTTGCGACGTGAGCCGATCCAGTTCTGCTCGTGCCAGGGCGAGCCCACTCCGTCCCGCCGGAACCCGGTGCCGTGGGCCAGCGCAAATCCTCAAGGCCGGGGTTCCACTCCAGGAAAGCCTGGCCGTCGGCGGCGTCGGCGGCAAGAGCGGCCGGTGACCGCACGGTGGGTGGATCGAAGGCAGGCTTAGCCGCCGAGGGATCGGCTGCAACCAGCTTCGCGCTTAGCAACGTGGTCCACAGGACGGCGTTCACGGTGGAATTCGCTTTCATGTCTGGCACAGCCTTATACTCCACGTTCCGCCGCGCTTGCGATTCATTTCGACGGCCGTTCTCTCACGCGAATTTGGCCGAGCTTGTATCGCCGTTGACCGTCGTGATCGGCGAGCGGCAGCGCGATCAGCGGCGTGCCATCGCGCTGCCCGACGGAGACAAACACGTCGTAAGTGCCGGGCTTCGTCGGCGGAGTGTGCGCGCCACGCGGGTCCAGGAGCCGCATGGCGATGGTGAAGCGGGATTGGATTTTCTCGATCGGCGCCTGATCCGGCGGCCCGACTTTGAGGTTTCGCAGGTCGAAACTCTCGTCCACTTGCGCCGAGACGATGCCGCCTTTGTCGTCCTTCAAGGTGAACGACCAGAAGCCGCCCGCGTAGAGCGGCGCGACTCCGGCGTTGGCCCACGCGGTCTCCACGGTGAAGGCCTCGCCCAGCTTCACCTCGCCGGGCCAGCTGATTTCCCTCAGTTGAATCCGATAGCCGATCCGACGGTTGATACGCGCAACCGTCTCGCGATTCTCATTCAATTCCTCGCGCGGCCACCAGTGGATGGACATATAACTGGCGTGGTAGTCCTCGACGGATTTGAGCAGCAGGTCGCCGCTCCACGCGCCGCGCTGTTTCGAGCCACCGTAGTGCTCGTGTTCGAGGATCACCGGCAGGCGCGGCCAGAATTCCTGCGCCATCTCGTCATGATACCACGAGTTGGGCGGCGGCTGCACCAGGATGCTGTCGTCGCGCATGGTCACGCCTTTTGACAGGGCGTAGTCCATTTCGGGAAAATGCCGCCCGGGTTTGCTCGGCCCGGCCACGTCGTCGCTGATACTGAGGAGCGTGTGCTGGAAATGCTTCACGTGCAGGTCAATATGCCGCTTCACCACCGCGAGTGTTTGCGTTTCGTTGAGCCGGCTGCTGAACCCCGTGTGTCCTTCGCCCCACATGCCGAACGAGCCGATGTCGATGAACGCGACGTTCGGATTGCCGTCGTAACGGCGGGCCATCGCGGCGAGGAAATGATCGAGTTTTTCGAGGAACACCGGGTCGAGATACTCCGGGTCCCAGAGTGGACCGCCGGGTTTGGGACCTTTGCCGAATTCGAAGTCGAGGCCCTGGGCGCCGGCGTCCTGCACCCACTGGGGCGTCGCGTAGCGCAGCCAACTTTCCGAGCAACTCACGCGGAAGGCAATCTTCCTGCCTTTGGCAATCCAGCGCTGCGCGGGCGTATCCAAGAGCGACCAATTGAATTCGCCTTCTTTCGGCTCCAGAAATGACCATGGCACACGCAGGTAAATGACCGAGAGACCGGGCCAATCTTCGAGCGTGTCGGACGGCTCCAGCTTCGAGCCGTAGTTCTCGATGAAGTTGGAATAGAAATGCAGCGTCCAGCCCATCCCCGAATTGACCAGGGCCTCCCCGGAGTCGACCGGGTGGGCAACGACTCTCGGTTCCTCTGCTGTCAAGACGGTCTGGAGCAGAACTGCTCCGGCGAGCAACACTCTGGGGGCGAGTTTCATAGGGGTTAAGGCATGAGGTTTACATAGTTTAATCTTTGACGCAGCGAACAGAACCATTTCGTGGAGGTTGCCAGCCGAAACTCCCAAGTCAACCGGCTCTTTTTGCCCATTTGAAGCCGCGACCGGAAGCAAAGAGTCTAAACCAGGCCGAGTCCCCAGCCAGTGCGGGCGCCTGAAAGACTCATCGCTTGCCCGATAAGGCATGCCTCACGAGAACGGCGTGACGGTCGGCCTCGATCTTGCAGTTCTCGAAAGCGTACGACTCAGCCATAGCCTTCAGATCACTCGCCGACCGGTCCTTCAGCAGGCCAACTACCAGCGGCAGGGCGAGCGTGTCAAAGTGGTGCCTGCACTGGTAGGTGAGCAGGAAGAGATCCTCCGCGCTGAACTGTGGGACCGCCCGCGCAAAGTGCTCCTTCATGCTCGGGATGTAATCAAAGAATGCCTTCCTGATCCGCTTGACTGGCTCGGAAGTGACAAACTGTACCCATGGCGTATCCGGCCGGGGGCTAACGATTCCCAACGAGAACAGGTCTTTGTAGTCCCAACTCGTCCAGTGCCAGCCGTTCGTTTCAAATATGGCCAGCAGCGCGTCCAGCAGCTCGGTGCGAATGGTACAACTCTGAGGTGTACCGAATTCACCGATCAGCAGCGGACGCCGGATGCGCTTCTCATCGTGCCTGGTTTCCAGAAATGCGATAAGCTGCTCAAGGCCAACCGCCTTGCCTTCGAACTCGCCTGGGAAGGTCGTCAACCCCTTCCATGGATCCTTGTTAGTGGGGTAGGCATGGGTCGAGGGCATGGTCCGCGGATCCTCGAAAAGTTCGTCGCGAAGCGAGTCGATGCGCTGCCCCCACATGTTGGCGTTGACCACGACGAGGTGCCGGTTGTCAACCTCGCGGATCGCGTGGAGCAGTTTCATGTTGACGCGATGGAACACGTCAAGGTTATCGGCCACAGGTTCGTTCAACAACTCATAGCCCATGACCACAGGTTCGTCGACGTAGCGTGACGCGATCGCCCGCCACATTTCGGCAGTGCGGTTTTGGAAGTAATCGTGCTGCCAGAAGTACACCTCGCCGCAACTGCTTTCAGCGTTCCAGTCGCGGGCGATGCAGCCCGGGGCGGCGTGGCAACTGAGCAGGACATATAGGCCGTGCGTGCGGCAAAGGGCAATCACTTTGTCCAGATACTCAAAGCCCTTCCTTTCAAAGCCGAGCGTGGTGCCATCGCTAAGGAAATGGCGGTAATTAAACGGCACCTGCAAAAGCGTAAAACCGCAATCCTTGAGAAAGGCAATGTCGCTATTCCGCACCGAGGCATCCATGAACGTGTCGAAGAACGCATGGAATCGTTCCTCACCGAGGGTGGCGCGCATGGTTGAGCGCATATGATACTCCACTGATGGCAAGCCCATCATGTAGTGCTCGAGAATCATCCAGTTGCCGAGGTTGGTGCCGCGCAAACGAATCGGATTGCCGTTCTTCACGATCTGGCTGCCCTGGATATCAAGGAAGTCACCACCGTCATGAATCGCGCGGGCGGAACTCGGCACAGCGGCCAGCCCTGCGCCAGCGGCAGCGGCCGCCAGGAATTGTCGGCGGTTCATATTGGATCTTAATGGGCAGTCGGTGCGCAGAGGAAGCCGAACAACGCGGCGGCGGGACCGATATTCTGGTGAATGGTGAACTCGCTGGCCATGGGGGAGCACCGGTTACTGAACCAGCGTTCGTTGCCAGGCCAGGCGTCAATGGCGGGATAGAGAGTGGCATGCGGCCAGGCTTGATCCCACGGTCCAGCCCCCTGGTCTTTTTCCTTGCGCCACGGGCTATAGGGAATCAGACCCGGATGAAAGCGACCTTTGCCGTTATACCAGGCGTCCATGTGGAAGATCTGAGTGGGATACCGCGGTCCGAGTCCGGTCACCCAGGTCTGATTGAGGGAATTACCGCCGAGGAAATAGTCGCAGGTGGAGTAGAGCGCGCCGAGATAGCGCCCAGCGCGTTCGGGTTCGGAGGAGCGGGTTAGGGTGTAGGCCACGGCGCCGGCCAAGACCAGCGGCGTGGTCTGCTGCCCCACCAGCATCGGCATGTTGAAATCACCACCCCAGCGAAGCGCGCGTTTGGCCGCGGACGAGAGCAAGATTTCGTCGGCCGTGTGGAGCGTCGCCAACCGCAGGCGGTCAGCCAATTCCGCCCGCCGTGTGCCTTTCCCGCCGCCCAGGGCATACACGAATGGCCCGTAAGCGGCTTCATCTTGAAGGATAGTATCTGGTGTGATCCATTGGGTATCCGTTGCCAATTGTGTTTCGTAGTTCGGGTCTCCCGTCAGCCGAAAAAGACAAGCGGCAGCGTAGGCGCGAGGATGGCGGAGACTGCCCCCCATGACGGTTTCGTCCGTCTTGCGGGTGTTCGCCTTGGCCCAGCCGTAAGCCTCTCGGGCTTCCTGTGCCCAGTCAATTCCCGCCGGATCGCGTTTCACTCCCGCCAGCTCGTAAGCGAAAGCCAGATGGGCGGCGCTGCCAGCATAACGATAGGTCGACCAGGGATCCTCGCCGGAGACCATCCAAGTGCGGTCGGTGTCCTCCCAGGAACCGCGGCCGACTTTCTTGCCATCAGCCGTGGTGCCTTCATCGCTGCCAAAGGCGTCGCCGGCGACACGCAGGCCCACGCCGCCGGTCCCCCAGCCCTTTGACTGAAGTTCCGCCCGAAGACGCTGGCAGAACCTCGGCAACCAGGCGGCTTCGTCCAGAATGTCCGGCACGCCGTTGCCGCTTTCTGGAATGTTGAGCTCACGGTCGTGGAATTTGCGGGGACCCATTTCGTATACGAGCAGGAGCTCTTGCGCGACGCGCAAGTGCGTATAGTAGCTATCCCAGTCGCCGGCATCCTGGTACCAACCCCAGGTATTATCGAGCGCGCCTGGCGAGTCGGCCATGAGCTTCTTGGCGTCGCCTCCTTCACTGCCCCATTCCTGCCAGCGCACCCGCGTATAGCGGAGTTTACCGGCAAAGCCGGGCGTGAGTTTTGGATGATGGGGAGCGGGGCGCTCGAACTCGGTGTACGGCTGTTTGAGCGCAATGCCGGAGCGGTTGTGGTAGAGGGCTCGTGCCACGGTCACGAACGCCGCGCGATATACGTCCGGGTCAATCCGAAACGGCCACGAACAGCCCACCCCTTCGACCGACACCACGTAATCGCCCGGCCGCTGGAACTTCGAGAAATCGCACTCCCACACATCGGCGCCCAGGAAGTTGCCGAACGGTGGCGAATCGGACTTATGAAAGGTCTCCGCGTTCGTCCTCGACATCCGGAAGTGCACCTGGCCGGTGAACGAACGGGCCCCGGTGTTCGTCTCGACCAGGTGAAAGGCCCGACCTTCGTAAGCTGTGAGGTCCAGCGGGCCGTGGTCACCCATCCAGTGGTAGAGGTAAGCGTATTTCTCCGGCGCGGCCGGGACATACCCAAGCGTATTCACATGCACCGCTTCTGAGCGGGCGTGGACGATGTCGAACTTGAGCATCCAGTTCGTGCCGTTTTTGGCGAGACCCATTGTGTTCACCGTGTAGGTCCGTCCCGGCTGCATGGGCAAAGGCAGTTCCAGGTAAAGCCAATGCTCTTTGGTGTGATCGGGGCGGGTGTTGACCGCCCGCCCGTTTTCCCATTTGTCTACAAACCACGCGAAATCAGTCCCTTTGCTCTTACGGCCGACGGATTTGGGGGGCTTCTTCTCGCGATAGGCCGAGTCATCCGGGCTCGCGATGGCATAGGTTTCGGGGCTCGACGCGGCGGTCACATCGAGTGGATCGGTGAACACCTTCTCGGCGCTACGCGGTTCTCCACGCTGGTGGTGCTGCACATGGCCGTCGTTGAAGTGCAGCATCACGGTGCGTTCGGTGAGCGGTTGGATGTCAACCAACTCGGAAGCCGCTACGGGCGATGTCATCCAAGGGATGAGGGAGGCGCTAGCCGCGAGGGCGGAAAGCCAAGGGCTCGAAAGGCAGTTGACGGATCCCATAATCAGTAGGTGGGCAGCATTCCGGTTACAACAGTCTTGCCAGGACGTCCACACCTGTCCGCGATACCCGGACATCGTCTTCGGAAGGCCCTCCGCTGAACGCGGCAATTAGGTAACCGGTCTTGCCCTTAGCGATCACTCCCCCCGGCCAACCGAATTCACCCGTCATGGGTGGACGCCCCGCACTCCCGCTGTTATTCAAGGATTCTGCCATTTCTGCCGCTTTGCAGTAAGCGATGCCCAGCAAGTTGGCCCCGTGGTCCTTATCCGTCGGGGCGTTTTTCATAGAGCCCACGACCCTCATTTTCGAGGACCAGGCAACGACGCTGTCGCCCTCGATATAGGCCACAACGGCCACCCCCTTGACGTGCAGTTCTTCCGCTCGCCTGACCATGGCCAGCAACGCTTCGTCAGCCGCTGCCGCAAAACCCTGGGTCGTGGTCGAGACTCTTGGGGGCGTGGCAGGGCGGCTGGGTTGGGTTCCCGATTTGTCTTGGGCTTGGGCCCAGGGAGTGGTCCAGCGGGCAAGTCCCGTGAGGATGAGGGAGAGCACGAATGCTCGGCGTTTCAGTTTTGTGCACATAAGTGGTCTCTTTCGGATGTCCATCCTGTTGGGAACCGTTGGTTGGACTTAGTGAAAAGTGATATCGGCGGCATGTTTGCAATAGAGATCCATTTCATCAGGAGCGGTGACAGTCTTGCCATCCATGCGGAAGTTTTCAAACAGAACGTGCTGGATGGTGTGTTGGTCGTCGCGGCCGCCGATTACCGAACAGGTGTAACCGGGGTTGAAGACTGATACAGCGACGTCAATGTTGCGCAAGGTCACATTGCGGATCTGGCCGCGCTGTTCGTCTTTGGACCAGCGGCTCTTGATGATGCGGAAATCCACCAACTTCTCGTAATGGTGTTCGACCCGGATATTCTCGTAGAGCACGTCACTCACCGTGGCGCGGTCGGCGTTGTGAATACCGAAGACGCCCCCATGTCCGTGCACGGCCAGGACATCGCAGTTCCGAAAGCGGATATCGCGCACGGAACCGGTACGCAGTTCGTGTCCGATCTCCATGGCCTGGCCGCCGATGTATGCCATGAAGGCGCAGCCGCTGATCTCGACGTCCTCCACATCGCCGGAAAAATCCACCGTCGCATCGCGGCCCTGCCGGCGCATATCCAGCGACTTGATCGCAATGCAATCATCACCATTGCGACAGAAGCAGTTCTCGACGCGGATGTGCCGCGACCCGACGATGTCCACGCCATCGGTGCTGGCGAGTGCCCCGAGTTGCCTGACATTGCGCACCGTCACGCTCTGGCACGCGCCCAGCATGATCATCCAGGAGGACGGCTCGATCATGATGACATCCTCCACCCGCGAGTCACGGCAGTCTTCGAGCACAATCGAGCGCCGTCCGTCAACTCCCTGGCGGTGGCAACTGCCGTCGAGCACGCCCGGGCCGGCAATGCGCACGTTCCTGGCTCCGGTCGCCCGGATGCAACCGCGCACGACGGCTCCCCCTTCGAGGTACAGGGTTTCATTGTCACCCAGGCGGATTTCACCAGCCTCGTGTACCTCGCCGCCGCGGAAGTAACGCAATCTGGGAGCGCCGGGCGCTGGTGCGAGCTGGTCACCCGCGTTGGCATAGAGGAACAAATGTTCGATGCCATCGATTTCAATCCACAGATTGAGGGGACCGGGGAGTTGAAAGCTGATGTGGTTGGCGACAATTTTGGGAATGATTCCATGGCGAGCGGGCGCGATGCGCACATTGCCTATACGGCCAGATACTTCGATCTCGATTGCCACTGCGCCTTTACAGCCAAAGGCCGCGAAGGAGCCGACGGAGGTCCGGTATACGAAAATCTCCTGCCCGTCAGCCCGGACTTTGAACACCGAGGATTGAGGACTTGTCCGGGGATAAGCATAGGCTGTGACCGAAGTCGAGGAGGCATCTGAACCGATGCCGGACTGACGCCGATCCGGCCGGTTTCCGTCACTGTCTTCAGGGAGTTGTGGTGTTTGAACTGGTTGGGCCAAGCCGGACACTGCCAGCGAGAAGCCGCCCAAGCCGCCGATTCTAACAAAAGAACGACGATTCATTGCTGGCTCCCTCCCTCACTCCGCCAACACCATTCCTAGGAAGTCATCGAAATAGTAAACTCCCTCTCCCGGTTCATCATTCCGACCGCCGATGCACAGGGCGACTTCGATCAATGCCTCCGGTTTGAACACAGGGCTGGTGTCAGGCGAATCGGCATACTTGGCATTCTTGACCAACTTCGTGAACGGTACCGTCACGATGCGTGGTGTGGTGTCTCCCTTCTTTGGCACATACGTGTAATCCCAGAGATCGTGGATGTTCTTTCCTTCGCGGTTTGCGATATTCAGATCCACCAGCAACGCACGACCAGACCCGTCCGGCTTGAGCCAAAACTGCAGCGCATTACAGCCCGACAGATCCCATTTCGCCACCCGGCAGATGGCACTGTAGAACTTGTCCGGGGATCGGGTGGTGCTGTATTCCCACTTCAGTGAGTGTTTGCCGCCGCGCTTGATGCCGGACTCCAGCGCCTGGTGCGTCCCGCCGCCGTGCGGCGGTTTATACCAGGCCTTGGCCAGTTGCTGGTCATTGGTGTAGGATTCGAAGTCATCGACAACTACGACTTTGCTTGAAGATGTCTGAGCTACGGTTCGGGCACCTGGGTCAGCCGCGGAGGCGATAAAAGCCAAGAGGAGGACGGTGCTGACGTAGCAAGTTTGAGTGGCTTTTGAGGGCATAGGTAGTCTGTGTATCGGGGGTTTAGTTCGAGCTGGCAGAGGGCTGGCGAAGTATTCTCAACGCCACCCCTCCGCCTCGCCTCGTGCCATTGAGGGTTGTGATCCAACTCTTGGAACTGATGACGGAAGAAGTGACCTCGCCGGAGAGGATGTCGACCCATTCGACACGCCAATCGCCTTTCGGGAGGGTCACCTTGGGGGCGATGGGGCCTTCACCCGGGAACCAGATGGCGTATGCGTGATCGGCCCAGACCAAAGCATTCCAACTGTCCGCGCCCCCGACCACCACGCCGTTGTCCGGTTGCATATGCTCGAAGGGAACGGAGTTCATGAAATCCAGGAGGATTTTCAACTGCCTGCGTAACGCCGCGCTTCCCCCGCCGTCATAACTGGCGTTTTGGAACCTTGGCGTAGCGGAGCCGTCCTCGTGCCCGACCGTGAAGCTAAAGTCCAGGTGTCCGTACAGTCCTCCGCCGGAAAGCAGGAACCGCCAGCCCTGCACCCGGTAGTTGTCGTCCTTGGTCCCGTTGAAGCCCGTCTCGTTGAACGCAAGGACCTTCGTTAGGGTGTGATTCAGTCGAAGGATCTCTGCATTCGCGTCATAGTGCACACTGAAAATGGAGAGGGCGCAGAAGTGCTTCTCCAGATCCTCCTGGACAATGACCGTTCCCTGGTTGGAGATGTCCACTCCCAGCAGGTGGCGATTCGGCAGTCTCGACTCCTCGTCGCACACCCATTCCGACACTCGCCGAATCCAGGCCTTCACTGCCCCCGCAGGTTGCGAAGCAAAGCCCGGCTTCTCCTGGTTGTCGAACCAGGGTTCGTTGCATAGGTTGAAATAGAGATTGCCGTAAGGGTTCAACTCCCGAACCAGTTTGCGGCAATACGCCTCCTGTCTCCCCAGGACGTTGCCGTTGTCCAAGCTGAGGTATTGCTTGGCGTCGATCAGGGTAGTCGTGTTGACATTGTTGCTCGCGTTCAGCGGACTGAAGGCCAAGTCCGGCCCGGCAAAGAACAAGACCGCTTCCACGACGATGCATCGGCGCTCCGCCTCCTCGAAGAATCCATGCAGCCTCTCGAAATAGGCGGGATCCCAGCGATCCAAGTCGAACCGGTTGCCACCCAGCGCGAATCCGGGTTTTGAACTGCGTGCCCATGGCGCGATAAAGCGTCCTGCCTGGGGCGCCAGCGAGTTGTCGGTGATTCCGAATGAACCAGGACCTTCCACGTAGTCGCCCAGAAAGAGTCGGGTGTGGTTCAAACCCGCGGCCTGAACCGTAGCCAGGTATTTTCGATAATCGAAGTCTTGATTGACCACGGCGCC
>Ga0316217_10002419_pt1 | contig 22493 bp, 21 predicted proteins | sample 1anoAmetaG_FD_203633 | JGI IMG/M metagenome (GOLD analysis project Ga0316217, IMG submission 203633) | Freshwater microbial communities from Trout Bog Lake, Wisconsin, USA - 1anoA | ecosystem: Environmental > Aquatic > Freshwater > Lake > Hypolimnion/Profundal zone | place: USA: Wisconsin...
CAAGTTGAAGCTCTGGAACACAAAGCCGATCTTCGAGTTGCGCAAGGCGGCCCGCTGGGCTTTGGACAGTTCGGAGACCTCCTGGCCGTCGAGCCAGTAGCGGCCGGCGGTGGGGCGGTCGAGGCAGCCGAGGATATTCATGAGGGTACTTTTGCCCGAGCCCGAGGCGCCCATGAGGGCGATCAATTCCCCGGCCGCCACGCGCAGCGTGATGCCCTTGAGCACCGGCACGTCCACCTCGCCGAGGTAGTACGTTTTATAAAGATCGTTAAGCGCGATCAGATCCATGTCAATGCCGTCCGAAACGGGGTGTAAATGGGTTGCTTTCGGTGGGGGCGGCCGCGTCCACCACTTCGCCGCTGATGATCGGCATATCTTCCTTGAGCGTGGCGGAACCCTGGGGCGTCACTTCCGTCACGGTGCCGTCGGTCAGGCCGGTGGTCACCGGGATCGGCCGCAGGAACTCCCCATCCTGGTACCACAGGCGGGCCGGCGTGGCGTCGTCGGCGGCCATGGTGGTGGCCGGCAGGGTGGCAGGGAGGGTTAAGGCGGTGTGTTTTTCCACTGCGGCGCGGACGTCGGGTGCGACCATCTCGGGCTTGGGTCCCCAGCGCAAGGCGGCATTGGGCACGGTCCAGACGCCGTTGTGGCGGGCCACCTCAAACTGGGCGTTGGCGGTGAGGTAGGGCAGCAGTTTGCCGTCGGCGTTGTCGGTGTCCACTTCGACGGTGTAGGTGACGACATTCTGGGTCATGGTCGCATCGAGGCGCACGCGGGCGACGGTGCCGTGAAAAGCTTGCCCGGGAAAGGCATCGACCGTGAACGTGACCGGCTGGCCGGGATGAATACTGCCGATGTCCGCCTCGTTGACCTGCACCCAGAGCTGCATTTTCGTCAGGTCCTTGGCGATCAGGAACAGGCTCGGCGCGTTGAGGCTCGAGACGACGGTTTGCCCGATATTCACCCGCCGCGCGATGATCACCCCTTTGACCGGGGAGCGGATGGTGCAGTACCCGATATTCTGTTTGGCCCGGTTGAGCGTGGCCATATCCTTATCCACCGTGGCCCGGGCCTGGGTAATGGCGGCCTGATCCACCGCCACGTTGGCCTGGGCGGTTTCAAAATTGGCCTGGTACGTGTCATAGGCGCTTTGCGAAAGGGCATCGCCGGGCCCGAGTTTGCGGGCGCGGTCCCAATCGCGCTGGGCCTGGTTGAGCTTCGCCTGCATCTGCTGCAGATCGGCCTGAGCCCGCACAATGGCGGCCTGGTCCTGGGCGAGCTGTGCCTGGGCGGAAGCCAGGTCCGCCGCGTAGAGCGACTGGTCAATTTCCGCCAGGATCATGTCCTGTTCCACCGGCGAGTTGTAATCCACCGGTTTGCCCCGCGCATCTTTGCCGAAGCTGTTGATCTGCCCGGCCACCTGGGCGCCCACATCGACGAGTTCCTGCGGCTCGACCAGGCCCGTGGCACTGATGGTGGCGACCACCGTACCGCGTTTGACCGGCACGGTGCGGTATTTGGGCCCGGCATTCTCGCGGGCGCTATACCAGGTGGTGCCGCCCCAAATGGCCCCGGCCGCCACGGCCCCGAGCACCAGCAATCCAATGATCCAGCGCATTGCAAATCTCCTGGGCCCAAGCCATGCGCGGCGGGCCCGCTAATTAACCATACGTAACCTGATCATCATAGTTGTGCCCGCCGCCCATCGCAAAGCCGCGGGAACGCGGAATGAGGGGAAAGCCGGAAGTTGGAAGCTGGAAGTTGGAAGCGGTGTAGGTACTCAGCCTAACGGCATTATGGCGTTGGGAATGCATCGATGCCCAGCTTTAGATTCTGTGTTCATCTGTCCTTCCCTCTCATGGCCTTTCTTCGTGCCACAATCCATAAATTACTTCGCACGCTGCGCAAATTTCCAGAGACTTCATTCTGAATCTTATGGACCCAAGCCAGCGCCCGACCAACGGCGCAGAAAGACGACGTAAATTACCCACAAATGAACACCAATAAACACGAATGGGAACTAATAGGGCGGGGTCTTATTCCACGCGAATGGATCTGTCACTGCCGCTATATTTGTGTTCATTCGTGTTCATTTGTGGGTAATTTATTCCGCGGGCCCCTTCGTGACTTCGTGTTTATTCTTCTGGGTTGCGGCCATGCCGCGCTGTGTCGATTTGCCGCTCCAGTGCCGGCAGCCTTTCTACGCAGCGCAAAAATGTCGCGGCCCTGACCATCGCAGGTCTGCGCGAGTACGCCAAAATTCGCGGGGCGCCATATTTGCTGTTGTCAAAAGGAGGAGGTTTCATGCCTGCCAAACGATCCGGACAAAAGACCGCGGCCCGCCGCAATCCGTCAGACCAGCGCTGGTCCGCCGCGGTGACGCAGCACAGCCATGCCATGGATTTGGAAAAGGACGTCTTTAAACTGCCGCGGGCCGTGGATATTGCACAGTCGCTCAAGGCGTCGGCCGAAGCGAGCCACAACCGCAAGAGCACGCCCTTCCGGTCCGCCATGTCCATGCTCAACTTCTACAGCAATCGCGCCGGCAAGAACCTCAGCCCCGAGCGCCGCGCTGTGATCGACGAAGCCAAGCAGGAGTTGCGCAAGCTCTTCGGCCGGACATAATCAATGGTGCTTCCCGCGGCGCTGGTGCTTTTGATCGATGGTTGCGGTGATCTTCTTGCCCATTTTTCTGACTTTGCGATCGAGCAGACGATTTTCGCGGCGGGCCATGGCGACCCCTTCGCGCTGCATGCGGCGATAGCTTTCAAGCCGGCCGGCGTCGAGGGTGCCGGCGGCCAGGGCGGCTTTGATCGCGCAGCCCGGTTCGGTGTCGTGGCGGCAGTTGGTGAATTTGCAGGTGGCGGCCAGGGCGTCGATGTCGGTGAACGTGGCGGCCAGGGCATCGTGGGCTTCGCCGAGGGTCAGGCCGCGGAGGCCGGGCGTGTCGATGATCAGGCCGCCCATGGCCGGCAGGGGGGTACGCACGAGGTGGCGGAAGGAGGTGCAATGGCGGCCTTTGTCGTCAAAGTCGCGCACTTCCATCATGTCCTGCACGTCGGCCTCAGCCAGGTAATTAACCAGGGTGCTTTTGCCCACGCCGGAGGAGCCCAGGATAACCGCGGTGATGCCGGGGCGCAGGTAGTGGCGGACGGCATCCATGCCCTGGCCGGAAACGACGCTGACGGCATGAACGTGCTGGGCGCCCAGGAGGGTTTGGGCTTCGCGGATAAAAGGCGCGGGGTCGGCGCAGCAATCGGCTTTGGTCAGGAGGATCACGGGCTGGACGTTCGCGTCGCGCGCCATGGTCAGGTAGCGTTCGAGGCGGCGGAGGGAGAAGTTGTCGTTGAGCGCAGCGCCCAGGAAGGCCAGGTCGATGTTCACGGCGAGGATTTGGGCGTCCCCACCAGCGCCACCGCCTTCGCGTTTGCCCTCGAGGCGGCGTGCGATGATGGTGCGGCGCGGGAGGATGCGGGCAATCTGGACGGGTCCGGTGTTTTCGGAGGCGTGTTGAATGCCGCGGAGGACGACCCAGTCGCCGACGGCGGGGTAGTCGGAGCGGACGGTGCCGTGGTGGCGCATTTTGCCGGAGATTTCGGCCCAGATATTCTTCATGCCCAGTGCCGCCGCGCGGATCAGGTAGGCTTCCTTATGTTCCTGCACGACGCGTGCCAACTGGTCCAGGGATTCGCCCGGCGCCAGCAGGGCGTTGAAGTGGTCGTTCCAGCCGTATTCCAGAAGGTGGCGCATGGCGGTATTGTACCGGAAATGACGAGAGACGAATCTCTTCCCCCTCCGCGCCTGGTGCCGTATCATCCATGGGGTGGCATCGTCCTGTCTTACCGCAGGTGAACCGTGTGGTCCTGGTGGTCGATCATCCTGATTGTCAGTGGCTGGCTGATCCGGCTGGTGATGCTGCCGGTGGTGGTGATGCGCAAGGCCAAGCCGGTGACGTGCCTGGCGTGGCTGTCGATTATATTTTTTCAGCCGTGGGTGGGGGTGCTGCTGTACCTGGCGGTGGGGGAGAATCGCCTGGGCTATCGGCGCACGCGCCGGCATGTTAAACATGCCGCGGCGCTCCACCAGACGGTGCAACGGCATCCGAATATCCATAACTACATCATTCAGCCGGAAGTCCATACCGACATGCAGATCATCGCCCACGTGGCCGAGAATCTTGGCGGGCTGCCGATCCTGGGGGGCAATGCCGTGACCCTCATGGTCGATAGCCAGGCGGTCATCGACCGGCTCATTGCCGATATCGACCAGGCGCAGCACCACGTGCATCTGCTGTTTTACATTTTCGGCTGCGATGCCACCGCCATGGCGGTGCGCGACGCCCTGCTGCGTGCCCGGCAGCGCGGGGTGGTCTGTCGCGTGCTGGCCGATGGCGTGGGCGCCCGCCAGATGCTCCACCGCTGGGGCCGCACGCTGGGGCAGCAGGGGATCGAGGTGGTCGGTTTTCTGCCGGCCAACCCGATCCGCCGGCATCTGGCCCGGCTGGACCTGCGCAACCATCGCAAAATCGCGGTCATCGACGGTCGCATCGGCTATACCGGCTCGCAGAATATTGTCGGGGCCGACTACGGCTACGGCGAGCGCGGGGCCGGACCCTGGCGCGATATCATGGCACGCCTGACCGGGCCGGCCGTCGGTCAACTCCAGGGCGTTTTTGTGGAGGATTGGGAATTTGCGACCACGGCCCGGCTTGAGAGCCCGGACCTGTTTCCCGCGAGCCTGGCCTCCGGCAATGTGGCGCTGCAAGCCGTGCCCAGCGGCCCCAATTATCCCACGGCGGTGCTGGAGGATGTCGTGATCGAAGCGATCTTTGCCGCCCGCCAGCGCGTCATCCTGACCACACCCTATTTCGTGCCCGATGATTCGATCCTGGCCGCCCTGCGCCTGGCGGTAATGCGCGGCGCCCGGGTGGACCTGGTCCTGCCGCGGCACACCAATCACCTGCTGGTCGATCTGGCGGGGCGTTCGTTTTTTCCGCAGCTCATTAAAGATGGGGTTCACGTGCATCGGCATCGTTCCGGCCTGCTGCACGCCAAAACCCTGACCATTGATGAGAGCCTGGCCATGGTCGGCTCGGCCAATTTTGATGTGCGGTCGTTTTATCTGAATTTTGAACTCAATGTCTTCTTCTATGATCCGGCCGTCACGGCGCAACTGCGGACCCATCAGATTAATTTCCTGGCCGAAGCGGATGAAATTCAGCTCGCCGCATGGCAAAATCGTCCGTATTGGCAGCGTCTGGCGGAAAACGGCGCTAAACTACTGAGTCCCTTAATGTAATTGTTGCGGTCGGATTTTAGATTTGACACGCAAACCCAAAGGAGTCCCCATGTCGACCGGTTTGGAAGATCGTCAGTATTGGGTGCAGATGCTTTCGCGTATCGCCACCCCGGTATTGCATGCTATTAACCAGGGGCAGTTGGCCGCGACCATGCCGGTGGAAGCCGCCCCGGGAATGCAGCCCGAGCGGCGTGCGTTCACCCACCTGGAAGCCGTGGGGCGGTTGCTGGCCGGCATGGCGCCGTGGCTGGAACTCGCGGAGGGGGGCAATGGTGTCGGTGATGCCGCCGAGGCCAAGGCGTGCGCCCATTTCGCAGAATTGGCCCGGGGCGCCATTGCGGCCGGAACCGATCCGGCCTCCCCCGATCATTGCAACTTTACCAAGGGGCAGCAGCCGATTGTCGATGCCGCTTTCCTGGCCCATGCCCTGATCCGCGCGCCGCAGCATCTGCTGGGCTCGTTGTCCCCGAAAGTCCAGACGAATGTCGCCGCGGCCTTCGCGAGCACGCGCGACCGCAAACCCAGCGTGAACAACTGGCTGCTGTTTGCGGCCCTGACCGAAGCGGCGCTGGCCCTGATGAACCAATCCTGGGATCACGCCCGGGTCGATACGGCAATCCAGCATCACGAAAAATGGTACAAGGGGGATGGTGCGTACGGGGACGGCCCGGATTTCCATTGGGATTATTACAACAGCTTTGTAATCCAACCCATGTACCTCGACACGCTGGGCACGCTGGGCAAGTTTTGTCACGATTGGGATGCACTCCAGGCTCCCGTGCTCCAACGCGCGCGGCGCTATGCGGCCATCCAGGAGCGGTTTATTTCACCGGAGGGCACATTCCCGCCCATCGGCCGGTCGCTGGCGTATCGCTTTGGCGTGTTTCAACTGCTGGGCCAGATGGCGTTGCGCCATCAACTGCCGGAACACGTCCGCCCGGCGCAGGTGCGCTGTGCGCTCACCGCGGTGCTGCGGCGGCTGATGGAAGCCCCGGGCACCTTTGATAAGGACGGGTGGCTGACCATCGGTTTGTGCGGCCATCAGCCGGGGCTGGGGGAAATCTATATTTCCACGGGCAGCACCTATCTTTGCGCGGTGGGGTTCTTGCCACTGGGATTGCCGGCGGATGATCCATTCTGGGCCGACCCGCCGGCCGATTGGACCGCCAGGAAAATCTGGTCCGGCGTGAATTTGCCGTGCGATCATGCCGTCTGACGTTTGGCTTGGCGCTCCATTTTCCCTAGAATACCCATTCTATTTTCTTGGTCTGAGTGGTTGAGGTATTCATGCGCCGAGTGGTCATCACGGGAATTGGTGCAGTTTCGCCCCACGGCCTGGGCAGTGCGGCGTTTTGGTCGGGCCTGGTGGACGGCAAGTCGAGCCTGGTGCCGCTGATGTGTTTTGACGCTTCGGCCTTTGATAGCCGCGTCGCGGGCCTGCTGCCGCCTTTCAAGACAACCGATTATGTCCCGAAGAGTTATCGCAAGGCCACCAAGATCATGGCCCGCGATATCGAACTGGCGGTGGTCGCGGCCGACTTGGCCGTGCGCGATGCCCGGTTGGCGACCAAGTCCGTCGTGGAAGCCACGGCCCCCGAGAAGATCGCCGGCTGGGCGCGGGTCGATCCCGCCCGTGTCGGTTGCAACATCGGCGCCGGCCTGATTTGTGCCGACCTTAATGAACTGACCGCCGCCATGGTCCAGGCCCGTAATCCCGATGGCACGCTGAGCCTGGCCCGCTGGGGACGTTCCGAAGACCCGGGCAAGACCGGCGGGATGGAGAATCTCACCCCGCTGTGGCTGCTCAAGTATTTGCCCAACATGCTCGCGTGCCACGTCAGCATCCTCCACGATACGCAAGGTCCGTCCAATACCATTACCTGCGGGCAGGCTTCGGCCGGCCTGGCGCTGGGCGAGGCGTGCCGTACCATTCAGCGCGGCTCGGCCGATGTGGCGCTGGTTGGGGGGTGTGAATCCAAAGTGAACCCCATGGCGCTGATGCGTTTGAGCCTGGCTGACCAACTGGCGACCCATTACAACGACCGGCCGGCGGAGTCTTTCAGGCCCATGGATCAGGCGGCCGATGGCATGGTGATCGCCGACGGCGGGGCCGTGCTGGTGATCGAAGAATTGGAACACGCCCGCGAGCGCGGGGCAACTATTTACTGCGAAGTGGCGGGCCTGGGTGCGGCCTCCTATCCGGGGCGCCTGCTGGCGGCCGAACCGGATGGCGCCAGCATTGCCGTGGCCATGAGCAAGGCCTTGCGCGATGCCCACGTGGCGGCGGCGGAGGTGCAATTGACTGTACCGATGGGTTCGGCGGCGGCCATATCGGATGGGGCCTATGCCAGTGCGATCCAGAGCGTATTTGGGGCGGCTTTGCAGCAGACAGCCGTGGTGGCACTGCGGGGCGGCATCGGCGATTGCGGGGCCGGTTCCCAGGCGCTGGACCTGGCCGGGGCGGCGCTAGCGCTCCAGCAGCAGGTGCTGCCGCCGGCGGTGAATTGCCCTAACCCGATTGCAGGTCTACCGGTGCCGCAGGTGAAGCGTGCGGGTGCGATCGCCCACGCGCTGATCACGGCCACATCGTTGGGTGGCCAGACCGCGGCGGTCGTGTTGAAGAAATATGTGGCTTAAGGGCCTCTCGAATAATTGCACTTTCTCTGTGAATTTCTCGGAGTCTCTGTGCCTCTGTGGTTGTTTTGGCGCTCTAAAGTTGGATGTTAGAAACCGCTTGCTGCTGCGGGCTTCCGGAGTTTTCTTATGCGTAAACGTGTTGTCGTCACAGGTATGGGTTGGGTTACCCCGCTGGGGCACGATCTGGAATCGGCCTGGAAGCAACTGCTGGCCGGCGAAAGCGGCATTGCCCCGACCACGCTTTTTGACGCCCGTACCTTCCCGACCACCTTTGCGGCGGAAGTCAAAGATTACGACTTCACGCGCTACGTCACCGATCCCCGGCGGCACGTGGAAGTTGGCCGCAACACCAAGTTTGCCCTGGGCGCAGCGCGCCAGGCCTGGCTACAGGCCGGGCTGGCCTTGCCGGGTTCTGCGGAAGGCTTTGCCGTCGATCCGTACAACGTGGGCCTCTACCTGGGCAGCGGTGAGGGGGGGCTGGACTTTGCCAACTTCACGCGCCTGGCCTTGGCGTCCTGGCCCGAAGGTGCCACCGCGCTGGATACGAAAATTTGGGGCGAACTGGCCCGCAAAACGTTTGTGCCCATGCGCGAGATCGAGCAGGAACCCAACATGCCCATCACCCACCTGAGCATGGAATTCAACGCCCGCGGCCCGGGCCTTAACTGCCTGACCGCCTGCGCCGCGTCCACCCAGGCCATTGGGGAAGCCACGGAACTCATTCGCCATGGCGATGTGGAGGTGATGATATCCGGGGGTGCCCATTCGATGATTCACCCCTTTGGCGTGACCGGGTTTAACCGTCTGACCGCCTTGTCCACCATGAACGACAATCCGCGCACCAGTTGCCGCCCGTTCGATGCCACCCGGGGCGGGTTTGTGCTGGGCGAAGGCGCCGGCATCGTCATCCTGGAATCCCTGGACCACGCCCAGAAACGCGGAGCCCGGATCCTCGCGGAGATCGTCGGCTACGGCTCGTCGTGCGATGCCTATGCCGTGACCGACCAGCACCCCGAAGGCCGCGGCGCGATCGTGGCCATCCGCGAGGCCCTGCGCGATGCGGCGCTGACCCCGGCCGCGATCGACTACATCAACGCCCACGGCACGGGCACCAAGGTGAACGATTCGACCGAAACCATGGCGATCAAGACAGTCTTTGGCGAGCGCGCCAAACAGGTGCCGATCAGTTCGATCAAGAGCATGATGGGCCATCTGATCGCCGCCGCCGGCGCTGTGGAATTGATCACCTGCGTGCTGACCATTCGCGACGGCATTTTGCCGCCGACCGCCAATTATTCCGTCCCCGACCCCGAATGCGACCTGGACTACGTGCCCAACAAGGCCCGCGCCGCCAAGGTGGATGTGGCGATGTCCAACAGCTTCGGGTTTGGCGGGCAGAATGATACGTTGATTGTGAAGAAATTTGTGGGGTGAGGCGGGGGCGAGTTGATAGTGGATAGTGGTTAGTTGATAGTTGCGGGCCAAAAGGCGCTGCATCCATTTCTGTCATCCCGATAGATAGCGAAATTCGGAGGCTTGGATCATCCTGCTGTAGTGCGGCGGATGCGAACTTGACCCGGCGATATTACCGTGAACCCATGGGGCATTTCCTGGGCATGCTTGGTTACTGCTTCCGAAACTACATTCGCCTTGGCACCGGGGGAGAGTCCCGAAAGGCGGATGAGGATAATGCCAAGATGGAGGGAGTGTTGCCGATGCACCAACTCGCCAAAGTCCTTGTCCCCAGTAATCAGCAAAGCGGTGCGTTCGTTGGCTCGTTGCAATACAACAGCATCCGGGATGCTGGGCTCTAATTCAGCGCGTAAAGTACTTCGTGACCATCGGCACGAAGCCGGTCAACAATTTGCTGCTCGACGCTTTCGTCGGCGAACAGGTTCATGCGGCGCGCTCGGGTATGGGGTAGACGACGTCGGCTTTGATGGCCTGTGCGGCAAAATCGAGGGCGGCGAGAATGGCCGGCCGCGTGAGTCGCGGGAACTGTTGCAGCAACGCCTCAATCGTCTCGCCAGCCGATAGCTTTTCGAGGATAAGTTCCACGGTGATACGCGTGCCCGCGACGACAGGTTTGCCCATCATGACCTGCGGGTTAGACTCGATCAGCAGTTTATCCATGGCATCGGCTCTCCAAGACGTTTGTATTATCGCAGATACCTCGGGCAAGTCCAATGATCCGGGGCGCTCGCGCGTGCCAAAAGGCCTCCAGACCGGCGTTGGCCAAGTTGCGCAAAGAGTGGTTATAGTCTGGTGCGGAGGATTTGGACGGGCTCGATTATGTGTCAAAAGAGGATCTCTTATGGCGTTACGTTCGTCGTTTCGTTTGTTTATGCTCATAGTCGCCATGGCCTGTGCTGGCTTGCTTTTGCCGTCTGCCAAGGCCGCCGATCCCGGCGACGTGCGTGTTTATCCGCCGTCCGGGGAGGGGTTGTCACGGCAGTTTGTCGTCTCGGTAGGCGGGAAGGAGGTGCCGGTCTACAGTGCCAAGGTGGCGCCGGGCGATGCGGTGCGGCGGTGGAAGGCGATGGACGATATCGCCCATTCGGGCACTTATTTTGACGAGGCTTCGTTTGCGGCATTCGATGTGGCGGGGGCCGTCACGGTGACGGTGACGTGCCCGGATGAAGTTCAGGCGGCGAAGATACTGCCGGCTTCGTGCCAGATTCGCCCGGCGATTGCCGGTAAATGCGTGAGCTTTACGGTGCCGGGTCCGGCGAACCTGACGCTGGAAGTGAATGGGAATACCATCAGTTCCCTGCACCTGTTTGCCAACCCCATGGAAACCGCGGTGCCGCGGGCGGACGATCCGAACGTGATCTACTTTGCGCCCGGTATCCACGATGTGGCCGAGGGCATCAAGGTCGGCAGCGGCAAGACCGTTTACATTGCCGGCGGGGCGGTGGTGCGCGGCACCGGTTCCGGCGGGGGCGCGGTGTTCCTGCTGCAAGGGGATCATATCACCCTGCGCGGGCGGGGCATTATTGATGGCGGCCTGTGCCCGATTCACTCCCGGAACCTGCTGGCCGTGCGGGGGCAGGATATTTCGGTCGAAGGCGTGATTCTTCGGGATTCAAGTACGTGGAACGTGCCGATTCGGCAGTCGGATCGGGTGGTGGTGAAGAATATCAAGGTGCTGGGCTGCCGGGCCAATTCCGATGGCATCGATATCTGCAACAGCCGCGATGTGACGGTGGAAGATTGTTTTGTGCGCACGCTCGACGACCTGATCGTGGTCAAGACCGATCGGGGGCAGGGCCCGGTGCGCCACGTGGTGGTGCGGCACTGCGTGCTGTGGAACCAGGTGGCCCATGCGCTCTCGGTGGGGGCCGAACTGCGTGAAGATGTGGATGATGTGCTGTTTACCGATTGTGACGTGATCCACGATATTGGCCGGGAGTGGACGCTGCGGATCTTTCACGCCGACGCCGCGACGATCCGCCAGGTGCAATTCAAAAACCTCCGCATTGCCGAGTCGCGGAAATTGATCTCGCTGTGGATCGGAAAAACCATCTGGAGCCGGGACGAGCAGCGCGGGCACATCAAGGGTGTAACGTTCGAGAATATCACAGCGGCGGCCGATCCGCTGAAGATTGAACTTAAAGGGTTTGATGCGGATCATGCGGTGGAAGATGCGAGATTTGAGAACGTGGTGATCAACGGCCAGCCTCTGGACGTGGCACACGTGCAGGCCAACGCGTTCGTGGAGCGGGTTGTTGTAAAGCCGTGACCACAAAGAGGTGTGGCGAGCCTTTTGGGCGGCGGTTTGTAGTACCGCCTTTAGGCGGCGGTGGAGTCTGAACCTGCGTGCACCGCCTGAAGGCGGTACTACGAACGGGTGCGTTACCCGCGCACCCACGGCGCGATATGTCGCACCAGGTATTCCTCACAGGCGCTGGTCAGGTGGCCGCCCCAGTGGGCGCAGGTGTCGCCCATGTCGGGCGTCCAGGGAATCTGGTGGAGTTTGGCGTAGAGGGCTCGATCGTCCGCGGACAGGTTTTGCGGCTCTTGGAAACCCACGCGCCCGCAGGCATCGCCAAACTGGCGATCGGTGGTGCCGAACAGGCGCGTACCCAACCCCAGGATCAGCCAGTCTTTGAGGGAATGGCTGTTGAGGATGCCTTTGCGGCAGCGGGCCAGGGCCTTGCGCAGGTCGTACTGCGGGGACAGGGCACCGCCCAGGATGACAATGCCTTCAATGGTGCGGTCCGGGGGTAGAGCCTCGGCGGCAAACACGGCAATGCCCGCGCCGCCGGATTGGGCCAGCAGATGCACGGGGCGGCCGGGATAACGATCCTGATACGCCATGATTTCGCCGGCCAGGTCCGCCCCGCGCCGGCGGTTGCGATCCAGGCGCGTCAGGTTGGCCAAAAAGCCGCCGGGGAAGGGCATGCCCCATTCGTAGAGGCTCATAAGCCCGCGGACGCCGCCGACCACCAGGCCATCGCTCATGCCCCGGACAAAGGTGCTGGGGCCTTCGATTCCGGACAGGACAACGGTAAGGCCATCTTCTGGCAGGCCTTGCTTGACGGTACGGATACGGTGGATACCCAAGGCCCGGCGTATCCAGAGCGTGGCAAAGTTCACGCGCCACTGGGCGTTGGAGCGTAGGTCCTGCAATAAGTGTGCAATACCGCCCTGTGGATGAGTACGGGAGTGACTGGAAAGGATACCTGCACCGGGCAGCACAATAGACACGAGAACGGGTCCTTTGTCATAAACTCGCAACGCCAGCCGCGCTGCGAACTTAGCCTCATTCTGAGTACACAGGCGGGCAGGAGGTGGTCCCGACGACGCCATAGCCCACCGGCTCCGCCGGGTAACAAACTCTACCAACATCCTTGCGAAAGGCAAACAAATTCCATCTGTTTTCTTAATACCGCAGGCATGGTCGGGCTGTGGCCAGCGATATTCCATGATTAGGCAAAAATGCATTAGAGAACTTCGGTGGCCGACTATCGATCACGTTGCCGCTGCGGCAACGGCTAAATAATGCCGGATGGGCGGCAGGCGCCAAGGGCTCTCGGGCCACGCACAACCGCCGGGCCCTTCCAGCTTCCAACTTCCAACTTCTTCTTCGTGGACCGAAACGTTGCCGCTGCGGCAACGGCTATAAGTTGGCACGGTGCGGTGCGACCAATTGCCAGAAAACGCGCTACCCTGTATTGTTCTGACCATGAACTGTAAGAATTCATGGACACTGCTGCTGATGACCGGGGCTTTGCTGGGGTGCAGCCACGCCCGGCCAGCGCCGCCGGTGGTGGTTGAACCGGTTCGCCCGCCGGAGAAGACCTGGCTGGACAGCGCGGCTGAATCCACCGGGCATGTGGCGGATGCGACGTGGAACGCCGTCTCGGCGCCGGCACGCTGGATCAATGCGCCCAAGAAGCCGCCGGCTACCCGGCCCGTGTATGAAGCCCCCGATGCGCTTATCATATCCACCGATCCGGACGGCGTACGTCCGGTCATGGTACCGCTGGCCGAAGAGCCGGCCACGCGTCCGACGACGCGTCCGAAGCCCAAGTGATTTGTTTCCGGTGTCTGCCCCGGCCCGGCCGCGGAAGGCGCCTCTTTACTGGAGAATCGTCAATGTCGGAATATGCCCCGTTGTGGGAACGCTATAAGAAACACCTGTGTGTGTGCCCCAGCATTGGCCTGACGCTGGATTTCAGCCGCATGCTGTATCACGAGCGTTTTTTGCCGTCGATGGAAACAGCCATGCGCCGGGCGTTTGATGCCATGGATCAACTGGAGCGGGGGGCCATTGCCAATGCCGATGAGAAGCGCATGGTGGGCCATTACTGGCTGCGCGATGCCGCCCGTGCCCCCACGCCGGAGATCCGCCGGCAAATTGAAAGCACCATCGATCGCGTGCAACAGTTTGCGGCCGACGTGCACGCCGGCCGCATCAAGACCCCCGCCGGCCTGCCGTTTACCGAGGTGCTGGTCGTGGGCATTGGCGGTTCAGCGCTGGGGCCGCAGTTCGTCAGCGATGCGCTGACCAGCCCGGCGGATAAATTGCGCCCGCACTTTTTCGACAATACCGATCCGGATGGCATGGATCGCGCGCTGCTGGGGATCGGCAACCGGTTGCATCAGACCCTGACGGTGGTGATCAGCAAGAGCGGCGGCACCAAGGAGACGCGCAACGGCATGCTGGCGGCGGCGGCGGCCTACAAGGCCGCGGGGTTGGATTTTGCCAAGCATGTCGTGGCGATTACCGGCGAGGGTAGCGAATTGGATCGCGTGGCCCTCAGCCAGGGATGGATCACGCGCTTCCCGATGTGGGATTGGGTCGGCGGACGCACCAGTGAACTTAGTGCCGTGGGCCTGCTGCCGGCGGCCTTGCAGGGCATCGATATCACCGCCATGCTCGCCGGCGCCCGCGACTGCGACCAGATTACACGTCTCTACGGCACCACCGCCAACCCGGCGGCCTTGCTGGCGCTGATGTGGTATCACGCCGGGCTGGGCAAGGGGCTCAAGGATATGGTGGTGCTGCCGTACAAGGATCGCCTGATGCTGCTGAGCAAGTACCTCCAGCAGTTGGTTATGGAAAGCCTCGGCAAGCAGTATGATCGCCACGGCAAAGTGGTCAACCAGGGCTTGGCGGTGTATGGCAACAAGGGCAGCACCGACCAGCATGCTTACGTGCAGCAATTGCGCGAAGGGATCAACAATTTCTTCGCCACGTTCATCGAGGTGCTCTGCGATCGCACGGCCTTGAGCGGCAGCGGGGCATCCTCGGCCCTGGTCGTCGAGCCGGATGTCACCAGCGGCGATTACCTGCACGGCTTTTTCCAAGGCACGCGCCGCGCGCTTTACGAAAACGGGCGTGAAAGCATGACCATCACCGTGGACCAGGTTTCGCCGCGTACCATCGGGGTGCTCATTGCCCTCTACGAGCGGGCGGTGGGCCTGTATGCCGAATTAGTGAACATCAACGCCTACCACCAGCCGGGCGTGGAAGCCGGCAAGAAGGCCGCCGGTGCCGTTATTGCGCTGCAACTGAAGATCCTGGCGCACCTGCGCCAGGGCGGTCGCGGCACGGCGGAGGAGATTGCCAAGGCCCTGGGTACCCCCGAAGAAGTCGAAACCGTCTACCACATCCTGCGCCACCTGGCGGCCAACCCGGATCACAAAGTGAAGCACAGCGCAGGCGATGGAACGGTTGAGACGGTGTATGGAATGTGACGTGAATGACGAATGATTAATGACGAATGACGAATCAAATCTCAATGAGCAATGTTCAATTGAGGCAGCGGGACACCGGCTCATCGAGCGATTCAGCTCAATCGTCGTGTTCAATCGAAAATCGAAAATCTGAAATCGAAAATCCCCGCCCCCCCAAGACGCCCCTGCCAAGGTCGGGCTACCGACGGCACCGGATCAGTCACGCTTATGGCTGCTTCCTTCCGGACCTGACCAGGTTCACGGCCAACCCGTGCATCGGGCCCGACCATGGTCGGGGCGTCCTACGCTACCCCTTTAGTATATGCGATCGGAGGCGGTGCGCCTAACGGTCGGCATGCATTGATTCGCCCGGTTACCGGCGCTAGGATTCCTCGCCACATATTATGGCAGAAGGAATGGCCGCATGTCCCATCCCCCAGCCTTGACCACGGTAGGGGCGCTCAAAGCCTCGGGCTACCAATCCTGCTGCGTCAAGGACGAATTACGCCGCAATGTCATCGCGCATCTCCGGCGGGGGGAGGAGCTGTTTCCCGGCATCCTGGGGTATCGCGAAACGGTGATTCCGCAGATTATTCACGGCATTCTATCCCGGCACGACCTGCTGTTTCTGGGCCTGCGCGGCCAGGCCAAAACCCGCATCCTGCGGCTGTTGCCGGAACTGCTTGATGAGTGGATGCCCTCGCTGGCCGACAGCGAAGTGCTCGATGATCCCCTGGCGCCCGGCCTGGCCACGGGGCGGCGCATCATCCAGGAAAAAGGGGATGCGGCGCCGGTGGAGTGGGTGCACCGCAGCGCGCGGTACCACGAAAAACTCGCCACGCCGGATGTGACCATTGCGGACCTGATCGGCGAAATTGACCTGGTCAAGCATGCCCAGGGCCGCTATTTAAGCGACCAATCCACCATGCACTACGGCCTTATTCCGCGCACCAACCGCGGCATCTTTGCGATCAACGAACTGCCCGACCTGGCGCCGAAAATCCAGGTGGGCCTGTTTAACGTGCTCGAGGAGCGGGACATCCAGATCCGCGGCTATCCGATCCGGCTGAACCTGGACCTGTGCATGGTTTTCAGTGCCAACCCGGAAGACTACACCAATCGCGGGCGCATCGTCACGCCGCTGAAGGATCGCATCGGCAGCGTTATCCGCACGCACTATCCGCAGACGATCGAGGAAGGCATCGCCATCACCACGCAGAATGCCTGGCTCGAGCGTGACAGCGGCATTGCCGTGCAGGTCCCGCGTTTCATGCACGAAATCCTGGAGGAATTTGTGCGCCTGGCGCGCCGCAGCCCGCACATCAACCAGTCCAGCGGCGTGAGTGTGCGCTGCTCGATTGCCAACGCCGAAAACCTGGTCAGCAGCGCCGAACGGCGTGCCATCATGCATGGCGAAAAAAACATCGTGACACAGATTGACGACCTGGCCTTTATCAATGCCAGTTGCCGCGGCAAAATAGAATTAATGCTCGCCGAGGGGGACAGTGCCGAAGACCAGCTCATCGCCAGCCTGACCGGCGAAGCGGTCAAAAATGTCTTTGCCCGGTATGGAGACGTAAACGAGTTCGATGCCCTGGCCATGGAGTTTAAGGGCGGATTAACCTTGCAGGTTGGCGATGAGGTGCCCACGGCGACCCTGCTGGAGAATTATGCGCACGTCAAAGGGCTCAAATCCCAGGCGGCCAAACTGGCCGCAGGCCTGGGCTTAAACCCCGCCGATCCGGCCGCCCTGGTCAGCGCGGGAGAGTTTTTGCTTGAGGCCTTGTATGTAAACAACCGGCTGAGCAAGGCCTCGGTCAAAGGTAAGACTTTTTTCCGAAAGTAGCGCCCGGGTGGCACGCCCCCGGGGAAGCGGTGGCGTCAGGGTTTGCCGGGTTGCGTTGCCGGCTGGGTTTGGGTGGTGGCCGGGAGCGTCTCGGGCGCGACTGGTTTGGGCGGCACCATGGTGCCATTAATCCCCAGCAGTTCAACCTCAAAGGTCAGGGTGGAATCCGGGGGGATATTGCCTTTGGTGCGGTGGCCGTAGCCCAAGGCCGGTGGAATGGTAAGAACGCGCTTGCCCCCGAGGTTCATCGTGCCCACGCCTTCATCCCAGCCGGCAATGACCTGCCCGCGCGCGAGCTTAAAGGAAAAAGGATGCCCGGACCTCTGGCTGGCATCAAATACCTTGCCATCGGCCAGCCAGCCGGTATAGCTGAGCGTCACCTCATCGCCATGCTTGGGCGTGGGGCCTTCCCCGATATGGACGTCCTGGATGACCAACCCGCTGGCGGTGGTTCGCTTGGGGATATGCTTATGAATACTGAAGGCGTCAACGACCTTATTGGCCGGCGGCAAGGGGGTGGGGGCGGTGGCGGCGGCCATTGCCGGACGGCTGGTGGGGACGCTCGCCTGCTGATCTTCAGCGGAATTGCCGGAATCGCACCCCGCCAGAACCGCAGCCACACCCAGCAATGTGCCGGTGCCAAGCGGTAGGAAACAACGTTTCATTTAACCTCCGCAGAAGAAATAGGTGCCGGGATTGTATCAAGCGCTCTTGTTTTCGCCATCCCAAGTTGGGCAGTGCCGAGAATAACGCCAGTTTTGGGGCTCCATCACCGCTGGGCATTCGTACGATCACGGTCCGTATGGGGTTCGAAATTATGTTGCAAATCCTCAAGCAACAACAGGATATGAACGAAATGAATAGGGCCGTAAGAGATTCGTCCCCAAGGCATTGCCATAGGCAGGTTCAAGGTGTATTGTATAGCGGCTGTATGGGCAGTGGCACGCTTCTTGCTACGCGGATGGGTAGCCTATTTCAAGTTTGACGTAAAGTATTGTTGTTTATGAGATTAGACACATCACAACACATGCGGCTCGAACAGCGAATGAAGCTGGCGCCCCGCATGATTCAATCGATGGAGATTCTCCAACTCCCCCTGATGGCGCTGGAGGAACGGATTGAACAGGAATTGGCTGGCAACCCTGTGCTGGAACGCAAGGATTCGGAATTTGACCAGCCCCCGGATCTGACCGCGGTGGCCGGAATTCCCAAGGAGGCGGTGGAGCCGGCGCAGACGCCTGAACAGAAGGAAACGGCGGCTAACGATATTTCCGACCGGGAGATCGAACAGTATCTGCGTGATCAACAGGATATGAACTACCTCAACCGCGGCAACCGCTCCCGTGGCAGCGGCGAGCGCGATGCCAAGATGGATGCGATGGCCAATACGGCCGCCCGCGGCGCTTCGCTCCAGGAAGAACTCATCCGCCAATGGGATCTGGTGGAGGCCGAGGATCGCATCCGCCGCGCCGGGGCCATCCTGCTCGACTGGGTGGACGACGAAGGCTACATTCGCGACCCGCTGGAGAAAATCGGCGAACACCTGCCCGCGGGCCTGACCTTGCGCGACCTCCAGGATGCCCTGCCGGTCTTGCAGCAGCGCCTGGAACCGGCCGGTATTTGCGCCCGCAACCTCCAGGAGTGTTTGCTGCTGCAAATGACGGCGATCGAGCAGGAAAAAGGTCTCGATTTGACCATCCCGCGGGCCCTGGTAAGCATTTACCTCGATGACCTGGGGATGAACCGCCTGCCGCAGATTGCGCGTAAGAGCGGCTTTACCATCGAGCAGATCAACCAGGGCAAGGCCTATATTTCCCACCTGAACCCCGGCCCCGGCCGCCTGCTGGCCGATGTCACGGTGCCCCGGGTTACACCCGACGCGGTGGTGGAACGGGATGATGACACGGGCGAGTACACGATGCGCCTGACCGATGAGCACACCCCGCGGCTGTACATCAACGAGATCTACAAGCGGATGGCCAAGACCAAGTCGGTGGACGGCAAGACGCGGGAGTTCATCGCCAACAACATTCGCAACGCGCGGTGGCTGATTGAATCGATCGAGCAGCGGCGTGGTACGCTGCTGCGGGTGCTGCGCGTGGTGGTCGAGGCGCAGAAGGATTTCCTGGAATTCGGCCCCAAGTTCATGAAGCCCCTGCCCATGATCGGCGTGGCCGACCAGTTGGGCATCCACGTCGGCACGGTAAGCCGGGCGGTGGCGGAGAAATACATTCAGACTCCGCGTGGCATATTCCCGCTGCGCATGTTTTTCACGGGCGGCACGGAAAATGCCGATGGCGAGGCCATGTCGTGGGATGCCATTAAGGCCAAGCTCGGGGAGATTATCGCCGGGGAGGACAAGGCCAATCCCCTGAGCGATGACGAAATTGTGCTCAAGCTCAAAGACCAGGGCATTGAACTGGCCCGCCGCACCGTGGCCAAATACCGCAAGATCGCCAGCATTCCCCCGGCCCGGCGGCGCCGGCTGTTTTAAGTGTTGCGCCCGGGAAAGTGCACGTCAATCTCGCGGCAATAGCCGTCGAAGAGCGTCATGAACGCCGAGTTGAATACGAAGTTGTCTTCCGGGAATTTGAGCCCCGCCATGTTCTGGTCGATGTGGGAGAACATCATGTCGATGTGGCCCACGGGCAGTTCCACCCACGCCCCTTTGACCAGTTTCCGGCAGGTCACGGTACCTTCGATCAAGGCCCCGGTTTCGTTGAGGTTGACGATCCGTGCGGCGTAGACAATGGTTTCGCCGGGCTGCACCAGGCGCTCGAAGGTGGCCCGGTTGATCTTTGCCAGCACCACCTTCTCCGCGAAGTTGTGCGCCGCGCCCACCAGGATACCGGCCGTCTGGGCCATGCCTTCGATCATCAGCGACGCCGGCATGACCGGAAAATCGGTGAAATGATCGAAGAGGTGCTCCTCGGCCAGGCTGACGTTCTTGATGGCGGTGAGGGCCACGCCCGGCTCGAAGCGTTCAAATTTATCAACCCATATCCAGCGCATAATAACTTCGCGAAAAAAACTGAACGCCGGACCGGAGCGCCCGTGCGGGGGGGGCGCCGGCGGATCGTACCGGCCGGGCCGCACCACGGATTGGGCGGGGGAGTCAGGCGTTCAAAGGTTACTAGTTGACCTTGGTCATGACATAGTTGACCAGGGTGTTAACGGTGAAAATATCGCGGAACTTATTGACGTCCGGATCCTGTTCGAACGCGCTCAGATTCGCATAGGGCATGCGCGACTTGAGTTCTTCGAGGCCCTTGGGCGTCACCTTGCCGTTGGCCACCAGTTCCGGATTGGAGAACAGGTTTTCCGGGATCAGTTCCCCCTTGGGAATCTTGATGGCGAAGGTTTTTTCGAGCTGGAACGTGATATCGAGGTAATCGATCGATTCCGCCCCCAGATCTTCGCTGAGCTTGGCTTCCGGCGTCACCTCTTCTTCGTCCACCGCCAAGGCACTGGTCAGGACGTCCTTGACCTTCTTGAAAACTTCTTCCTGCGTCATGGGCATGTATGCCTCCAAGCGTAAATGAAACTCGTTGGGATGTCAGGTGCCAGGCCCACGTCAGGCCGAGGCTGCCCTTTCCACCAACAGCGCCCAGCGATCCCGCTGGGTCTGCACAATCGTCCGATCGATCTTTTTCATGCCGTCATGGTGGTCGGCCAGGTTCTGGTGCGTCATTTCCAGGCGGCCCTGAATGGCCGGGGCACCATGCACGGTACCTTTCACGCGGAAGGCACTCTGTGTGGCTTCCAACTCCAGCACGTCGGCGGTGATCACCAGCGTATGGCCGGGGGCGACAAAGGTTGAATACTTTACGCCGCGGGCCTCCCGCAGCACCACGATGCTGTGCCGGAAATCGGAACTCTGCCGTACCAGCCACGCACAGGCCTGCACCGCCGCTTCGAGCATCATTACTCCGGGCAGCACTGGGAAACCCGGAAAGTGGTCGGCGAGGTACTCCTCGGCCATGGTCACATTCTTGGCTACGATTATCTTCTTGCCCGGTTCAATCGAGACAAGCTGATCTGTCAGCAGGAATTTCACGGAACTAGGGCTACCTCAATCTTAAACAAACAGCGCCACGTCTTGCGCCCGGGGCGCTAACCGCCGGGCTCATATGTAACGTGCGATCTTGTACCCGTTAATTGCACTTTTTACAAGTGGCTTCATACTGGCGCCGGCGTTTCCAGCGGTCGATCTGGGTCAGCAGATCGTAGGGGTCGCGTGCTACCAGGCCGGTCAACAGGAGCAGCAGGCCGATCAGGAACCCCGCGATCGTGCCGGTGATATGGGCCATGTACGCCACCTGGCCCATATTGAGGGCTTGTTCGATCAGGTCGCGGAAAAAGGAAAACAGGATCAGGTACATGCTTTCGATGTGGAAGGGCACAAAGAAGAAAAACACCCGGATGTTGGTGCGCAGCAGCAGCACAAAGAACAGGCCGGTCACGGCACTGACGGCACCCGAGGCGCCCAGCGTGGGCCCGGCGTTGCTGAGCACCTGCCCGCAGCCGGCCAGCACGCCGCCGGCGAGATAAAACGCCAGGTAGCCGGCATGCCCCAGTTTGTCGTTGAGGCTGTTGCCGAACACGTACAGGAAGAGCATGTTGCCGAAAATGTGCCCGAAATCCTTGTGCAGGAATTGGTAGGTGATGAATTGCCGCAGCGTCAGCGCCGCGGGATTCAGCATCAGGTTGGCCCAGGCGCTGTCGAGTCCGGCATTGCGCACCGATTGGAACGCGTCGGCCGGATTCGTCGGGGCGTGGTGGCTGAGCACAAATATCACGATGTTGGCGGCAATCAGCAGGAAATTCATCCAGGGTATTCTTTCCTGCGGGCGGTCGGTTCCAATGGGTAGGAGCATCTGATCCTCGGGCCGATAATATACCAGCGTATTATTTGCGGCCTGGTGCGTCACGGCAAGGGGGGAAATGGGAAAATACCGGTGGGGACAGGAATCTGCGAAATTATTCGGTGCACGGACCCAAGTCGGGCCATCCAGCGACCGATGTATTGGGTGTCGGACGCGCAATAAATGCGTGATTCCTGGAAAATTTGCATACGACCGGTCAAATCGTATGTTTCTGGTACTCTTTCCTCTCTCTAGTTAGGAAAGGCGATCGACGCTCGTCATCGCCTTCCTTTTTTTATGCGCCCGCGACTTGACGACCGGACGAAAGTCCGTTATCGTGTGGGCACGTTTGAGGCGGAAAAAAAAGAGATTGCGGCCCCTTGATTTTTATAGATGGGCTGAGTAGTATCTCAATTAGTTGGGGAATCCCCCAGATATCCCGGAGCAAAGATGTCACTTGATGGAAGTTTAAAAGGCAAGTCCACACTTGAGCGGCATCGCAATGTTTTGCGGCGCTCGGAGCGCATTGCCTTTTTGGAAGACAATGAGAAATGGACCCAGGATAAGTCCTCGGTCTTCAGCCTCGTAAAAGTTGCCCATCGGAAGTTGGCGGCCGGCAAGAAGGCGGCCAAGACGGAAGATGCCGCAGCGACAGCAGAAGG
>Ga0316217_10002420_pt1 | contig 22491 bp, 16 predicted proteins | sample 1anoAmetaG_FD_203633 | JGI IMG/M metagenome (GOLD analysis project Ga0316217, IMG submission 203633) | Freshwater microbial communities from Trout Bog Lake, Wisconsin, USA - 1anoA | ecosystem: Environmental > Aquatic > Freshwater > Lake > Hypolimnion/Profundal zone | place: USA: Wisconsin...
TTTTCACATTTACTTAACTGAATGTTGAAAACAGGAAGAGGCTATTCGCATTTAATGCATTTTGTGCCATCAAAGAAAGGAAACTCAAGAGGGCAGTTAGTTACATTGTGGTAAAGCCTGCTTCTTTGGTAATATTGTTCCACTATATTGTCAATAGATTGCTTTCCTAAAATCCAATTAGTTGCAAAAAGATTCGATTGGAAAATAGTTGGAGTAAGCAAGATTGTGGTCTAACATTTAGTATAAATGGCTTTTTGTATGCCATCCAATACTGTTTCTTGCTTCGCTATGTCTGAAGTTATACTATTTACTTCTGCATTGCTCGGTAGTTTCCCAGCGATTGCTTTTAGTTTTGCTACTTCGTCTTTGGCTTTTTGAAGCTGATCAAGCATCTTAATCTTTTGCTAATTGGTGAGCTATCGACATGCATTTTTGGAAAGGTTGAAAGGAGGAATGATTGAATTCTGAAGTTGAGCAATTTTCTATCTTTATGAGACAATCGCATTCTAAAGGATAATAACTTTTTCGTTGGTATTGCTACTTGCGTTCACTTTTAGTTATATATTTTTGATGTCGTCGATAAGCCCTATAATTTGTTTTTCGAATGCAGATTGTTGATCTCTTAGGGTGAGAAGCTACTTGTCGGCTTCAAAGTGATGCAACGATGGTTTTAGGAAATGCATACCGAAGGCGATATGGAAAACAGTAAAAAGCACCAAGATTGCGTGTTTTTTTACCATTGTTATGATTTTGGGAATAAAAATTATTTTGTTTTTGAGTTAATTTAGAATAAATCAACAGAAACAAGCGACCGTTCTTTTCGTTTTAAAGATAACTTTTAATATTTTCAAGGTTAATGGCGGTTGCCATGCTGCCTCAATAGCGAAATGAAATAATATTTAGTCTTACAACTCGGCTGTCCTTCATTATGCTCATATTATAATAAGATCCTTTAATCATCTATAAAGGAGTTTTCTTCAATTTAGACATATCTTTTGGTCACTTCTGCAAATTTTAAATTCTCAATATCACCAATTTATTCTTAAAGCTTATCGTATTAGTAATCTTTGGTAGTTTCTTGCTTCTGCTTGAATCAATCACAGGTTAATTCGATCTCAAATGATTTCCTAGCTCAGATATTGATGAAAGAATATAATTTGGCATTATTGGTGGCTTATTATATATTTGTTCTTCTATAGAATGGAAAGTTTACAACTTCGAAACATTCAAAACATTTAAAACTCTCTATCTCTGCTAAAACTCAAAATTTAAAGCATGTCTAAGCTTAAATCACAAAAAGAGTAAGCCCTTGACAAACTTATCCTCAGCACTATCCCATTAGTAGAAAAAAAACTTAAATAAAACGAGGTCAAGGAACATATGGACCAAAAAAGGACTTTCTATTTCGAACGCAACAGTTCGCTCAAGAAAAAAAATTAATAGAGCCGATTAATCAATGAAAAAGAAATTAGTCATAGTCGATAGTTGTTGACATTAATGAAACATCACAATAGCCTCCACCTGAAAGAATCAACAAAGCAAAATGAATTGCGTATACAAAAAATAAAAGAAATAAATTTAAGCAAAAAGCGATAGAAGAGATTATAGGTTAAAAAAAGATAAGAATAGTCTCAAGCCAAAATCCAAGAGTTTCACATCCAAAAGTACTTTTGATTTAATTTAAGACAGAATGAGCTGAAGCTTAGAAGAGTACAAGAATCCAAGTAAAACCAAGAGAGAATATAGAACTTGATGAATAAATTAAAATAATTCGCGGAAAAAGAAACACAAATGCAGCAAAAAATCAGATCTTCAGAGTAGAACATCACCAAGTTCAAAAAAGTCATCAACAAAGTCTAGAAAATGAAGTGTGAAGAGTTCAATAAATTTCGATAGTAGGTCGTCCCGAATGCTGGATTAAAAACCAATCCCAAGGGCATCAGTGAGGCCATTTTATTGTATGCTACAAATAAAACCAAATGAACTTTATATTCTTTGATTTTGTGAATAATAACATACTAAGCAATCATAACTTTTAGTAGTTTGTGAGCTAGGCTTTTTGTGTTGAAAAGCTATTCGCTGCTTAGTAGAAGCTTGGAGTAATCGGAATGTTTAAGAATTTCAGGCGCTATTCGATTAGTTCAAGTCCTTTGTACCTTAGCATGCATTTTATCGTCAAAGTCTAATCTCCCTTATTTTGATTAAACTTGATCAAAGCCTCATCTTATTCCTTTTAAAAGATATACTTAATCGCGAGCTTAGGATCTTCATTCAAGATGCTTAAGTATGAATCATTATTAGAAATTTGATATCTTAGCTTTTTCATATTGTCTTCAAGGTTACCTTGATTTTGCACCTAGATTTACACAGTTTTCGGTTTAGCTTTTATTTTTTTAGGAACCTAAGTCAATTAAGATTTATGATTGCTAGCGTTGGGATTTTAGTTGCCTTAAAGTTTTGCATCAGTAACTATATTACTTTTATTCTCAGAATCTGGCGTACTATTTACTACCTGATTGTTCTAAGGCTCGTTTTATGGGTTTTATGGATTTTAGTTGTGGTTTTAACGAATTTTATCAATTTAAATCAAACTTTAGTTAGGTTTGATTTATAATTCAGGTTATTTGCTCTCAGGTACCATACTGCCAGCCTCATTTTGTACCTATTTAACCTATTCCAAAATTTATCTTTGTGGTTATATTTGACTTTTTTGTACTTTTGGTTACTATCTCTTTATACATTGGATAGTTTTAGTTTCCCGATTATAGACCAAAATGAGTAATTCAGGTAAATCAGAGATATTTTGATTGTTTACTGACCTTCCATTGAGTTTTTATCCGGAATTGTTATTAAAACCATCAGTAACCTTAGAGTCTACAGATTATTTGCCTTCTCGTCTCTTTTCTAACGAAAGATTAGGTGTTTTTTATTCGGCTTACATCTTCTATTTCTTTGAAGTAAATGAAGTTATTCGAGATTTTTATGTTCGCTTTTCATGAAGATCATCAGATTAATATATCTAATTAGAGTTGCATTCCTTCTCGACTGCTATGAGTTTTTCTTTGGTATTTTTCATATTTTGCTCGAATTTTTTGCCGGAAACTAAATTTTTCTTATTATCGAAGCAAAAATCTTAGTTTCTTTCAATATGATACTTAATCTGCTAATTGTTAAGTTTGCTCAACATCTTTTGAACCCTTTCTTTGATAGTGATTGCAGAACGAAAACCAGACAAAGTTGAACAGATACTCTGCATAACCTGTCCCCTTTTATTATCAACCAAATCATCTTGTCGTTTTTTAAACTACCTTATCCAATTCAAGTCCTCATAAAGCTTTATCTTCCTCTCGGGTTTTTTGATACGAGCAATCTTTTAGCTATTCCTTTCGAAGTAGCCCTAAACCATTTTCATGGTCTACTCAGTCAAATCATGTAAGAACTGAGGCAGCCGATTCTGCAAGGGCTTTTGATCATTGTTGACTCCCTCAGGTTTGAAATCATTATCATTGTTTTAGTTGCTGATTTCATTCTTTTAGCTCTCTTACTCTCGGTACATAATTACGAATTTATATAAATAGTTTAAACTTCCTAATTTAGCGCAATCATTATATAAAATTCATTTTTGGATTCTTTACTAATTTTGACTTTTCAAACGACTCATTTCTAGCTCGATTTTTTCTTTCTCCTCAATCTCCTGTTTTAGACGCCTTAACTCCACTAATACCTACCCTATTCCTTCGCCTTCTTTTGCAGAGGTCAAATAAGCTTTCGCTGAAATTTTCTAAGAGAAAATTCGGAACTTTACTTCGCAGTTTTATAAGCAGTCCTTTTTATTGAATACAACTATCCTTTTTTTGTCTTTGAAGATATTATTCTTGTATTCGAATAGTTACTGTTCTAAGATTCTATACTGCTATAGTGGATCAGGGTGAGTAATATCCAGCATGAATATAAGTATCTTTGTCCTTTAAATATGCCTCAAGAACTAAAGACCCAATCCTTTGTTATTGTGAGCATCTTAAATGATCCCCGGAATATCTGCAATCGTCATCCAGTAATCGTCTACAAACTTTACATGTCCAACAGAGGGTTTTAGAGTAGTGAACTCGTAATTTGCAATTTTGGGAAGAGCTCGAGTTGATGCAGCCAGAAATGTCGACTTCCCTATATTGGGAAAGCCCACTAATCCAATATCTGCTAGGGTTTTTAGCTCAAAGTATACTATTTTTGATTCACCTTACTTGCCAATTTTCTAATCTTCAGTCATATTTGGATGTAGTTTGTTGCCTTTTCCGCCCAGTCCACCTTTGGCCAATACAATGCTTTGCTTATCTATACTCAAATCTACTAAAAATTCTTTGATTTCTTTTTATTAGTCCAGTTTTATTTCGTAAATAAGTGTGCCTGTTGGAACTCTGAGCAAAGTCTTGCCTCCATTCTTTCCTTGCTTACCATTAGCCCCTTTTTAATTTAAATCTTACCTCCTCGTTGGCCATTGATTCCATCAATGGTCTTTAGTCGAAGATGAGACAAGTCATGCATTGACTTATGAGCCTATACGACTATACTTCCACCATTTCCCCCGTCTCCACCGTCTGGAGCTCCAATTCTGACTCTTTTGTCAGTATAATATGTAAGAACTCCAAAGCCGCCATCTCCTGCTTTGATGCTTAACTTGACGCTATCCGAAAAGTTTTTGAGCTAAAATTTGGATATCTTAGTTTTATCCTTTTGGATAATCTACGTCGCTTTGCTAAAGAAGAACCTTGAGATTCTGACTAACCCAATCATATTATAAATAATGATATAATTTAATAGTGACATAAATCATGAGTGAGAGCAACTTCAGAAATCCCCGAACTTTTATCTTATTTTTTGAAAGAAAAACTCATACATGTCTGGACGTGCGGCGACCTTTTTTTACCATTCTGAGCCTTTGTAATTTTGCACCTTCTCTAAAATATTCTTGAAGTAGTCAAAAGCAAAAATCCTCGCACTTTTATTCAGAATGAACAGAGGAAGATAATTCATTTTCATATCTATCTTTGATGATAATCTTATGCGCGCTCTTCCTTTTGAAACTGGTTTGTATTCCACAATAAAGAATTTATACTACAATCGCACATATTTGTCGTTTGGAGGGGGAACTTCGAATTTACATTTTTATTGCATAGCCTTATTCTCATTGATGGTCTTTGAATATAAAAAAAGTGCTCCAGTTTCGTCGATTCTATCGTAGCCTACAGCGTAGAAATAGGTTTCGCGATCTGAGAGAAGAGGAATGTATACTTTGCTGGTTCCAACCCTCTAGTTTCTGCTAACTGCCTTGAGTTATTTACAATCATAGCAAAAAGGAACGTACTATCCCATCAGATCTATCTCTCCAATGATAGATAGAAACTAAACAGGAGGGATGGCGAACTAGCCGTTTATTCTTATTGCTACTTGCTTTTATTATTCGAAGACTTTGTATTCGAGGGTGATTCCTTTCTATTCTTTGTCGAAAATCCAACCTGGTTTGTCGAACTATTAGTAGTAGTTCATCATTTATGTATATTATGTGCTGATTGTGTTTATTAGTTATTGTCGATTTTTGGGAATTTCTGCTTTTTTTCCGACGTTTTCGACATATTCAGAAGCCTTTTTGAAGGCTTCATCAATGTTGTGCTATCTGTAGTTTCTTTAAACCTTTTACCACAACTAATCGAACTGATTGATAAAGAAGGAAGATGAAGATTATAAGCTTTTGACTGGTTATCGAGTCCCTTTTTTGAATAACTTTTTTGCTTAGAGTGAAGTTAAATTAGGCTTATAATTAAAGCTTGCATTTTTCTACTCTGCTTCTATCTCCTCATAAGCCTTGAGATTTTTTGAACTTTTTGAGCTTCTAATGTCAGGCCGTAAGCAATCGATAAACAGTTAAGAATCCACAATCTCCAAAATATCATCAATGATGGCTTGATGATGTTTTTTCTGCATAAAATTCATGTTACAATCTGGCTGAAATCTTGCTTACCGAATTCCAAGATCAAAGCTTTAAATTCTCCAAACAGATCTGAACTGCATGCTTCAGGACCATAGGCTTTGGCATAATTATTGAGTAGAGAAGCCTGCTTATCATTCTAGGTACTGAGTAATAGAAGGCAGGAATGGAGTTGATCGCATTCATTTCTTTTGTGACAATCTTGAGCCTGTCAATCGATCTTTGTATATCTCGTTAAAGTCCCTCATCACATTGTAACATTGATCTAATATAATGATCTTATAAACCATATTTCTTTGGACAAGTACTGGTCGTAAAATGAATAAACTACAAACATACAAGATGGAGTTCAAATTATTTTAAATTGAGGTGTAAAAATTTAAATGAAGAATATAGCAACCAGCAAAAGAATAGTGTTACTCTTGATCCTACTGCTTTCTCTCTTCCCATCTGGCTTCTCTCAATCAAATCCTACGTAAGTACCTGAAGTTTATGGAGTGAGGTGGTTTTTGGGAGAACATTTCCAATTCACGACAACCATGATTGATGACAATAGCTAGTATTTTGTGCTGATGTTCAACTCAGACAAAGAAATCCAAGGCGATTTGTCAATAAGCATCGCCAAAAACAAATTCAGCTGCACTTCTAAATTTATAACTACTGAAGCACTCCAAGATCATCATACTGACTAAGTTAAAAATGGTTCTTCCAAAGGAGATATAGATGAAACATACCTTCATAAGTGCATAGTGGGCAACATCCAGGGGCTAGATGCTGTGAGAACAAACAAAACAGTTAAATATTAAATTTTGCTTGGTAATATCAAAATCACTCAAAATTTGGATATCAAGAGCGGAGGTTATAAGGAAACCGTCTTGTTTTCTGAAGTTTTTAGGTTACCTTTGGTTAATTAGAATGCTGATATCTTGTGGATTGGAGATTGGGGGCAGCTTACGTCTGTAGGGACGTCTAAAGGATATTTCGATGTCAAGCCTTGCATTGATCAGCACATATCAAGCAGTTCTAATCTTGTTATGGCCTTTTTCCTTGGAGATCTAGCATATGATCTTCAAGGACCCTTGTACTACTCCATGTTAAAGCATATCTAGTTTCTTACAAGCAAAATGGTCTTTATGGTCACTCCGGGCAACCATGACACACTTTATCATGCTGACACATTTGAGCTCTTTGTTTAGAGTTTTTATTCGTCACAGTGGAAGCAGTATTCCAATTACTTCTATACTCTTAAAGTTGGCAAACTTGCTTTTATAGCTTACAACCCTGAAAAATAAAATTTTGAGTTCAAAAGAGCTGACAGATTACAGCTCAACTTCACTCAAGTGTTTTAGAAATAGCTGACTAGCACTATACTCAATAGTCTAAGTAAAGACTACTTTCCTATCGTTTATTCACACTATCCGATTTATTGCTCTAAACCGCACGATAGTCTGTAGACCTGTGAGAAAAATCCTTAAAGGCTAGCTTCCTACTTATCTTATTTCAACAAAATGAATATGAAACTGTACTTTTCAGGACACGTTCATGTATATGAAAGGTCCAAGCCTATTTGTCCAGATGGAACATTTTCTACGCAGGAGAATGATACCTATAATGCAAGCTGTCCTGTTTACATCGTTGAGGGAGCTGGTGGCAATGATATCTTTATTGAAACCAAAGCCTAATGTAAACTACATCTTACTTAGATCCTGCTAAAAATTTCAGCGGAAAGATAGTCTTCAATGCAGGCTTTGGCATTCTGAGTGTTGTAAGTTCTTCCCCCAACTTTTATCCTACAAATGTTACATACAGGCATTACTCAGCCTAGAAATGTACTGTGGCGGACCAATTCACGATGTTTCTTCCTAGTTATCTTCCTACTGCTCAGTAGCAAGAGAGTTCAAGCAGCGGATTTACTAAAATCCTACTAAAAATGAGCCTAGCTTCATTTATTATTTCGGGAACCATCGTGACTGCTTTGTATCTCTATAAAAAGTATAAATAGTGTAAAAAAACAAAAGACGAGCCTGTCCGAACTTCAACCAAACCTTAATAGGGACACATATAGATGGTTGAAGAGCACTTTTAAGCGTCTAACTAAAACAAGACCAACCAATGATTTAGCTAGTTTGCAATTTAAGATATATAATCAATAGCATTCAGCTTCATGCACAATCCATCATTTGAAACAGCCATCTTACTCGGTTAAATAACATTCTAAATACTCTATAAATGGTTATTATGATGCAGAAGTGAAGCAAATCAAAAACAGTTCATTGTTTGATGATGGATTTGGGGTTCAGTGTGACTTATACGATTTGGACCTTTGACTCATCTAATATTTTCAGCTGCTTTTTCCAGTAGGCCATGGCTGCCCTTACAAAAATGATCGGATATACAACACTTTTGAAGAAATCCATGATTAAGCCTGATTAAGTCGAAGTATTACTAATTGACGTAGCCGATTGATTTGTGGCCTTTGTTGGGACGTTATAAGTTAGAATGGTCTTGACAGCCGACAGTATCGCGTTTGTTGCAATCACCATAGCGAAGATTGATGCAATCAAATAAAACAGCAGCCCAAGAAAGTCATTTAGTTTCCTCTACTTTAGTTTGCGAATCAAAAGCTTGTGGCATATCTTCTTTCTGCCTATTTTCAAACGAGCTGAGTAGGTTGTTCGGCAGATTTAGCACTTAGGGATTTAGACAGTTTAAGAGTGTTCCATTTTCTTGGTGATCCAATCAAGTATGCAGTCTTAGTGGACATAGGCGATAGTGCCTGAACATTCGCAGAGGGTTATCAGGGGTTTGGATTACTAGTAGCATATTCTACATCTTTGCTATTCTATTTCTGGGTTGAAAGAGATATTTTTATGAGAAAGGGTGGTTTATAGGTCAATGCAGGAGTCCATACTAACTATAGTTAATTATATTGTTAACTGGGTTGATAAATAGGATCGTAATAAGTAGTTTAATATAATTAAAATGCCAGTATTTTCATCTTCCAAATAATACTGGCCGGTTGTAGGAAGGATGATGACAGATTACGAGGTAGTGACTATAAAAATGATTCGCTGGCTTTAAAACTAAGGCTTCTATTTTTAAAGGATAGCTGATATTATGAGTCCTTTGTTAATTATATTGTTTAAAGCCAGTCCAGTAGCTATAGAAATATTACGTTTTATTTAATATCAATGGCAATACTCAAATGCTTGATTCGTGGTTTGCTTGGAAAAAGGACAACATCCAATAGATTATCTTATTTAAATCTTTAGAACCCAATGTACCGCCTTAAAACAAAAACTTGAATGCTGTGAAACCGCACTCAAAAGCATAACTAACGTCCTTTAATTATTTGATTGTGCCCTCTAGGAGTCTGCGTCACTTGAATTTTGCCCTTGTAAGCAGCTTCTCATTTCTTTCCCCTCTTTTCCCTCTTTCCCCTCTTTCCCCTCTTATCAAAATAGTATAGTTTTATTTTGATTAAAGTAATCCTAAGTTGCTAAGAATAGCTCTGACTCCATCTTAGTTAATCAGAAAGGTTTTAAATTTGTTGGCTTATGATAAACTGATTCTGCTTTAATGAATTTAATTATTTTTGAAACTTATGGCCTAAGTACGAGAAAGCCGACCCGTGATAAAGGGAAAGGATATCAGCCCCGAGATGTAAGCTGAGATTCTAGTGATCGCCAAATACGCGCTGTAGAAGATGCACACAATCCAGTAGATTGCCACCCATTTGAAGGATGAACTGAATCGCAAGTACAATGGAGACTGGCATGCCTTCGTAGGCCGTAACTTCGGCTCATACGTGACCTACTAAGCCAAGCACTACATTTATTTTTATATCGGACAGTACGGCTTCCTCCTCTTCAAAACAGTCAAGAATGGTTGAATGATAATTAGCATTGCCTCATCTTCTAACCATTACATTCAGTATTTCAGCACCAATCTGTGAGATTTAGTTGATTTGTACTTAAATCATATGCGTGGTCTTTCCAGAATAGCTATATTATAAATGTACTATTTGAGGTAGTTATTCGGCAAAGGGAGATACGGCATCTTTGTGGGATTTGCTCTCCTTTCAGAGGTACAAAGGAACTATATGCTTCCCAAAACTAAAATATACACCACTTTGAAATCAAAAGTTTTGTAAGAACTCAAACAATATGATCCAACCAATCCTCATCAAGACTTGACTCTTTAAACAGTCAGCGAATAAGACAAAGGCAAACTCAAAACTACAACAAAAAAGCAATTAGAATAAGTTCAAAGCATAAGCAGGCATCATGGCTCCACTACAATATTCACTTGCTCAATATTAGCTATGGGTGCTCTGAATTATTTTGTAGCCCCGACTGCTTGTGGCTTGTTCGTTTCCTCATATCTAACTCTCCTGACTGCCGATTTTATGAAAAGCTTGTATACTATCAAGTACGGTAGCGACCCATTATGGAGATGGAAAATGGCAGACATCGGATATTTAATGACCTTTTCCTTTGGACTGTTTTCTTTAGTTGTTATTACCAAATCTGGACTAGCCAAATTGAGAGAAAGATCGATTAGAGGGTTAGTAGTGAAAGATGTGAATGAATCTGAGAAATGATTTTTATATGGCTCATAAAACAGCTACAAACATTCACTTTAACTTGTTTGAGGTGATGCGGAATATCCTTAATGATTTATGCAAATGTTTTAATAAGGATGAATAGAACAGCTGATACAGTAATCTATCAGTCACTTTGTATAAACTCCTCCCAGTGTGTTGCGAGAGTAGCCAGGATTAGTTTGTCTCGTATGTATGCAGCTGCTGAGAGCCTTATCTTCTCCCTTGTGGCGTATCATGTGAAGTTCTTTGGATTTAAGAAGATCCATTTTCTACAGAACTCCGATGTTCGTCTTCAAACCTTAAATCTTTTATGTTTAGTTGATATCCATTCGTTCTAAAACTGTTCTTGACTTCTAAATCAACAATGACTTACATTGGAGTACAAGGTTTTCTCAGGCTTAAAGCTAGTTTTGGTTGTTCTGAAAGCATTGACATGATCCTTCACAGGCATTTTAGGGCTAAGGAAATAGTTTTAGACTGAGATGTGATGGCAATAGTCACTTTAGATTGTGAGTGCTTTGTTTTAGTTCTTCATTCTTCTTTGATACAATTATTAATCGAAGAAAAGAAAAATAAGGATATTTGAAAGAATTAAGATCTAATGATAAAACACTAGTCTTCTATTATCTCTTTCAAACTCTCACAAGGTAGATTCAAAAAGACTCTAAATTTCCTATCTCAAAATTTTTGCTTAATAACCAGCCTCCTCATGCTAAGATGAGCATTCTATTAAAGCATTTCGAAATGATCGGAAAATAAATTACTCTGTATTGATTAACCAAATCAACCCTTAAAGAAGTAGCAAGACTAGTGCCTGAATAGATAAAAGGATCATTATAAAATGACTTCTACATTTTGCTATTAAAGTTTTGAAACTAACTCGTTAGCAGTAAACTTTGATCTGTTTTTGTCAATTGCCAATACAATAAGTTCTTTCAGCTTTAGAAGCTCAATCGGCAAAGATTAAAGTTCGTTTTTGGTAAAGTAAAGCTTTTTCACTTCGCACAGCTTTTATATCTCTGCTGGGATCTTAGTTACTCTGTTATAGCCTACATAAATTCTTGATTACTTAGGTCTAGACGCTACATGTATTTTAGTGCTAAGAGTTCTTACATATTTTAAATTTTGTTGAACGAAAGATCCAAAAATCGAAGAAAGGGCAGCTAACTCAATATAGTTACATCTTTTAGGTTATTTTTGGAAAGGTTAAGCCTTTGCAGATTTTTGATGCTTGAAGGGTCAAACTCAAGCTTATTGATGTCGTTTTAACTGAGGGAAAGTTCTCTGAGCATGGGCCATGCCTTTTGAGTGAGCTTTCGCAATCCCACGCATTTGAGATGATTTTTATCTTTGTACCTCACCTATTACTCAGATTTATGATGGTCATGTTGTGCCACTCCATCAACGCAACTTTTTCTATAGCTTGATCTCTAAGAGAACATTCGGCTAGATTGATATAGCCTTCAAGCTGGCTGACCCAGCTGTTGAGACGGCCTCTGATATGCTCGTCAAACTGCAATCCACTACTCAACTCTTTTCGCGAGCTAATGTGGATTCCAACGAGCTGATAATACTAGTTTCTTCTAATGAGAATCGGGCTGCCGATTTCGCTGGGAACGCTTTCCATTGTATAGCCCAGTCCACTATTTTTACAGACAAGCTTATCAGTTTTTTCGGACCTCATTGTGTATTATAACTGACCATTTTCCATTTACTACTTGGAATAACCAAAAATAAAGATGTTTTACTTTCCAAAAAACTTTGTATGAAATCCTAGGTAGCCAAAGAGCAAGCCAGGATTACTTTCTATGTCGTTGACTCCCTTCTATAAAATGCCTTTTTCCTCATTTTTCGGCTACATTTTGTGTTACTTTTCTTTGATTTGTAAGATAGCGTAGTTATACCTATGTGAGCCTTATGCTTCCTCAATGTACTTGGGGTGGAAATGAGTGTTATTATGAACAAGATATACATCTCCCCTTTGGCCCTTTATATTCAAAATAAACCGTATTTCCTTGGCTTGGGAAGATGTTTACTTGTCGTAGATGTTGCTAGCAGCAGTAATTATCGTGTTTTTTCCAATCAAACTGCCCGTCCCAAATACTCTTTTTTCGTTAATGTTGGCAACCAAGAGGCCAATGCAGCTATATGGATACACAGACAAATCCATGACTCTTTTTTTTAGAAGTTTCAGTGTATTCTTGCTGTTAATTTTGTCATTTTATTCATCGATCAAATGAGTTATTTGAGTTGTTGGCTCAGGTATATTCTGGGCTTTTCTGAATCCATTGGATCTTGAGAAAGAGAAGAACTCAGTCGACGCTATTTAGCTATAAAAGGGCTTTAGTTCTTATCTGGAGAACTCTAATTTATTGGCTGGTAACAAGTTTCCCATATCTATAATCAAAACAGTGTTATAGATCAAATTTAGCTCAGACTGGCTTATATTGCATAAACTTTCATTTAGATAAAAACAATCGAATCAACCCAGAGTTATCATCCTTTTCAAGTATCAGGCGTCATTTTGTTGTAAATATCCCCGATCAATCCTAGTTTTTGTTTATGTATTTTGTCATAATAGCAATAAAATCAATAAATAGCGCACTAAGCTGTTCCGCAGCAGGGAATCTCGTCATTTTTTGCCATAAACATTGAGTTCTACTCCTAAATTGAAAAATATTAAGTTTCATTCAAATTTTACATCAAACTCTATTCTTTACTCTACTACTAGTTATGTTAGATATCCGGATGTAGCCCTCCCAATTTCTTTTACAGCATATTCTCATCAATGAACTAACGCAATACTCCCGCCTAGACATCCTCTTTGGTAAACAATTTGATCTTTTTTGAGGTTTATTCGTTTATGAATTTCTAGATACCGTAGTAAATCCATTTGGCGAGATGAGTACAGTTAACAATATACATATTTTGCAGCCTCATTGAGTATACGTCTGAAAAAGTTTTTATGATTTCTTTGATTGAAGAAATCGGCAGGCTTAGAAACTTTTCATTCAGGTCTAAAACGTAATCGTAGGTTTATATCTTTCCAGGAATGAATTTTTAATGGATTACTCTGTTGTTTACGTGATTTATCGCCTGGTAAAAGTTAGTAAGCTCGAATTTCTCAAAATCCATGTCCCCTATATTCATGATTATAAAGGCTCTCCCTTATTTCGTCACATCGTAGCTATATACGAAACCGTTTTCTAGCAGTTTTTTGGCCTTCTTGGACACAGTTTGAATCACATCACTACTAAACCATTAGTAGTAGTGCGCTAGCTTTTAAATACAGGGCGCCATTTCCAAATTACTGGAGTAATAGTACCTCAAGAGAGTCTCGGTTTTCGTGATGTTTATGTTTTTCTACTTCTTCAATGCTTCTTGAACCTATTTTATCCACTTATGTTCTTCTCTTGAATATTTGACATTCAAGTATATTTTCCGTTTTTTAAGCCCGTTAGGTGAAGTGAAGAAGTGATCTTATTACTCCTAGGCCATCTGCGCATGGTTTATTTTTTATGGATGTTCGGCAAAAATGAGGGCTTGGCTATCATGTTGAGAGGTTTCTTTCATAAAAAACAGAAACAAATTATAATCATCATCTTAGAACTGTTTTGCGGAAGGGACTCCTTGAAACCGGTCTTGCTTTATTGAGGGAGACGTCCCCGTTTTTTATCATCTCAAATAGGGCACGGTCCACCTCATTATCTAGCTGTTTCACCTTCTGCTTTATTGTATCATTTTTTAAGCATACCTTCACACTCTCATCCTAGGCTCTCCGAGATAGATACTATTTTACTTGAAATTCTTTTCTCTCTTTGCTCAGTCGCTCACATTGCATTCGTTGCTACTTTTCAGTAGTTTCTTGGTCGTGCAGTTTGAAAGGATACAGTTTCTTGAATTCGATTTCGCAGTTTTGTTCGCATTATTGTTTGAACTTTAGCCCTTTTTTATAGAAGTAATCAGGTGAAATTGTTTGCTTCTTAGTACTTAGTCTTGAATTTTCACATGACTTATCTTGCTTATTCTCTCTCTTTGTCTTTTATTTCTATTTGAGTTTCCATTGCTCGTAAACCTTCCTACTTTCTGGAGGTTGGTTGGTTTGTTCTCTCTAGTTTTCTTGCAGTTGCTATTTAATTTTCGATATCAATCCCAATTTTTTATTATAACTAACGGTTTAATTGCTAACTATCTTTTCTTTTTTTTATATTTGCTTCTCTACTGGCTAAGGAAATAAGTTATTAGTATTTTTATCTTATTGTTCAGTGGTAATTTTCTATTTTTTCTGGGAATTCTACTCTTGAACTTGCGAAAGTTTCTGCTAAAGTATCTGAAGTATAGCTTTCTGATGCTTTGGGTTCAATTGATTGTCAACTAGAAACTGATGCACAAGAGCTGAGATATCTGCATTTTTGGGAACTTTTATAAGGTACTTCTTATTCTTTATATTTATACTGATCTCGAGTTATATTTCCTCCTACATTATTAATATTATAAGCCAATCTTCAAATAAAACGAAGTGGATTAAATGATAGCAAATATCTATCAAATCGTTGCTATTAGGTTTTTGTAGTACTTGATTCCTTCAATTCTATCCGAATACGCTAAAAATCCCTTTTTGCAAGCTTGCTTGAGTTTTATATCGGCTATAGACACTGGCAGACCCTTTCGACGTGCTATCTACTCCGCCGTATAACCTTAAGTATAGTTTGAGAAGTATTTTGCGTAGTTCTCCTTGAAATCAGCATCAGCGTCAAAAGTAGTTGATTCAACCAAGATAACATTGTTTGGATAACGCACTATTTTGGCATGTAATCCCAAACTAGGGAATAGCTAACAGGCATTTAGAATCTATTCAGGTGACAATAAATTAAGCTGTCTTTTCTTATTATAGAAATAGTAGAGGTCAACCAAAGCCACCACCCCTCCGTAGTTCTTGAATAGGGAATTTGCACAAACTTGATAGAGATCCTGTGCTAGTTATTTATAGAAATTTTTGCCAGCCTAATCTTTCTAAATAACAGAAACAAAGCCCATATCTTTGAGTATTTTATTGATCTAAGGGTTATCTCCATCGCTCTGGCCTGAAGAAGTCTTCATATCATTCATAATCTTCTTTATTTCTCTTAGATTGCCGAATAAGCTATCAAAACTGGCAAAAGATTGACTAACTTGCTCATTTTGAGTATTTATCTTTTCCTTTTCTTTATTTATTTTCTCAAATAGGCCACTATACATCTGGCTTTCGGGCTTTTTCTCTACCGGCTTTATCAACCAAGCCTTCTTTTTTACGATGTTGTCAATATTAAGTTTCGCCTAGTTATAGCTTTTAAGTCCGAACTTTACTTTCCCAAATTGTGTGTTCACTTTCACAAAATAATCTTTGCTAAAAAACCCAGATTACTGAATATGATTAGATATACGCTTATTCCGACCTCGTTGATACTTTCTCCTTTGATAAGTAAAGAATGTTGGGTATTGGAAGTGAGGATGAGTCTATGGGTGGTAATTTGTAGCTTCATACCAACGATTTTCATTTCTCTGTATGATAGGAGACTTACTAAATATAGACTTCGACATCTTGGTAGTTCTCAATGATTTATTCTTCGTTTATCTTTGGGATGAACTATTTATTAATGTAGTAAGGGGTGTTTTGCATTATATCTCGTCAAATTATTATCAAAACAATTAATTTATCTGCAATATTCTACCTCTTTTGATACGTCCAATCATTATGAGTTATATGGATTTATTGGTTTTCAGACTATTACCGATTTATGTAATTAGATGTAATAATTCAAATAGGAAGATAACGAGGCAAACCTTTCCTGCCTTTAGCATTACTCCTCAGACGACCTTTCTCTTCTTAATAGCCGTCGAAGACACAATGGCGATGTTTCTGAACGATAAAGCGAGATTTAAAGACAAAATTAGCAGTAAATCAAAGAATTCAAACGCGAAATCTAAGAAAGGTTCAAACTCTCAATCTGTAATAAAATCTATACCTTTCCTAGAATAATAAAATCGTTCAGTGATATTCTGAGTAGCGAGTAAGAAGATGAGACCCCGGAAACTTCATAACTAAGATTCAACGATCACGAAAAAGTAGGCTAGTTCAAAAAGAAAGATAAAAACGTATTTCAGCATAGTAAGAAAAGAATAAATGAAAATAACACCAATGACCTCATTTAAAATCGGTTGAAGGTATTTGATAGCACTAAGATTGGGAAAGATAAGCTCAAAACCAACTAGAGCACTGGAAAAAGAAAGGATTAAGACGCAAAATAGAAAGTAAAGGTTGTAAAGATGGAGAAATCCGCTAGCGGCAAAAAGTAGAAAAAGAAAATGGAAAGGCTGAAAACTGAGCAATAATCGGGGAGTTTCATGTAAACTCTACGTAGCAAAGGAGTCAAAAAGAATTGATATTTTTATTATATTAATCATCGAGATTTCAACTTTGCAATGTCTACAGCGCAAAAAATCTTGGAAATCGAAGCTGAAATGTAGCGCACTCAGAAAAACAAAGCTACATCTTATCATTTGGGACTGCTCAAGGCTAAATTAGCCAAGCTGAAACGAGAGATGATTGAACCCACAGGCGGCAAAAAAGGCGCAGTTGGTGAAGGATTTGAGGTTTCAAAATCCGGAGATGCCAGAGTCGGCATGATAGGCTTTCCTTCAGTAGGAAAATCCACATTACTAACCAAATTGACAGGTATTCAAGATGAGATGTAGGCACATTTTCAAAGATCGCAGCATATGAGTTTACAACCTTAACTTGCATTCCTGGAGTTCTCAAACACAAAGGAGCCAAGATCCAACTATTAGATCTGCCTGGTATTATTGAGGGCGCAAAAGACGGTAAAGGAAGAGGTCGTCAGGTTATCGCCGTGGCTCGTACATGCAACTTGATTGTAATTGTTTTGGATGCCACTAGGCCTATGCAGCATAAGAAGATTATCGAACACTAGTTATAAGGTTTTGGTATCAGATTGAACAAGAGACCTCCAGAGATTGATTTCAAAAGAAAAGACAAAGGTGGAGTGACGATTTCTAGAATGGTCGAAACTGACAGAGTAAACGACTAAACAATAAAAGCAATTTTGAAGTAATACAGAATCAACAATGCTGATATTCTAATCAAATGTGATGCGACGTAAGACGACATCATTGATATCATCGAAGGAAACCGTAAGTACGTTCCTTGCTTATATGCCTTAAACAAAATCGACGCTATAACTTTGGATGAGTTGAACATCTTAGACCAAATTTAACACTACGTCCCAATTGCTGGAGATCTGGGATGGAATCTGGATTAATTGGTTGACAGAATGTGGGAGTACCTAGATTTAATTAGAATTTATACAAAACCCAAAGGAAAGGATCCTGACTACTAGCAACCTGTTATCATACAGCGAGTTAGGAGTACTGTCGAAGATTTTTGTAATAAAATACACAGGAATATGATCAGAGATTTTAGGTACGCTATGGTCTGGGGTACTTCAGTCAAATTCAATCCCCAGAAAGTTGGAAAAGACCATCAACTTTACGACGAGGATGTGGTACAAATTATTAAAAAGATATGATAGTCAATCAGCTGTGAATTACTCTTTTATTTTACTAATCTTTTCTATAGTTTATGCTTTTTCTGGAATGTTGAAATAGGCTTCAAATAATCCAGCATTAATTGCCTAATAATACTTGCTTATTAAAGGCAAAATAAAATGGCAAACGGAGTGTCAACTTAATGGTTCGACTTGCACGTAAAGGCTGGCAACTATCTGCCCAATGAGAAGAAGACCACCCTAGCCTAGTAGCAAAAAGTGATGCAGTAAAAATTTGAGGAGGAGAGCAAACTAGAAAATAAATTGGATAAGCTCAACACCTAGGAAATCAAAGAGCTAGAGGACGATCTTGGTAAGTATCGTTTTATTTAGATTTCGATGACGAATTCACCAGACAGTATATGGCCAACCGCATGAAGGAAATCAAAGAAATTGCTGCCAAACAAATTTTCGGCAAAGTTATTTAGATATCAAGGGATTAGTACATCAGAGAAGTCACTGAAGTTGATCCTCAGTACTTCGTCTTGCTCCATCTCTATCAGGATAGCAACTAGTTCTGCAACCTAATCAACCAGCATCTTCCAGCTATTGCCGTCAGATACTCCCATGTGAAGTTTGTGAAAATAGTCTCGACCAAATGCATCTAAAACTTTCCTGACCAAAACTGTCCTTGCTTTATTATCTACAAAGCAGGAAAACCTGTATCAAACTTGATGAAAGTCGATAAAATTCTCAAAAACGATATCAAAAACATTGATCATTTACTCGCGGACCATGGAATTGAGCCTCTTTGATCTCTTTATCCCTTTTAGATCGTTAATCTTCAGCTCAAAACAACTAAACTTCTGTTTTAGCCTAAATAATACGCAACACTTAACTTTGCTATGAATGAACTAGATTTTAAATACTAATCAATAAAACCAAAAATAATCAATTTCTTCTATTCAAATCCACCAGCTTCTTATGGTTGAGCTTTCTTCTTATCTTGGCATTAAATAAACTACATTCCTACTCATTTAGAGTAATCTCCTTTTACATAAAACCTAAACTCTGTTTGCTATGAATCACTCTGTCATGGTTTTAGATTTATAGAAAATTCAACTCAATAGATTGGCGTTTAAGCCGCCCAACGTTTTCGATAGGCTTCTGAAAAAACTCGATGTAGGGCTAGAGATAACACTTTTCCTCAGGAACATGATGCTATTTCCTCTTGTTTTAAAGATAATATTTTACTCTATCCAGCAAATTCTCCTCACTGTTTTCCTTCTCAGTATTGAAATGCGTGAGCTTGACCGAAGGCAAAGAAGGAAAGGAGAGATTCGTTTACTTGACTTGGACACTGTTGGCCTTGGAATGATTGAAGACCTAGGGTAGCAACTTGTGTTTCTAGATTAATGGAGCCATACTCTTGCTTTTTGCAAAGGTGATAATTTATTTTTAATTAGGTCTAGGATTAATTGGTTGCATTTTTCGTCGAACTTTTTCGAGTCGTTTTCCATTATATAATCTTCTATACAATATTAAGCAAGGAAATTATAATTTATGCAAGAGTGATGACCGCAGTTGACATCAGATAATCCTCTCAAGCCAACCACACAAAACGACCTAACTCTGAAAAAGCAAATCTATTTTCAAGTATTTTATCGTGATTTAGCGAGCTTTACGTTTAAGCAATTATTTTCAGCAAAATAGTAAATATGGTAGGTTGATGTAGCATTATCTTATAAACTATCATGTAAGTAGGAAATAAGGATCAAAATATTTTGGTTAGTACGTGGTATTTTTTGTGAGTGTTGGCATACAAACTTTTGAACTCTGACCGCTTTTAGTAGCACTTCTCGCAAAAGAAGAAGTTGTAGCAATTCTAGCACATCCAACAATTCTCCAGAATTTACCTCTTGCAGCTGAAACATTCATAACGCTTATTTTCTTGGATTTGTGACTCAAAAATCACCTAAAGCTGGTGATCTGGCTTATGCCGCTTCATCAAGCTTGAAAAGGAGTTTGTAGGCCTCTCAAAGTAACATTTCTGACCTACATAAGCACAAATTTACAAAGCTTGAAGTTGCGACAAGTGAGACAGTTAAAATAGATGCCGATGATTGGATTTTGGTAGCAAGAGGAGCACTTAGATTAGTGGATATGAAACCCATTACCGAAGACTGGAACCTACAGGAAAATAAACTAATGTTCTAAAGGATGAAAGTTGTGCTATTCATGCAAATTTTTATCAAAGCAATCTAAATTAAGTTATTTGTACTTTCGCAGACATCGAAGTCATGGCATGTAATGCATTGGAAACGGATGCCCCAAATCGGCTAAATCCCACAATGATTGCAAGAAATGTACTCATGCTTGATATTCTAGTCAACGTCGTTGGTAAGTTCGAAAAACTGAGCCTTGTCTTTCTGACCAATGCATTTAAAGCAAAGATCGTAGTTAGGCTTATGCTTAGATTTAAACCTTTTTTCTCCAGAAGCTAAAACCTCTCCACACTGATCACATGTTAGTCTTAGAAGCCATTTATCATAAGATTAGCCCAACTCATTACCGATGCTGAAAATACCGAACCTTAAGTTGTGATTTCTTGCAAAAATTTCTAACTTCTTCCCTCCTTTGAATATTATATCAACCAACGCATATAAATCTTCAGGTTTTTGAGATTTTTAGCGCACTTATGCAAAGATAGTGTTCCAGCTGATACCTCGTAGTACTTTGATATGATTCTTATTCTTTGTGTCCTTTTTACATTTATATCCTACTAAGCATACCTCATATGAATGCATGAAATAGTACCCATGGGTCAAACTAATCTTCTCATCTTTAAGCTTCACCCAAACCACTTCTTCAACAAGCTCATAACCCCATGCTTCCATTATCTACAGTGAAGCATCTAGTTGACTGTTAAGAATCCAAAGAAACATGAACCCTTAGTCACTGAGTATTTGCAAAGGGATTCGTTTGATTTAGCTATTTGCCATGGTGTTGTACTAAAGTGAGAATTTGCAGTTAGAAAACATAAACTGAGAGTCGTTTTGCTGAGCCCCCTTAATTCTCCATGGTGGATCGATTATGACAACGTCGAATTTGCCAACATCTTAGGAGAAAAGTTTCCAGTTGAAATAACGTACATCACAGTTAATGTAAGAAGTGTTGGCCGTTTTTTCCCCCTAATCCTTGGTTTTGTCAAATATTTATAGCGTCCTCAGATATTCGTCACTGTGGTTGCGAATGTACTCGTTGATGAACGGAAATTTAAAAGTCTCTATTGCCTCTGAATAATCTTCCTCATCGTAGTAATAGTTTTTTTGTTTTTTGCGTTTTTTGCTGTTAACCTTCTAGACTTTATTAGTGAAGGCCAAAATTTAAAGAGGCTGGTTTTAGGGAACTTTCTCTACGATTGGAGGCTAAATAATTTTTTGATGGCTGTGGTTAAGATCTGAGTAATTTTATTTAGAGATTTATTTATGTTCGGCTTAGTTTCTCACTTGTATTTATTAGCCTAGCTAAATGGGTTTTTATGATCTATTATTTCGGGATTCTTGGTCGCCCGAGTTTTAGTTGTCAAGTGGGCACTTGAGAAGGGGTTTAGGAGGGTTGGCGAGCAGTTTAGCGGCTTCATTAGTGCCCTGAAGCTGATCCTCCCTAGTCATGATAGGGGGTGATAATCCAGGATTTGCCATTTACTGATTTTTCTGATGAAGAGTTGCTTAAAGGGACTCGATTCTGCTCAACACCTACACTTGTTGAAGCTGACTCTACATAAACCAGTATTGAAATTATAAATGGTAAAATAATACAAAGTTTTTCCAATCATTCTAAAATTGAGTGCGGCTTTTCCCTCCTCTTTCCTCCCATAAACGCTCACTAATTTCTGACAGTGATTAATTTATAATCATGCCTTCATTTCGATCAAATAAGCTTTTCCTATTTTTTTCCCATAAATAGGCAAAAGATTCGCTGAAAGATTTCTCGGATCAGCTCCTAACTTTTTTTAGGGAGTGTACTCTCGAGCTCATTCCAGTAGCTTAACAAATTGGCTATCTTATATGTATAATAGAGTTTATATAACAAATGTGCTTTTTCTTGAACATTCGATCTCACAGTCAGATCAAAGAGTAAAGATATCATCAATGACATTCTTTTTCATAAAAGAAATTATCTTTGGGATTATAAAATTAAACACTGTTTAAAACCTTCTTTTGCTTTGAAGGATTGGTTTATTTACTTAGATTGTACTATCTCCAAGATATCTTTTAAAGGTTTGATTTATCAAGGATGTAATTTAATCAAACAATTCTTTTCCTTTTAGTTTAGCCGTAACCAAGCAGCACTAA
>Ga0316217_10002422_pt1 | contig 22470 bp, 14 predicted proteins | sample 1anoAmetaG_FD_203633 | JGI IMG/M metagenome (GOLD analysis project Ga0316217, IMG submission 203633) | Freshwater microbial communities from Trout Bog Lake, Wisconsin, USA - 1anoA | ecosystem: Environmental > Aquatic > Freshwater > Lake > Hypolimnion/Profundal zone | place: USA: Wisconsin...
TTGGAAGGAGAGGGCGGGAGGGCGCGGGGCGTCGGTGATTTTGAGGGGGACGAGTAATGCTGAATTCTGAAGGCTGAATGCTGAAAGGGCGGAGGGATTGTCGATTTGCGATTTTCGATTGTCGATTGGGGAGGGGTCGAGGGGTCCAGGGGTCGAGGGGTCAAGGGAAGGGACGGGGGAACGTCCAACGTTCAACGTACAACTTTCAACGTCCAGAGACGGGGGGAGGGGGGAACTTTCAACGTCCAAAGAGGGAGGGGCCTCCGTGATTAGGTGGACGGCGCGGGCGAGGTTGACGTAGGTGCGGGCGCCGATGGCGTGGTGGAGGGCGAGGTGTTCCTGGCCTTCGGGGATGGGCTTGGAGAGGCCGGTGGTCAGGACGATGGCGATATCGAAGAGGGAGGCAAGCTGGGCCAGATCGGAGAGGATGGTGCGCGAGGCGCCGAGTTTGCGGTCGGTGGTGCCCAGGAAGGCGGTGATCGGGTCGATGATGACCAGGGCGAGGTTGGGGATGTCGAGGAAGACGTTGCGGAGCTGGGCGACGGGATCGTCGACGGGTGGTTCATCGCGCGGGGATTGCTTTTCGCGGGCATGATCCCACGGGATGAGGGTGCGCATGCCGGAGAGACAGTGGATGTGGGCCATGTCGGCGCCGAGGGCGGCGAGGCGCGGGGCGGTGGTGGTGGTGGTGTCGTCGTCGGAGAGAATGAGCGTGGCCAGGGGGCCTGTGGGGTGGTCCGGTTTGACTATGGAGCGTTGCGAGGGCGCGGGGGCGACGGTATCGCCGGGAAGGGGAAGGCCGCGGGAGAGGCGGGCGGCGAGGTCGAGGGTGAGGAAGGATTTGCCGGAGCCGGCTTCGCCGATGAGGAGGGTGATTTTGCCGCGGGGGATGCGGTTTTGCCAGAGCCATTGGGCCGGGGCGCAAGCCAACTCGGTAAAGGGGCTGCTGGAGGCGACTTGGACGGGAGTTTCGCGGAAGGCGTATTCGGGGCCGGATTCGGGTATTTGGCCGGGGGTGGTCATGGGGGGATCCTTTCGGAAAGACAAAAGACAACGAGTAGGCAGAAGGCAGAAGCCAGAAGCCAGAAGGCAGAAGATCATGAAGCATGACGAAACGATGCAGGGGCACGGCGTTGCCGAAGGGCGGGGCGCGGTGCGGGGGAAAACGACGCGTTTTTCCACCCTATATAAAGCGTTTTGATTTTTGGCGGCGCGGCGGTTTGGTAAATGGTTGGTGGGGCGAGGGTTGGGAACTTATTGTCCAACTTTTTCGGCGCGAAACGGCGAAATCTTGCAAGATTTTGGGGATGTGGTGAAAATTTATTTTCGAAGGGCGGGGGATGGGATTGATGGGAAGAATGGGAATGATGCGGGGCGGGGTTGCGGGTTATGGGGTTGGGGCGTTGGCGCATGCCGTGGCTGGCTTGGCGGTCGATTGACGGAACCGCTGCAACTGCTCGATCGATGTGATCTTGTTGCGACCGCCGCAGATGATCGAGCTGTTGTCTTGCGCAACGTCAAAGCAGAACTCGCAGTTGATACAGTCGTCGAGGAAATTGGCATAGGGTTTGTCGCACCACACGCGTGCGGGTATTGGGCAATAGTCGACATGCAAAGCACACCCGCGTCTGATGACGGGCTTTCGCTCACCCGTTTGAAGAAGGCGGCGCTTAAGTGCTTCAGTCGAGGCGTTGTAGATCCATTTCTTGTTGGCGGTTTGATTTATCAGCGCATCGGCCAACGCGTATGGCGAAAAGTCCCGAGAGGCGGAGGAGAAGTCCACTTCGATTGCAGAAACACCAAGGTGATGGATCTTTTGAAGTTTTTCGGCGTCGACCGCATGCGTAACCCGGATTTCGATGATAAGCGGTTTGCCACGAATGACGGCGAGCAGGTCCGGCACTATATTCTCGGTACGCTGCTCTTCGCGCACGTCATCGATCGTGTAGGTGCTTTCTGGAGCAACAAGCAAGAAATCGCGGTGGGAATTGAAAGCAATCCTTACTTCCGGAAGCCTGATTTTTCGACGTTCAGCCAACAATCGCTTGGATGCAAGGTGCAAAGCGGTCTCAAGTGCGTGCGCGCACTGGGCACCGTTGTGGTGGGCAAAGTGGTGCGCTGTGACAGATCCCTTGCGGGCTATCAACGGTTCGCGGCAATGTGGACAGACGCAGGCGCAGGCAAGACCACGCGGGGCTTCGGAGATATGAATAATAGCCTCGCCGCTGAGGCCATAAGGGAGTTTGATTTCGGTCGTGCGCATCTTGTTCACGTCTCGACAATGGATCATCGCCAACAATATACCCGGCGACCGGCGCTTGTGGGAGCGGGCCGTTTGCCATGGGAAGGCAGGAGTTGTGGCTAGAGCGGTCCGCCGGTCGTGCTTGCGAACGGGGGACTGGCGTGGCCGAGGAGTTTATGGACCACGGCTTTGAAAACTGATTCGTGAGCGGTGCCGGCGCAGCTGCCGGGGCCGGCTTCGATGAAAGCCCAGTTTCCGCTTGTGAGGCGCGCGAAATCAGCCACGATTAGACGCGCGGCGAAGTAGCGGCCTACTTGTAATGCCAAATCCTTGATGATGGTGAGGTCTGACGCTGGGAGTGGGAAGCCTGTCGGCGTTGGGAGCAGGCCCAAGTAATGAAAGGACCAGGCGACTGGAACGCGGTCTACGATCCACACGCGGACCTCTTGGGGGATGGGGCCATAGGGGCCGTCGCCGGCGGGTGCAAGGTCGAGCCATTGTCGGGCCAGAATGACGGAATTCCACTGGGTGGCGCGCCGTAGTGCGGCGGATTCGGCGGCGAGTTCACGGGTGTTCGTGACGCGTGCGGACCAGCCACCGCACTTCCAAGAGGTACGCGGCGTACGCAGAAAGAGTGGAAATTCCAGATCCGGCGGGAGGGCGACGTCCAGTTCCAAGCGCCAAGTCCTGGGCATGGGGATGTTGCACGGGTCAAGGGCGTCGAGGACGCGATCCAATTCCAGCAGCGGGGCGCGGGCGGCGGGGCGATCCAAGATGTTCGGATATGCGGTTACCAGTTTGGCGTAGTCGTCGATGGGGCGTGCGCCAGCAAACAGGAACCCGGCCGCTTCGGGTTTGGCTTCGTCCAGTGGTATGGCACCGAGGTCGTCTAGCCAGAATAGACGCTGGTCTCCGAGACGGTCAGCCAAAACCTCGTCGCGGCGATCGTAGAAAAGTTGCATGCCTGGGGCTCCGAATGGTTAGGGCTCATCTTTGGGGTGGACGATCCCGGGGGCCTTGGGTTCCCAGCGGATGCCGTTGTCGCCAGGGTAGGGATCACGGTGATCATGTTCCCCGTCGATTATTTCCCGCGGGATACCGGGACAAGCCGGGTAGGCGCTGCATGTGTACCCTTTCGCCTCGGGGCGGTAATGTTTACAAGATTCGCATTGGGTCGGCAGTGTAATCATCTTCTACCAAGCCTTCCGTGGCCATGTTTGCCTCCGGAGCGGGTGATTTCGCGGCGGTTAATCGGTGGCCTTCCGTCATCCTTGGGATGCTTGATGCCGAGTTCGCGCGGCTCCCAGCGGATGCCGTGGTCGCCGGGGTAGGGCTGGCGGTGGTCTAAAATGTCCTCGGCGATTTCATCCGGGATTCCTTCGGGGAACGCAGCACAGGCATAGCCGCAATCGCCTTCGACGCCGTCGACCATCGGGGAGGTCTCGACTACGCCTCCGAGGTGTTTGCAGTCGAGGCATTGAATGCCGGGCATTAGAAGTCCCATGTTATTTAACTCCAGGATGCCAGTGGCGTCGCGTGGGCTATCGCCAGATGATGGGCGCCCGGGTGTCAGGTGGGCATGCCGGAGCCGACGTTGTGGATGATGTGCCAGAGGCGGTCGATTTCGCCGCGGTCGAGGACCTCCAGGGGGGTGAGGGGGTCGAGGTAGTCGTTGGTGCGTTTCATCCAGGGTCCGATTTGGTCGGGGGGCATGAGTTGGGCGAGGGCTTGGTAGAGGCGATCGAGTTCCTTCAGACGGATACGTACGGCGGGGTTGGGGACGCGGCGATTCTTCCAGAGGATCAAGGAACGCGGCGCGCAGTTCATGAGGCGGGTGGCGAATTCGATTTGATTAAGGCGGAACCCGTTCTGGAGGCGATCGATTTGTGCGACCCAAGGGGAGGCTTCGGGGATGGAGATAAGTTTGTTGCGGGTGCGGCGGGGCGAAAACTTCGCGGCCCGGCGCGGCAGGGAGTTTTTGACGTCCCCCGGAGATTGAAGCGGCTTTACGGTCGGCATGAGCGTTACTCCTTACCGGTCATTATCGGCAAGGAGTGAGGGGAAATCAAGGGAGTATGTGCAATATTGCGCTTCATTTTTCTAAGGTATGGCAGGCGGCGGTGGCGGCAAATGTTCCTTTCCGTGAATGCGGAGGGTGGATGGCGCCGCAAGGTTGGGACGGTAAATAATGAGGTTGTGCCGGGTTGGATCTACGGCCGCCGGGACAATGAGCGCTTCGATACCCAGATAGATGGCGAGGCGGCCGAACGCCTGGGCCAGGAGTTCCGGGGCGCCGTTGGTTTGTGCCGTATGGGGTTCGGTAACAAAGGGTGCGAGCGGCAAGCCGAACGCGGCGGTGACGTCGGGTGGGCGGAAGTCCAGAACCTGGCGCAGGGTGGCGATAATGGTGACCTGCGTCAGGGGAAGATGCCGTGCAAGGGGCATGCCTGCCTTGCGCCGCTGCTCCTGCCATTCGAGGGTGGCCAGTGCCGGGTCCAGACAGGCGTAGACCGTGGGTATGCCGGGGGGATTCCAACGCTGGCCACGGACGGCCGCCCCTTCTCCGGATAGCAGGTCACGCTCGTTGGCATAAGGGGCCTCGGCCATGCGGAAGGCATCACCCGCCCAAGGCACAACGAACGGCAAGCATCGGCGAAGAGCCGGCTCAAGTTCTAGTGATCGGGGGTGGTGCTTCAGGCGCATGCGATCCTCAGGGAGTAATGCAGTCGTCGGAAATCAACGGTTTGGGGGTGCCATAAATCGCTGGCACGCCGGGGGCGGTGACGGGGGTGCCGGCTTGGATGCGGGTGGCGACATCCAGGTTTAGGGTGAGGAGTTGGGTCAAGAGGTCGGCTTTGGGGGTGAAGTTGTAGGCGGCGAGGACGGCGGAGTCGAGGGCGGCGTGGGCGTCTTTGAGGGGGTTTTGGCCGGGGAGGTCGAGGGTGCGGTAGAGGGCGCGCAAGCCGCCGGGGATTTTTTCGAGGGCGGCGGTGCGGATGCGGCGGATTTCGCGGCCGGCGGCGGCGACGGCGGCGATTTGCTTCTTGGTTGGGGATTGGGGCCAGGGGAAGGTGTCGAAGACGGACTCGGCGGTGTAGCGAAAATCAGATTTGAGCTTGGAGCATTTGGTGATGAACCAGAGCCAGTGGGCGGCGGATTGGAGGATGCCAAACGAGTAGTCGTCCGGGAAGGCGAAGACCATCACCGTATTGTCGGGATGGATGTCGCGGCTGACGAAGGCGAAGATGGGGCGCTTGGTCACGCGCGAGCAGGCGACGTAGCGTGGAATGGCGGCGATGGCGGCCATGGTGCCGGGCTGGGGATCGCGGAGTTGCCACCAGTGTTCAGCCAGGCGTGTCCAGCGCGTGGACTCTTTGCCGGTGGCGGCTTTTTCCTTTTCCGCTTTGCTTAGAACGATGGGCATGACAATGCGCTGCACGCGTTCAAAGACCGCGGAATAGGCGCGGGCCTGGAGCATATCGCGGCGTCCAAAGTCGATGATCCATTGCGAAGTTTTGCCATCGGCGACCAGATCGCGGCCAAGCAGGTAGGGGAACAGGACATCGCGGGTCTGCGGGGCGCGGTCCAAGATATCCCGGGCCTCTTGGGGGGAGAGCAGAAAGCCGTCGTTGAAGGGGTATTGGCCGACGTAACAGGTCTTGGTGAAGCCGGCGTTAATCAATGCGGCGGCGGTGGATGACGTCTGATCGGAGAGGGACGCGCTGATGTTGGGCGTTTGGCGGAAGTCGAGTTCATAGGATTTGGAGGCGAGGGTTTTGCCGCGCGTGCCGGTGGTGGTGACGATGGATTTTGAGGCGGAATTGGCGTTGGCGCGTTTGGGGTCGGCTTTGAACCAGAGTTTTTTGGTGGCGGGGATGAGGAGTTTGGCGGGGTCGGGGGGATTTTCGATTTTTGATTTGTGATTTTCGATTTGGGATGGCACGGGGGACGATTCGCCCTCGCTGACGCTACGGGTACTGTTGGCGGTTTTGACCCAGTTGGCGATGGAGACGTGGACGTTGGCTTCGCCGGACCAGGGTTGATTGTCGACGGCTTCGACGATGGTGCCGGATTGGGCGATGTGATCGAGGCCGCCGACGCGGGACTGGTTGTTGCGGATGTTTTGGGTGCCGACGAGTCCGGCGCGGCCGGATTCGGGGCGGTCAGGGGTGCAGACGGGGAGATGGTCGTGGGCGCGGCGGAACCAGTAGACGCAGTAGTCGGCCATCTTTGGCATGTCGGGATACAGGGCATGCAGGGCGCGTTGGTATTCGTAGCCGCGTTCCTTGGGCAGGAAGCGGGAGCCCAGAAATGGGGGGTTGCCGATGATGACGTCGGCGGAGGGCCAAGAGGTGAGGAGGGGATTGTCGATTTTTGAGTTTTGAGTTTTGATTGAGGTGGGGAGCGGGCCATCGGATGATTGGGTCATCGGGCCATTGTCTGAAGTTGTGGAACGTCCAACGTTCAACGTCGAACTTCCAACGTTCAAAGGGGTTTGGGCAGGAGAACTGGAGGCTGCGGGGGTCAAGAGGGCGTCGGTGCATTGGAAGTTGGCGTCGAGGTTGTCGAGGGGGAGTGGGGGTTCGTCGGCGATGTGGAGTTCGTCGATGGCGAGTTTTCTTGCGATCATCATGGTGACTTTGGCCAGTTCGATGGCGAAGGGGATGATGTCGAGGCCGCGGAATTGGCGGGCGGTGACGTGGTGGAGGGTGGCCTGGAAGTCGGGGAATTCGGAGCGGAGGCGGTCGCGGATGCGGGTTTCGAGGCGTTTGAGTTCGCGATAGGCGATGTAGAGGAAGTTGCCGGAGCCGCAGGCGGGGTCGAGGACGGTGTACATACTGATGCGTTCGAGGAGGTCGGCGAGTTGTTTGGGCTTTTTGGCGGAATTGATGAGGTGGGTCCAGGGTTCGACGATGGTGGGGCGGACGATCTTCATAATGTCCATGGGCGCGGTGTAGTGGGCACCGAAGGCGTGGCGTTCGCCGGCATCCATGGAGTGCTGGAAGAGGGTGCCGAAGATATCGGGGGAGACCTTGGCCCAGTTTTCGGCGGCGGCCTGGCGCAGGTGGGCCAGTTCGATGCCGCAGTCATCGAGGGCGAGGCGGGCGGGATCTTTGAAAAGGCCGCCGTTGAAGTAGCGGACGCCTTTGAAGCGGCCGGCGGGCGTGCCACCGGGGCGGTTCATGGCTTCGAAGAGGTTGCCGAGGAGGTCGTAGGAATCTTCGGGGGTTTTGATGTCGGCGAGGAGGTTGGTGACGAAGTTTTTGGGGAGCAGGTCGATATCTTCAGCGAAGAGGGCGACGAGCATTTGCAGGGTGAAGCGCTGGGCGAGTTGGCGATCGACGTGGCGGACGTGGGTCATGTGGAAGAAGACGGTGGCGAGGCGGTCGGCGGCCTTTTTGGTGACTTCGACGCGGTTGTTCTGAAAAATGGGTTTTTCGGCGGTGGGGAAGAGGAAGGCGAGCGGTTCGTAGCGCTGGGGCAGGTCGGCGAGCTTGACGGTATCGAGAGGATCGTCGAGGTCGATATTGAAATCGTAGATCCAGAATTCATCGAAGTTGCACAGGACGGTGTATTGCGGGCGGTTGGGGACGAGCTTGATCCAGTAATCGAAGGCTTGCTGGCGGTGCTTGGCGAGATCCTGGCCGCGTTTTTTCATTTCGATCAGGACGATCGGCTTCCAGACGTAATCGGCGAAGGAGGTGCCGCCGGTATCATCGCGGCCGGGGTGGATGCGGAATTCGGGGGTGCCGCCGACGTCCAAGGAGCCACGCTGGCCGAAGGCCTGGAAGAGGCGGTCGAGGAAGATCTGGGCCTGGCCTTTTTCGTCGCCGGTGATGTGGTGGGTGGACCAGTCGACGAATTGGGCGAGGCGTTGGGAGCGTTCCTGGCTCATGTGAATCCTGCTGATACGGGTGGTTGGGGATATGGTATGGGGAGGGGATGGAAGAGGCAAATGAGGCGCGGACGACGTAACTAGGGCCGTAGATGCGCTGCCGGCCATGGACCATGGCGAGCGCTTCGCGCGCATGATCCCGCTGGTGCTACAAACTTCTGCCTTCGACCTCCGCCAGTTCCCCCCCCCTCCCTCCGTCAATCATGCGTAATAATATTGCCGTCGCCATCGCGCACGGGCGGCTCATGCTTCCAGATATTCACGGTCACATCGTTGGCTTGCTTGGTCCCCGGGATACTTCGGCCATCGGCGATGTATCGTTCCAGCACCTTGGTCAATTGCCGCACCACATCGGGATGCGCGGCCTGCACGTTATGCTGTTCGCCCACATCGTTCTGCATGTCATACAGTTGCACCGACGGCAGCGTCTTTTCCTGGGCGGAGCCGGGCCGCGGTGCACTCCAGCCGCCCGAGCCGCGGCACAGTTCGAGTTTCCACGCCCCCTGGCGGAGCGCAAAAGAGCCATTGATCGAATGATGCACCAGCGCTTCCCGCACCGGCCCCGTGGCCGTGCCCAGCAGATCCGGCAGAATGCTTACGGAATCCTCCGCCGCCGTGTCCGGCAGTTTTACCTGCACGATCTGGGCACTGGTCGCCATCAAGTCCATCAGCCCGATGGTGTCATCACATACCGCGCCCGGCTGCACTTTCCCCGGCCAGCGGGCGATGAACGGAATACGATGCCCCCCGTCCCAGATGTCCGCCTTGTAACCCCGGAAGTGATAGCTGGGATAATGCCCCTTGGCCTCGAGTGTTTTAACGTCCGCCGCGGGCGAACAGCCATTGTCGCTGGTAAAGATCACCAGCGTATTGCCCACCAGGTTCTGGCGCTCCAGCGCATCGAGCACCTGCCCCAAGGCCCAGTCCACTTCCATGACAAAATCGCCATAGGCATTGAGTCCGCTCTTGCCCTGAAATTCCTTCGAGGGCGCAATGGGCGTGTGTGGGGCGGTCAGCGGCAAATACAAGAAGAACGGCTGGCCGGTGCCGGCACGCCGTTCCAGGTAACTCACGGCCTTGCCGGTCAGCGCCGGCAGCACATCGACCGCATGAAAGTCCGGGGCCCTGGGACCTTGCCGGCCAAACTCCCCCTTGGCCGCATGGTCGGTGGGCACCGCGGTCACGCGGTCGTTCTCGATGAACGTATAGGGCGGCATATCCAGCGAGGCGGAAACGCCGAAGAAATAATCGAATCCCACATCCACCGGCCCGCCGTGCACCGGCTTGGCATAATCGACCTTCCCGCCGGCCTCGGGCCAGTCCAACCCCAGGTGCCACTTGCCGATCGCCGCGGTTTGGTATCCTTGCTGCTTGAGCATGGCGGCCACCGTCAACTGGGCCGGCGCAATGAGCCGCGGCGAAAATCCCTGTAACACCCCGGCTTGCAGGCGTGTCCGCCAGGCATAGCGCCCGGTCAGGATGCCATAGCGTGTCGGCGTGCAGACCGCCGAACCGGAATGGGCATCGGTAAAGCGCATGCCCCCGGCCGCCAGGCGATCCATGTTGGGCGTGGCGATCTTGCCCTGGGCATTGTTGCAATGCACATCCCCATACCCCAGGTCGTCGGCCAGCACATAAACAATGTTGGGTCTGCTCTGGGCCCCGTCGAGGGGCCGGTCCGCCGCCCGAACCGCACCCGTGGCCGCCAAGGCCACCCCGGCCGCCAAGGCCATTCGCCATGACTTGTTCATAAAACCTCCTGCTCCTGTAAACGCCGCCAAAGCAAGTATGTTGGCAGAATATCGCCATTTGCCTCCGCCGTCACCGCGCCGCTAACGACTCGTCGTTTCGTTCTGACTTGGCAGCCCCCAGGTCCTTGGTTGGTTTGACTGATTAGCGCCCGTTCGCGAACATGCCCAGCGGGGCCCCTGCCCCCACTGGGCATGGCACCCCCGGTCCCGTCGTTTCGTCATTGCCTCATTGGTTGTTGGGATTTGATTCGTTCCCGATACCGATCGGGATTATTCGTCATTTCTCGCCCCCCCCCGCCCGCCTGCAATAACCCAATGTGCCTCAGCGTTTATTTTAGTGTAAACTACGGACTGTTAAGTCCGTTATTAATCGCCGCTTTGTCGCGGGGTCGCCAGCCGCACCCGCCACGGGAACGCCAAAGGATGGGATTTGTGATGCGAAAAGCCTGTGCCCTGTTAACCGCCCTCCTGCTGTGGGCGGGTGTTAATCGTTTAGCTCTGGCCGAAGTGGCCGCCCCCAATACTGCCGCGCCATGGGTCAACGAGATGCTCCAACTCCGCCAGAAGGTTCTCGCCCAGGCTGGCGGCCCGGTCTCTCCGGACAACCTCTTGCGGCAGGTGGCGCAAAGCTACCCCAACGAAATGCGCTGGTTCAACGAGTTCTATCCCCATCACCAGGCGTTTCTTAACGCCGAGGAAACCGCCCTGGCACTGCGCCTGGCCATTGGGCGCATGCTCGATCAAATGCCGGCGGATGCCGCCGCCGAGGCACAATTTGACAAGCTCTTCCGGGCCGATGCCCCGCTCAAGGATCCCGCCTGGCTGACGCTTTTTGCCGCCACCGCCCAGCGCTACCAGGCGTGGACGCAAATCCCCGAAGCCGTGCGCCGCATCAACCTGCCGGCCCTGCGGCTGTCCATCCTGGAATTGCAGGCGCGTTTCCCGGCCGCGTACACCCGGGCCCACACCTATCTCGACCGTCTGGGCGCCATCGAGAAGGACCTGCCGGGCGCGGCGAATAATGCCGCCGCGTTGGCAGCGCTGACCCAACAGTACGAAGCGCTCAAACTCCAGGCCCTGGTCGCCGACAACCCCCTGGTGAATTTTGACACCCTGCTGGTGGTACGGCGCGAAGCCAGACACCTGGGCCTGCCGCAGAACTGGCAGGGCAACAGCAGTCTGAATCCGCACATGGAAAACCAGATCGCCAGTTTCCCGATCAAAGATCCGACAGGGCCGCTCAAAACCATTTACAAGCCCGCGCAGCCGTATTTCGTCGGCGATATGAATCTGCACTTTGACGCCCAGCGGCTGTTGTTTTCGTCCATTGGCCCCAACCAGCGCTGGCAGGTGTTTGAGATTCATACCGATGGCTCCGGGTACAAACAGATCACCCCCGGCGACGCCCCGGATATCGACAATTACAACGGCATTTACCTGCCCGATGGCCGGATCATCTTCGATTCCACCAGCACCTTCTGCGGCGTGCCGTGTGTAGGCGGCGCCGATTTTGTCGCCAACCTGCACCTGCTGGGCGCCGACGGCAAAACGGTCCGCCGCCTGTGTTTCGAGCAGGACAACGACTGGTATCCCGCCCTGATGCCCGATGGCCGGGTGCTGTTCCTGCGCTGGGAATATACCGATTCGGCGCACTATTTCAGCCGCATACTCATGACCATGAACCCCGACGGCACCGACCAGGTGGCACATTATCACAGCAACAGCTATTGGCCCAATTCCACGTTCTACGCCAAGCCGGTGGCGGCGGGATCCACCAAGTTTGTGGGTGTGGTCTCGGGCCATCATGGCGTGACGCGCATGGGCGAGTTGATCCTGTTTGATGTCGCCCAAGGCCGGCAGGAAACCAACGGCGCCCTGCAGCGCATTCCCGGCTACGGTAAACCGGTGCGCGATGTCATTCGCGATACCCTGGCCAATGATTCCTGGCCCCGGTTCCTGCATCCGGTGCCATTGAACGACAAGTATTTTATTGCCTCCTGCCAGCCCAACGGCGCCAGCCCCTGGGGCGTTTATCTGGTCGACGTGTTCGATAACATGGTGCTGCTGCGCCAGGAGAAGGACGTCGCCCTGCTCGAACCGATACCGCTGCGCCGCACGCCCACGCCGCCGGTCATTCCCGACCGCGTTAAACCCGCCGAGAAGACGGCCACCGTCGCCATCCAGGATATCTACACCGGCCGCGGCCTGCCCGGGGTGGCCCGCGGCACGGTCAAAGCGTTGCGGGTGTTCCAATACGAGTATGCCTATCGCCACATGGGCTCCCACTATGCCGTGGGCATCGAAGGGCCGTGGGACGTGCGCCGCATCATTGGCACGGTCCCGGTCTATCCCGATGGCTCGGCCCATTTTGAGATTCCGGCCAACACCCCCATCGCGCTGCAACCGTTGGATGCCGAAGGCAAGGCCCTCCAGCAGATGCGCAGCTGGATGGTCGCCATGCCCGGCGAATACATTTCCTGCACCGGCTGCCACGATTCCCAGAATGCCAGCCTGCCGCTGCACCGCACCCAGGCCGCGCAGCGCACCGCCGATATCCCCACGCCCTGGTATGGCCCCAAGCGCGGCTTCAGCTTTGTGCGTGAAGTGCAACCGGTATTGGATAAGTATTGCGCGGGCTGCCACAACGGGCAGGAAGGGCGCCCGAATCTGGCCGATGCAACCATGATGCACACCAGCATCGCCGGCAGCCAGCCGCGTTCCTATGTGGAGTTGCATCCGTTCGTACGGCGCAACGGGCCGGAAGGGGACTATCACACGCTTACGCCGCTGGAATTTCATGCCGACACCAGCGAACTGGTGCAGATGCTCAGCAAGGGCCATTACAACGTCAAGCTGGACAAAGAAGCCTGGGATCGCCTGATCACGTGGATCGATCTGAATGTCCCGCAATTCGGCTCGTGGCATGAAATCCGCGGCATTCCGAACGATTACGAGAAACGCCGCTACGAAATGAAGAAAGCCTGGGCGGGTGTGGACGAAGACATCGAAGCGATCATTGATCCGTACAAGAAGACCGAGACGTTCATCCAGCCGCCGCCGCTGGCCCCCAAACTAACGCCGGTGGCTGTGGCCGGCTGGCCGTTCCCCGCCGACAAGGCGGTCCAGATGCAGGCAGCGCTGGGCGCCAGCCAGATGAGCGTGGATCTGGGCAACCAATGCCGCATCGAATTGCGGCACATTCCCGCCGGCGCCTTTGCCATGGGCGACATTAACGGCTGCGCCGATGAGTTCCCCACGGCGCAGGTGGCGATCGCCAAGCCCTTCTGGATGGCCACCACCGAGGTGACGCTGGAGCAATTCCGCCAGTTTGATCCCACCCACCGCAACGGCTATTACGACATGCACTACAAGGATCAGGTCAAGCCCGGCTACCTGATGGATCTGCCGGCCAAGCCGGTGATCCGCGTCTCGTGCCTCGAAGCGCAGAATTTCTGCCGCTGGTTGGCCACCAAGACGGGAAAAAAGGTCACCCTGCCCACCGAAGCGCAGTGGGAATGGGCCTGCCGGGCCGGGACCGCTACGCCATTTTCCTACGGTGATCTGGATACCGATTTTTCCACGTTCGCCAATCTGGCCGACAAATCGCTGAGCAAACTGGCGGTCTCTGGTGTGGATCCGCAGCCCATCGCGAACCCTGACAAATTCTGGGACTATGTGCCCAAGGACGCCCGCTTCAACGATGGCGTGGTGCACCTGGCCGATGTCGGATCGTACAAGGGCAACCCGTGGGGCCTCAAGGATATGCACGGCAACGTGGCGGAATGGACACGCAGCACCTATCGCCCCTATCCGTACAACCCGGCCTTGGACGAACAGCCCGACAACTCCGAAACGGTCAAGAAGACCGTCCGCGGCGGCTCCTGGGCCGATCGTCCCAAGACCGCCCGCTCGTCCTTCCGCCTGGCCTACCCGGCCTGGATGAAAGTTTACAATGTCGGCTTCCGCATCATTATCGAAGACGATACGGCGATCGGCGGGGTGACGCGGACGGCGGAGCATAAATCGTAAAGTTGAAGTGGGGAATATGAAGCGACTATTCGGGGCATTCGTCGGGGCGAGCTTGTTGTGGGCCACCGCCGGCCAGGCCGCCGATTACAATGGAAACTCCACGGTGCCCACGCCGCCACCCACGGCCGCAGCGGCGACCGGCACGCCGGCGCCGAAGGCCGGGCTCCAGACGGTCATCATTGTTTACAAGACGCATTTTGACATTGGCTACACCACCATGGCGCGGGAGGTGGTGCACGACTATCGCACTGAAATGGCCGACCGCGTGCTCGATGCCATCGAGCAGAACAGCCACCAGCCGAAGGAACAGCAGTTCGTCTGGACGGTTTCCGGCTGGCCGATGAAGCAGATCCTGTGGGAAGGCCAGCCGCCGGAGCGCCGCCAGAAGCTCGAGCAGGCGATCCGCGACGGGAATCTGGCCGTGCATGCCTACCCGTTCACCACGCACACGGAGACGGCGGAGCTTGAAGACCTGGTGCGCGGGCTCACTATTTCCTCGTCCCTCAACCGGCAGTTCGGCCTGCCCTTGTCGACCAGCGCCAAGATGAGCGATGTGCCGGGGCAATCCTGGATTTTTCCGACGCTCTTTGCCCATGCCGGCATCAAGTTCTACCATATGGGCGGCCCGACCGTAAATGTAACCCTGGGGCTGCCGCCGTTTTTCTGGTGGGAAGGGCCTGATGGTTCGCGACTCTTGACGCTCTACAACAACGGCTACGGCAGTTCCGCCCTGCCGCCGGCCAACTGGCCCTACAAAACATGGCTCTATATCAGCATGACCGGCGACAACCAGGGCCCCCCGAGCCCCGATACCGTTAAAAACGACATCGCGTTCTACCGCACCCGTGGCATCAAGGCCCGCGTCGGCAAGATGGACGACTTTGCGGATTTGATCCTGCAGGAAGACCTCAGCAAATTGCCGGTGGTCCGGAGCGACATTCCCGACCCATGGATACACGGCACGCTGAGCATGCCGGAGGCCTGCAAACTGGCGCACAACCTGCGGCCATCCATTGGCGCCGCCGATCAACTCACCACACTCGAAAGATCCTGGGGTATTTTCCGGCCCGATATCCACGCCGCTATCGGCAAGGCGTACGAGCAGAGCATGCGCTTGAGCGAGCACACTTGGGGCCTGGCCAATCAGCATTACATCAAGCAGCCCTATGGCAAGGCGTGGGACGACCTGTGGGCCCAGGGCCTGGCGCCGCAATACCGCGCGATGGAGGATTCGTGGCAGGAGAAGGCGGGCTGCGTGGACGATATTGCGCGGCTGGTAACCGAACCCTACGCCGATGCCATCCTGACGCTGTCGGACAATGTCAACGTGGCGGGCGGGCGCATTGTTGTATTTAACCCCTTGGCGTGGCAGCGCGACGGCCAGGTCACGTTGAATGTTTTCCATCTGCCGCAGGGCGTATCCCTTAAACCGGTGGACGGTGGCCCGGTGATTCCGATCTCTCACGAAGGACCGGCCATTGAAGATTCCTATCGGATCATCCGCTTCGTGGCCAGGGATGTTCCGCCGCTGGGCTACCGGACGTATGTGGTGTCCAATGAGCCGCCGGCGCCGGTGACCCTGGCGGTCGATGAGAAGGCCGGCGTGATCGAGAGCCCGTTCTTCAAAGCAACGATCGATGCGCCCCGCGGGCGCATCGCCAGCCTGATTGACAAGCGCACCGGGCACGAACTGGTGGATGCCGCCGCGCCGCAGGGGTTTGGTCAGTACCTTTACGAGCGGTTTAGCTACCAGGACATCGCCGATTGGCTGGCCAAATCCCTCTATCCCCAGTACGTGGCCCACCGCTTCTGCTTCACCGCGTACGACATGCCCCACGATTCCAAGTATGCCGCCGCCCTGCCGGAAAACATGACCTTGACACTCAAGAAGACCCCGATTGATGTCACCGCCGTGCTGACCGGCACCATTCCCGGGCCTGGACAGCCGCAGCAGATTTACATCCGCCTGACCCTCCCGGCGAACCTGCCGGTGGCGGATGTGGAAGTGGGCTGGGAGAAGCAGCCCGATGGCTGGCCGGAAGCGGGTTGGATCTGCCTGCCGTTCAAGTGCGCCAATCCCAAGTACCGGCTGGGGCGTCTGGGAGCCGACTTGGATCCGATCAAGGACATCACCGTGGACAACGCCAACTACCATCTTTCGTGGATCAACACCGGTGTAGCGGTCTATGACGGCCAGACGGGGACCGGCGTGGCACTGTGTCCGCAGGATTCGCCGCTGGTGAGCCTGGGGGAACCCGGCGAATACAAGTTCGACCGGCGCTATGAGCCAACCAAGCCCTGGGTATACCTCAACCTGTACAACAACCATTGGCGCACCAATTTCGCCAGTTGGGTCGGCGATGGGCGGCGGATGACCTCCCGCGTGCGCCTGTGGACGTTCGACAAGTTCGCGGCCGAGCCGGCCCTCTACGCCCCCGCCATGGAAGCCCGCGTGCCGCTGGCGGCAGCCCGCTCGACGAGCCGGCCCGGAAAACTGCCGCCCATGCAGGCGGGCATCACGCTTTCGCGCCGGGGCGTGGCGGTGACGGCCTTGGGCCCGAATCCTGATGGGGACGGCACGATCCTGCGCGTGTGGGAACAAGCCGGCACCGCGGGCGAACTGGTGGTGACCTTGCCGCCGGGATTCCAGAGAGCCCAGCCGGTTGATTTGCGTGGCCAGCAGACCGGCCCGCCACTGCGGCTGACGGCTGGAAAGCTGACGTTTAACCTGGGTGCATACGCACCGGCCAGTTACGTATTGGAGTAGCGCTGATGAAAAGCAGGCTGGGGCAGGCGATCCGGGCGTTAATGCTGCTGCTGGGAATATTTGTCGGCGTGGCCTTGGGCCAGACCCCGCAACGTCCCCCCGCCAGCGTGGAATTTCCCGGCCCCCAACCGGGTCCGGGGCACGGGGCGCAGGCGGACGGGCGGCTGACGCTGGAGAACAATGTCATTGGGGCGGCATGGAACCTCGACGATGGCACGCTTCGGCCGGTGGAACTGACCAACAAGCTTACCGGTGAGCGCTTCGTCCAGGCGGGGGCGGAACTGTTTCGCCTGGCATTAAAACCGCCGGGATGCCAACCGGAGGGCGTGGTGGTGGGTGTGCGGCTGGAAGCTCAGCGCGTGGTGGCGCTGGTGTCGCACGATGGCCGCGCGTGGACCGAAGTCGGGAGCTACCCGCGGGCGGAATTTCCCGGCGAACCCAAGCTGGTGCGGCTGGGGAAGATGAACCTGCGGGCGCAGGCCAAGGATTCGCCGGGCGATGCCGGGGTGGTCGGCGAGTGCGTCATAACGGAGATTTTGCCGCCGGCGGCCGCGGTGCCGGGCGGGCGCTGGGCGCTCCAGACGGCGGCGCATCGAGCCAGCGTGAGAGAGTATCCGTTCCCGGCGGGCAGTACGCAGGTATCATGCCGGATTGATAAAGGTACGGATAAGGGCATGTCCTGGGGGCCGGCGCTGGCCCTGGTGTGGGAGGATGGGCAACGGTTCGTGCTCCTTGGCGTGCGCGAAGGGCAAACGGTTTTCAACGTGACCACGGCCGGCGGGGAGCGCATCACCGGAGCCAAACTCGACACCTATCCGGTGATGGATTTGCCGGCCTCGGCGTTCCGTGTGGTGGGGATACCGGCACTGACGAAATTGGAACCCGACCCGCAGGGCGTACGCGTGACCGAGCGGATGGGCGGGATGGCACTGGACTGCGACCTGGCATCGGCCCGCGGCCTGCGCGCGCATTGGCGGGCCGAACTGCGCGATGGGGCCAACTATGTGCGGCAAATACTGCGGCTCCAAGCCGCCAGCGCCGCGGGCATACCCCTGTGGGGCGTGGAGTTTACGGATGTGCGGGTGCCGGAACTTAAGGCGATTGGGGTGTGCCCCGGGGTGCCGGTGGCCGGCCGCGGGATGTTCTTCGGGGTCGAAATCCCCGGGAGCCAGCATGTCCTGGACCCCGGCGGCGGTCGCATGGGCTTTGGCTGCAAGCTGGAACTCGCGCCCGCGCAGGACTATACGTTTGGCGCGGTGGCTGGTGTGGCGCCCGCCGGGCAACTGCGACGGGCGTTCCTGTGTTATGTGCAGCGCGAACGGGCCCGGCCATCCGAACCGTTTGTACATTACAACTGCTGGTACGACCTGGGATACGCGGTGAGTGCGGCGACCATGCAGGACGTCGTAACCCGGTTTGATGAGGAACTGGTGCAGAAGCGCGGCGTGAACGTGCAGTCTTACCTGGTGGATGATGGGTGGGACAATCCCGGCAAGGGACTGTGGATTGAGAACGAGGAGAAATTTCCGGGCGGGTTTAAGAGCCTCAAAACGCAACTGGAACCGCGCGGGGCGCATTTGGGCATCTGGATTTCGCCGCTGGGGGGCTACGGCGGGGCCAAGGAGCGCACCGACCACGCCCGCAAGATGGGGCTGATCCCCCCCGCCGGGGAACTGGACCTGGCCTGCCCGGCGTACAAGCAGTGGTTTGAGAACCGGTGCCTGCAACTGATGCGCGCCGATGGCGTCAACGCGTTTAAGTGGGACCGGGCGGGCGATGGCGTGAGCCCGCACTTCATGGCGCTGCTGGATGTGGCCCACAACCTGCGGAAAGAGAATCCCAAGGTGTTCATTAATGTTACGGTGGGAACGTGGCCCTCGCCGTTCTGGCTCAATCACATCGACGCAACGTGGCGTAACGGCAGCGCCGATGTGGGCTGGACCGGCAAGGGTGATGACCGCGAGAAATGGCTGACCTTTCGCGACGGCTACTGCCGCGCGAATTTTGTCGAAAAGTCTCCGCTCTATCCGCTCAATTCGTGTATGCACCACGGCATTGTGCATGGCCGCTGTTTCCAGGGGAAAAAGGTGGGCCTGACCGGGCCGCATTTGCGGCACGAGGCACGCTCCTACTTTGCCAACGGATCCTCCTTGCAGGAACTGTATATCACGCCTTCGATGATGACGGCTGAAGCGTGGGATGATCTGGCCGCCGCCGCCCAGTGGGGGCAGGCCAACGCCGCGGTGCTGGCCGATGCCCATTGGGTCGGCGGCGATCCGCTCCGGTTGCAGCCCTATGGCTATGCCGCCTGGTGTCCGCGTCAGGGAACCCTGATGGTGCGCAATCCGGATGCTGCGCCGCAGACAATCACGCTCGATGCCGCCACGGTTTTCGAGTTACCCGCCGGCGCCGCGGAGCACTACGCACTACGATCTCCCTACAAGGATCAGCGGATCCAAAACGTCGCACTGCAGGCCGGAATCCCTGAAGCGGTGCGTCTGGAGCCCTTTGAGGTGCTGGTCTTCGACGCGCTCCCGCAATAGATCCGGCACGTTACGGTAAGGAATGAAATAACTTCTCGATTTCGAGCAAACGTCCAACATTCAACGTCCAACTTTCAACGTTGAACGTTCGTCACAAATGCCGGAAGCGATTTGGGACTCCGGCGAACCCTTCGCTCGCCTTAAATCCCGCCGCTGACCAGGTCGGCAAGCACCGGATTGCCTCCCTGATCCTTGCCAACGAATGAACGCCGATCATTGCTCAAGAGCCCATTATAAAAATTGTCCGGGCCAAAACGCAGAATGATGTTTCGCCCCTGGATATACCATATATCCTTGCTGTCCGGAGCATCGATGTGGCTGTTGGCATAAAGGGTCAGAACGGGGGCGTTGGGGCCCCCGCGTTTCTTCCAGACCGCGACGACCTTGGCCGGCGGTTTGTCCTCCGGATCCAGCGTCTTGCCGTCGCCGGAAACTTCCACCACCTGGACCTGGTGGAAGGCCACCGGCGCCGCATTTTCACGCAGCCCCAACACATTCGGGCGATGAAGTGCCCAGTTGCACCAGAGGGCCATATCCCGGAAGTCCGTCCGCCATTCGCACACCAGTTTGCCGTTTAGAAAACCCTGGACGCCGTTGCGCCGCACCTTGATCAGTGCCATACAGCGTTGGCCGACGTCGTACCAGTGCGCCGCCGTTTTGGTCGTTGGATTCTCCGGGCCACGCATCATGATGTTGTCAAAGAAGCACTTCTGATTCTGCTCCCAGCCCAAGATCCACAGGAACTGCCGTCCGCCGCCGAGGCATACCGGCCCCACGGCCGGCGGACCCGCGAGCGGCGTAAAGATGATGCGATAGTCGTACTCTTCCGGCGGCTGATAGGGAAACTCGATGGCGCAATCGTTATCCCCCGAAACCAAGGCCCCATCGCGCTGCGACCATGTGCCCGAGACGGCACCGGCCTGCACATCCACCAGGGGCAGCAGGTCCAGGGCGCGATACCGGCCGGGCAGCAGCACTTCCTTGAGCCGGCTTTGAACCTTTAACTGCACCGCGGCCGTCAGCCCCGGCCACGCCTTGCGATACCACTGGCGTGCGTGGGCTTGAATCTGGAGTTTGGCGGTCGGCGGTTCTTTAAGACTCGCCACCCACCAGTCCTCGGCCAGGGCCCGTTGCCCCTCTTCGGCGCCCACGCCTTCCGTTTCTCTTTTGGCCAGCGCCTGCAATGCCGCGTCGCTGCCGGCGGCCAGCAACGGCAGGCCGCCGGACCAATCCCCTTTGAAAAAACAGCGGAAGCGCCCGACCTTCAGGCTGGCGTCCGGATCGTTGGGTTTGTCCTCCAGCGTTTTGAGTGACGCGGCGAGGCTGGCATAAAGGCTTTGTAACTCCTTGACCTTTTGCAGGCGCGCCGTGGCCAGGCTTAGCGTTACGTCATCGCCACTTTGCCGGGCGGCATTGGTGGCCATATCGGCTAACGGGCCTGCCAGATCGTAACGCTCCGCTTGCAGCGCCGCATCGACCACCGCGGGCAGTTCCCAGGCCACATCCAGCCGCTGCACGGGCGTCTGCGGCACTTTTCCCAGTGCCGTGGCGGCAGCGGCCTGCATCTTCAAACCGTCGATGACGAAGGATCGATCCAGCGCGGCAATCTGCGTCAGAGCCACACCCAGTTCACCGCTTTCCACCGCCAGATCGCGGGCCTTGGACAGCAGCACATACTGGGCGACGGGGTCTTTATCCTCCCGTCCGGCAGCGCCCAGCTTGTTCGCCAGGGCCATCTTCTTCTCCGCCGTCACGGCCGCCACCAGATCCGCTTGATACGTCTCGTTGAGCAGTTTCAAACTCGCCTGGACCTGGGCCGCATCGGGGACCGGACTTTTTGGTGCCGGTTCGGCCTCCCCCTCGGCCAGCGCAATGGCCGCGGCAAATAACAGAACCAGACCAACAAAAAGGCGTGCCATGGCGACCCTCAAAAACAGAATAGCGAAGCAATCACTGGGCAAACTACCCGCCAACCGCAACATAATCAAGGTTTCGGCCGACAGGGCAACTGCAACGCCACCCGAAAATCACGGCGGCGCCCCGCGTATCATTGCAACCCAGCCTTACACAATGTTATGATTATGTTGATACCCTCAGTGTCGAGCTGAAGGAAGGAAAAATGCCGTGAACTATTGCTGGCCCATTAACCGCACGGCCCATCGCTATCGCGCCTTTACGGTGATGGAAATCCTTCTGGTCGTGGGGATCGTAATCATCCTCGTGGCACTCATCGCACCGGCACTCAGCAATGCCAAAGAGTCCACCCGATCGATGACCTGCGGCAGCAACCAGCGCCAACTCATGGTGGGATTTATGATGTTTGCCAAGGACCACATGGGTGGTCTGCCGGGCAGCGAATGGGACAGTCTGACCACATGGCCCAAGGATGCCGATGCCTATAAACGCGACTGGATGTACGGCGGCACACAGGATTTGAAGCGGGCGCCGCAATTGGGCACCATTTTCCCCTATGTCAGTGGTTATGCCGATAAAAATCTCTATACGTTCAGCAGTGATTACGACAGCCATTACAAGATTTTCCTTTGCCCCAGCTACTTTGTTGGAGCGCCGCCGGGTTCCAATTACATCAGTAACGGACACTTCGACTATACCGCCTTCATGCTGCTTTCCGGAGCCCGGGTAAGCAGTGTGAAACCGACGGCGCGTTTCAAGTACGCCAACGGCAACATCGTCCAAGGCCTGATCACGCCGGTCATAGTGGAAGAAGATCCCGCCTGGTGCGGCAACGCCAATGTCGAAATCGGCCACTCCAATCTGGACCAACTCGGTCACATCCATTTCGGCGGAGCCAACTATGCCGGCATCGACGGCAGCGTACAGCGTTTCACCGAACCAATGAATTGCAACTCCTGGAACTGGTATACCCCGACCCCCTCGGGAAATTGGATCAGCATGGGGAATAATGGCCCGGCCGAAACGTGGGGCTGGTGGAACGGTCAATAATTAGATAGCGGCAAACGAGCCGCGCATCATTCAAGTCAGCCGGAATGGTGGGCGGCAAAGAAAGGTTGGAATTGAGGGAGATTCTGCGCGCCGGGGTGAAGCCGCAGCACCGCTCCGCGCGTCGATAGAGCGCGCCGGCGCAACCGATAAAGATGAGCGGTTGCGCCGGCGTTCAAAATCAGGCGGCGCGCGCGGGATTCGTTCTTAACATGCCCAGACAAGCCGAGGGAACCACTCGGGTTCCCTTGACGCCAGCGATAGTCGTTACCACCACCGCG
>Ga0316217_10002424_pt1 | contig 22464 bp, 17 predicted proteins | sample 1anoAmetaG_FD_203633 | JGI IMG/M metagenome (GOLD analysis project Ga0316217, IMG submission 203633) | Freshwater microbial communities from Trout Bog Lake, Wisconsin, USA - 1anoA | ecosystem: Environmental > Aquatic > Freshwater > Lake > Hypolimnion/Profundal zone | place: USA: Wisconsin...
TGATAAAATGAATATAAAAAGTATATATTCATTAGAAAAATTAAAAGAAAAAAATGTAATAAAATATAAAAAAGAAATATTAAATAAAAAAGTTCATAAAATTTTAACTTGCAAAACAATCGTAAAGTCAATGAAATATATAAATAGAGATATAAATGCAGTAAAAAACATGATAAAAATAGTATCATCTTATATAAAAACAAATATAAAACCTAAAACATTTGTTTTAGGAACAAAAATCAGTAATGATGTTCAACACGTCATATAAAACTGATAAGTCCGAATGGACCATTTATAGTAATAAAAGTTTAAAATTAGAAAAAATACAACAGTCGATAAACACAATTTTAAACTGGACTTACTATAATATTTATTCCAGATATAAAAACATTTGTAAAATAAATATTAAATTTATAAATTTATTTTTTCAATTCCAAAAGTTTCCAAATCTGATTGTTCATTATTTTTTGGTAAATCTGGTATATTTGAAAAAATATTACTTGACACATTACTAAAAGGTTTTAATAAAATATTTGGGTAATGTTTTTTTAGTATATTTTTTATTGTAAATACTGACCACGGTATATTTTTTCTATTGTACAAATTAATTGAATTTAAATAATTTGTAACATCGATTAAATTTTTTAGTTTTCTATATTTAGCTTTCATTAATTTAATCATTTTTAATTCATTTGGATTTTTATAAATATATGGAATATTATTTATTTTTATAATCATAGTTCCATATGGGGGTCTTCCTAAAAAACCTCCATTCGCTTTAATTCTATTAATATGTATATGTGCTTTGGTATGTTTATAATCAGATGATTTTTCTGAATCAATAATTGCATGTGAAAATTCTCTATCCATTAATCTTGAATAATTATAACATAAATTTTCACTGATCCCAATTATATGAGAATTTGTTTTATTAATTTTTTTTAATAAAGTAAATACTTGAAAAGTATTTCTTCCTAATCTACTAATATCTTTAACAATCAATAAAGAATTTGATGTCATATTTTTCATTATCTTATTTAATGTTGTTAATTTGTTTTTATTATTGTATGAACTTCCTATTTCTGTATAGTATTCTGTTGATGTATGTTTAAAATATTTTTCAATATAACCAGTACATATTTCATTTTGTTCAGATAATCCATTTGTTATATTAATTTGGGCTTTTGTACTAACTCTTAAATATACATATATTTTATCAGGATTAATATCAAATATATTTGAACACATAATATTTAGTAATAATTATTATATATATATAAAACTAATCAATTTTTTTGTTTATTTCTTACCTTTCCTTATCCAATCTGAATAATCTTTATTCGTATTGGTATTAGTATTGGTATTAGTATTAGTATTAGTATTGATATTGGTATTAGAAGAAATTATAATTTTATCATTTGGATTTATAGTATTTTCTAATGGGTTTGTTTTATTTTCTGTATTTTTTAAATTATCATGGTTTATTGGTCTATGTTTTTTAAAAAATTTAATGTTATTTAATTTATTATATTCAGATTCAGATTCAGATTCAGATTTTAGTTTTGGATTTGGATTTGGATTTGGATTTGGATTTGGATTATTATGTATTTTTGGCATAAATAACTCAGAATCGGTTATTTTTGTTTTTCCCCTAATACCAACCCATTCATTAGAAGAATTTGGATTTGGATTTGGATTTGGATTTGGATTTGGATTTGGAACAACTTTATCATTATTTATTTTTCTTTCTATTTTATCTGGGTCCAAATTATAATTAGTTTTTTCACTATATGGTTTTGGTATAAAATCATCAGAATTAGTTATTTTTGTTTTTCCCCTAATACCAACCCATTCATTTGATAAATTTTGATTTGGATTTTGATTTGGATTTGGATTTGGATTTGGATTTGGATTTTGATTTGGATTTGGATTTGAATTTAATTTATAATCTGTATTACCAATACTAACTGGTTGATTGTGATTACTTCCTCTTTTCCATGTATAAATATCATTTTGCATATTATCATTTTGCATATTATCATTTGAAAAATTATTGCTAATATTATTGCTAATAATATTTTGATTGTGTATAGCATTTGTTTTAATAATTTTGACTCCAGATTTTGTTTCAAAATCTAAATTATCAGAAGTAGAATTAGTTTTGGTTTTAGTAATATTTAATGATTCTATTAATAATGATTTTTCTTTATTGGTTATAATTTGTTCTTGTTGTTTAATTAATTTATCTAATGAATCAATTTTATCTTGTTCAAATTTTAATTTTGTTTTTTCAAAAAATATTCTAATATTATCTCCTTCAACAGACGAAAAAGTGGGATTATTAAAGAATTCTTTAATTCTTTTTGAAGTATTTGTATCCAGGTATACTTTACCAGACCAAGATTTACCAATACGTGCAGTTCTTCCAATTAATTGTAATATTGTATTTATACTATGTGGATCTCCAATATCATCAGTTATAATAACATTTGAAATTAAATAATTAGCACCATAACAAAATGATTCATCAGCTATAATGTAAGCTAATTCTCTATCTTGTAACATTTCTAAAACTTTATTTGTATAATCAGGATCAATATTTTTCGAAAAAATACCAACTCCCATATAAAGTAAAAATTTTAAATTATCATCAATAGTAAATTCTGTAATATTAATTTTTTCGGGATTAATACAATTTTTTAACATTGATGTATCAAATTCTTTAACATATTTTGCAAATGATTTAATATGTGGTTCAGTGTTTATTTCGAGAGATTTAATAAATTCGAATTTTGGTAATTTCAATTTACCAACTTCTTCATCAATTTTTTCATCCGCAGTAAATTTTGCTTTTATTTTTTCAACAGATTCATTATATCTTGACAATTCTGATAAATACGATTCATATTTCTTATGAATATTTTTAATATTTACTTTTTCTTTTAATTTATCAACAATTGGATACATATGTGTTTGTACATATTCTAAAGGATTTGAAGTTGCTATTAAACAACAACCTAAATATTTAAAAGCATGTGTTGTAAGGAATTTTTTTGGAATAACTGATGTATATTCAATATCAAGTCTTTCCATATCAAAAATATTTTCTTGAATATCAGCTACCTTGATATTTATAAATTCCTCAAATATATCAGATCTATTAAGATTTAAAATAGAATTTAATAACAGCATTATATTTTCTAAAATATTATCTTGATCGAATGTTTCTATTGAATCCAAATTAATCCCACAATTATATTGGAGACAAAATTTATTTAAATTCATTAAAAAAGGTAATGTATAAAATTTGCCTAATAATGGAAAATTTTTAATTTTCTCAATAATATTAGTTAAATCTTCAAAATTTTTACAATATGAATGGGGGACTATTACATTAGAATTGAAATCTTTTATAAAACTACCAATTAATGTTTTATTCGATACTATTTCGCTTATCTTTCCATCTGGATATTTTGATAAATAATGATTAATTATTGGTTCTAATTCTGTTAACATTGGTAATGTAGCAGATGATAATATAACATGAGATGGTAAATTAAACAATATTAATGATAAATAATTTAATGTTGCAGTATTTTCAATTTGATCGGTTAAAACGGTTGGTTCATCAAAAAATAACAAATACTTTGTCTTTGCTTCTTTAAGCATCAAATAAGTACTTTTATAATCTGCAACAATTAATTCTCTTTCTTCATCTTTTGAACAATTCCATGAATTTGTTATAATAAAACCATCTTCTTTATTTGAACTTGCTATTCCAAATTTAATTCCAAAATTGAAAACAATTCTTAATACCTGTACTCTAACTGATTCTAATAAATCGGAACAACAAAATATAATTTTTAAACCAGAATTTACTTTTTTTATATAAGAACATATTGATAAAATCATAGATGTTTTACCTAAACCCGGTAAAGTTTTGTAAAATATCATAAATCCATTCATAATATTTTCTTTAACTAATTTTGCTAACTTTTCTTGTGAATCATATGGCTTTAATTTCATATTAGGAATTGTTTCATCATATTTTGTATCATAAATTAATTTTGGTCGTGTATTAGCAATATCAATTAGTTTAATTCCATATTTTTTAGCTAACTCATTAATTTTATATTCCATATCAATTATTATGTCTTCTGATAAATTTATATCGTATCCATTTATTTGAGATATTTTTTTAAAATAATTTGAATATTCATTATTTTTATTGGTTCTTATGTTTTTTAATAAATTTAATATTTTTTTAGAGCCTAACACTAATTCCTCAATCTCATTCATATTTACAGTTTTTAATTTTATATTGAATTGAATAATTTTCATCAGTATTATAATTCTAAATTCAATATAATTTAAATTTGACATTAAATCTGAATATAATTTTGTTTCAGGATTTTCTTGTAAAAGTTTTTTTAAAATGATGAATTTTTTATTAACCAATTCTTGTGTACTATTTAATTTTGCTTTTATTGTAGAATTTATTTTTTGTTCTTTTTCTTTCTTTTTTTTATTATTCTTATTACAATCTATGTCTGTGGTATTATCAGAAAAATCAATATTATTTTCAAAATCAATAATATTTACCAATTCACTTTTTAAAATTCGATAATAATAATCTCCTATCGTGAAAATATTTGTTTTGTATATTTGTTCTGAAGAAGATAAAATTTCTTCACCGAGTTTTAAAATAATTTCATTTCTTTTTCTTTCTGTTTCAGATAATGGTTTTTCAATAGTATTCCATTTATTTGAAGTAAATTTTTTTGTTGAAATAATACTTGAATCATACTTGTTAGAAGTTTCATTATTATTTGGAGTTTTAATAGTTTCATTAGTCTTAGTTTCATTAGTATTTGTTTCATTAGTATTTGTTTCATTAGTATTTGTTTCATTAGTATTTGTTTCATTAGTATTTGTTTCATTATTTTTTATTTTATCTGTTTTATATTCATTATTTTCCATATTTGTTTATAATAAGATAATAATATTGATATATTTAAATATATTATAATATTAAATCAATCTTTTTGAATATTTTATCTTATTATAAATTGTCAAGAACATAGTCAAAACAGTAAAATAATTTATAAAAAATATATGTGTTTTACTTTATTTTATTTTACTTAAATAGTTCCAATACATTTGTTTTTCAAGTAAATTGGTATAGTTAAAGTTAATGGTGTACATAGGCGTATTTGAAATTAACTTTGAATGTACATTCAAAATATCATCATCTAAATATTCAAAAACTTCATTAATATAATAAATATATCTATCAGTATAATATGTATTGTTATAATGATAAGCAGATATAATTTTAGTAATAAAAATTTTATTATGATATTTCCATTCGGTAGCTATGATATTATGTTTTGATGATAATTCAAGTAATTTTGGAAACATATTATAATTTTCAGAATAACCGTGAAGATTTTTAAAATTTACCCATGAATTTACAACTATATTAATATGATGCATATTATTGAGTCCAAATAACATATCAATCCGTTCATATAATTTAGTAATAAAAATTAAATCAAAATTATTTGGTTCATAAGTTAAAATATCAAATTGTTTCTTCATATCATTATTTAAAATTTTATTATAAAATGTTATTGTTTTTTCTCTTTTTTCTTGAGTTGCCATTGGACAATTAAAAATATCAATTTCAATTGATATTTCTCCATCAATATATTCAAATTCATACGGATTTTTTTTTATAAAATTATATTTAGAATATTTGATAAAAATTGGCACATATTTATCATCAGAAAAAAAATTATCTGGACTTATTATAATAATTTGAATGTGTTTTTTTCCATAGGTATTTTCTATAAAATTATTTATATAATTTGGAAATAATTGTTGGCATTGAACAATATCTATTGGATTTGGATTTGGATTTGGATTTGGATTTGGATTTGGATTTGGATTTGGATTTGGATTTGGATTTGGACCTGGACAAAAATTAATCAATGCATCTTCCATAGTAGAACCCAATATAATAGGTATTAATATTTTAGAGTCTAAATAAGTACCATTAGATATTTTTTTTTCCAACTCAGTAATAAAATTTAAAAGTCTAACTGATTCTGTCCTATATAATTTATAATTATTATATTCACTCATAATACCATTGGGATAAATGAACCATGGATGATTTAGTTCTTGTTTTTCTTTATTAGTATCATCCATAATGTTTTTATAGTTTAAAAATAATAACAAAATCAAACCAAACCCATTAATAATTGATTTATTATTAATAAAAAAAATCAATTTTTTATCAATACATGTCAAATAAGGAAGTATCTCTATAGGTTTATCCGATAATAAAATTATTAATAAAATTATATTATTTTGTTAAAAAACGCATATTTTGCATATTATAATTAGTTTACTATAATACTTTTATTATTTGACATGTATTACTTTTTTATACCTTGAATTTAAGGTCAATAAATTCAAGTTTATTTATAATATCATTAGCATTTTTATGTAAAACTTGAATTTGATCAATAATAAATTCAAATTCGGGTTTTTCAATAAATTTTATATTTTTAAGTAAATAGTTAAATTTTTTTTTATTTGTTTCATTTTTATTTTCGATGTAAGATTTTATAAAATTATCCAAATTAATTAATGCAATATACTCATACATTGCATCCCCAATAGATATTATATTAATAACAGTATTTGGTTTAATATTTTTATTTATTTTATTTATAATATCCTCAATAATATCCTGAAATGTTAATATTTTCCATTCGGTTGGAGAACTATTATTTTGAGAATAAGAATCTCTTGCAGAAACTATTCTAATTTTATTATTTATTATTGTATTTCTTGTCAAATTTAAATTCATCAAGCAAGATTTAATCCAATTAATATTAGCATTTGTTACTATAAAAATATCTCCAACTTTATTTAAAGAATCCAATAATAAACTTATTGTTTTATCCAATTCCAAAAAATATAATTTATATTCAGAAAAAGAATTTTGTTTACTAAAATCTATATTATTTTTATTAATCCAAGTTGTTGGAAATAATGTATCATCCCAATCAATTATAAATAAATTTGTCAAGTAAATTTTATTTTTGTTATTAGACATTTAATATATTGCTTATATAAAAATAAAAATGATTTAATTTATTAAATTTAAAATATTATTAGTTATAAATAATTAAAATGTCCATTAATTATTTTTATTTTATGATCTTATTATTTTCAATATATATTCAATTTTATTATCATGTTTATGATTATGTTGATTATACCAATTGGACCAGTATGATCGAAAATAAACAAATATTTTTACTATAATAATAAAAATTATTGTATTATTTCTAAATTTGGTTTGATATATGATGACTTTAATAAATAAAAAGATAATTTGATACCATGAAGCAGGACATGCAATTATTTCTTATTTATTAAAGGATTCAGTTATTTCAAGTAAAATATGTATTAGTATTGGTTCAAAAAGTTTAGGCTATACATTATTTCCACAAAAAGATGATAATTTGTTAATGAAAACATCAATTAAATAATTATTGATTGATGTAATAATTTTATATGGAGGAAGAATTGCTGAAAATATTTGTTGGTGAAGTTACATGTGATGATGAAAATGATTATATAAGAGCAATAAAAATCTTAAAACGATTAATGATGAATAGAATGTTAATTCCTGAATATAATTTTGTTGAACCTGATGGTAAAGAAAATTATAAAATACCAGAATATATTGAATGCAAATTAACAATAATCAATAAAAAAATACTTTATCAAGTAGAAAAATTATTGAATGAGTATTCAAGATATAGTTGATAAAACAGCCCAAAAAATTATTGAATATATCATCAATAATATCGGATGATATTGATGAGATATTTTGAAAAAAATATCATCACATATGATAGAAACATATGACATTACTATATTATACACAATGATTATTGAAAATATAAATTAAATAATTTTGATATATTAGCATATAAAATAAAAATTGATTATTAAATTAATTATAAATTAATTTAATAAAATCCTATATTAAATCCTATATTAAACCCGATATAAAAAAATCAATATGGGTATTAAAGATTATCTTAAATATATACCTCAAGAATATCCTCAAGAAAAATCAAGAGATTATGATTATGTTTATTTGGATTGTAATTATATGATTCATTTTCTTATTTATAAATGTAATACAGATGCAGATTTATATTCAAAAGTTTTTGATTATTGGAATTATCTTAGTTCAACAATTCAAATAAAAAAAGAAATATTTTTAATTTTTGATGGAGAATATGATACGGGGGAATTAGATAATCCAAAATATCAAACTCATTTATTGAGAGCCAAAGCAAAACCAAAATCAGATGATTATGATAAACAATCAATACATCCAGGTTCCCAAATACTTAAAACTTTTAAAGATTATCTTTTGGATGTTATTGGAAAATATAAAAAAATAAACAAATTAAAATTTCAAATTACAGTTAATTCTGATGAAATTAAAGGAGAAGCAGATATTAAAATTTTAAATGAAATTTATTATTCGGATCAAAATAATGTTTGTATTTGTTCCAAAGATTCAGATATGATATTAATTGCACAATCATTATGTATAGGAAAATCAATTAGAATTGACATTTTATCAAATTTTAGACCAATAAAATTTATATCCGTTAGTAAATTTGATGTGTATGGGATGGATTATGTGTTAATTGTATTGTTGTTAGGAAACGATTACCTACCAAAAATTTCAAATATCACATATACTGGACTAGCAAAATCATATGATAAATATATAAAATTTAATGATCCGATTATATCCAATAATCAAATAAACTATAATAATTTTGTAAATTATATTAGTTATGTTGTAACTAATTCAAATAAAAAAATAAAGTTTAAATTTTCAAATATAAATCCAAATAGATTTAGTATTTATTTTAATAATATAACTTGGTGTCTAAAATATTATAAAGTCATTACAAATCAAAATAAATATATACAAGAAAAACCCGATGTTGATGGAAAAGTTAAATTAAGTAATGTTATAAATATTTATAATTTTATAAATTATGCTTGATTCTAATTAATTTTTATAAAAAATAATTATAAAATAATTATATTTGTTATATTATATAAAAGAATTAATGTCATATTATGCTGCTCCCGTATATATTGGATTGTCTTGTGTGTTATCATTATTATATAGTTGTATTGAATGCACAAAAGATAAAGGAAAATTTGATACTGCAACTAAATCTATTTTTTGTACATGGGTTATAGTTTCTGCTATTGTTGCTTCAGTTGTTGCTGCTGTATCTGGAGAAATGGCAATTGGAATGATTAATTATATGCATCTTTTAATAGCACTGATTTTAGCATGTGTAACATTAAGTATATCAAGTTCAGTTATTTATTGGTCTTAAAATTATTTATTGGTCTTAAAATTATTTATTGATCTTAAAATTATTTATTGATCTTAAAATTATTTATTGATCTTAAAATTATTTATTGATCTTAAAATTATTTATTGATCTTAAAATTATTTATTGATCTTAAAATTATTTTTTTCTAAATGCACCTTTTTTTGCTAAACCGTCAACTATTTCATTAGATATTGAGTGAATATCTGTTTTTTTAGTATGTGCTCTAATATGAGTAAATGTTACATTAAATGGAACCATTTGAAGATGTGTATCAATTTCATTAATTATATCAGGATTTAAATATTCTTTTTTTGTTTTTTTCCATTTGGATAACCAAATATTAAATATTTTAACTGAATATTCTGAATCAGAATAAATATTAACTTGTTTTATTTTTTCTTGATTATTTTTTACCCGTTCTAAATTAATTATATTGGATAACACAAGAACTTTTAATATAGCATATAATTCTGCTCTATTATTTGTTATTGGTTTGTGATTAAATTTTCTTGATATTGATTTATATTCTCCATTGGGAAAATATATCCCATATCCACAATATGTTATTCCATCTTTTTTTACTAATGAACCATCTGTATATGCTTCTATTATAGAACTTACCATATAACTTGGCAACTATAAATATATTTTATATTATTTTTATTTATCAATTATTTTTTCTTATATCCTAGTCATAAAATAAGATTATTGTTCTCCAACACTATATTCAATTAGTTTTTCAATAATATTTAATGGATTAATATTTTTTTCTAATTTACGAGTTTTAATATTAGTTTCATTATATTTATTTTCAATCCAATATAATTCCCATTCATCAATTATAACATTAAATAAACCTGCTGATAAACCTGCAAATAAACAATCAACTGATAATTGTTTGGTTAATTTAACTGCTATACACGCGATATTGACATATTCATTTTCATTGTTTCCGGTTATTAATTTAATCAATGGAAAAAATAAATTATCCGATTTTGTTGATATTAATTCACTATATGCGTAAACACAATTATATAAACTTAAATTACATTCTGGACCAAAATTTTCCTCAATTATAATATCAGGAACTGTAGTGCATTTACCAATATGTTTTAATATCAACATATCGTGATTTAAATTAAATTGAAATATATCTTCAGAATTATTTTCTATATTTGCACTAAGATCAACATATTCATCTGAATCAGAGTCAGGGTTTGAATCCAGGTTTGAATCCAGGTTTGAATCCAGGTTTGAATCCAGTTTTGAATCCAGGTTTGAATCCAGTTTTGAATCCAGGTTTGAATCCAGTTTTGAATCCAGGTTTGAATCCAGTTTTGAATCCAGTTTTGAATCCGGGTTTGAATCCAGGTTTGAATCCAGTTCAGATTCAAACTCAGTATTTATTTTAATATTATCATTGGTATTCATATATTAAATCATATAATTATCAAAATTTAAAATCTTTTTAATACAATTAGATCTTTGATAATTTTTTAAGAAATTCAACAAAATCATCAAAACCCAATTCCATTTTTGGATTTCTAATATTTAAAGTATTAGATTCAACTTCTTTTTTTCCAACAATACAAATTAAATTATAATGTAAAACTTCACAATTAGCAATTTTTTTATTCATTGTGTCAGTATCAGAGATAAAATCTACATTATAATTTAATTTTTTTAATTTAGAACAAATATTCTCACAATATTGATTTATTTGTTCATTATTAGATTTAATTGGAATAATCGCAATTTGTCTTGGACTGATAAAAAATGGAAAATTTCCTTGAGTTGATTCAAGTAGTATTCCAATAAATCTTTCAATTGAACCGAAAACAGCTCTATGTATCATAACTGGTCTTATTTCTATACCATTGGAATCTTTATAAGTTAATTCAAATCTTTCCGGAAGATTAAAATCTAACTGTACTGTTGCTAACTGATGTTCTCTTCCAAAAGCATCAGTAACCTTACAATCGATTTTGTTTCCATAAAATGCTCCATCTTTTTCATTGATTTCATAACCAGGATATTCTTCTAATAATTCTTTAAGAATTTGTTCAGCTTTATCCCAAGTTTCTATTTCTCCAATAAATTGGTCTGGACGAGTTGATAATCCAACTTTAATTTCCATTTGAAAATCTCCATAAATTTTATGGATAAAATTTAAAACTGATTTAATTTCATGTTTAATTTGATCAAATGTGCAAAAAATATGTGCATCATCTTGACAAAATTTTCTTACTCTTGTTAATCCTCTTAAACTTCCATGAATTTCATTCCGATGTAAAACACCAAAATCAGCAAATCTTAATGGTAAATCACGATATGATGGATTTAAATTTTTATAAATAAGACAGTGTCCAGGGCAATTCATTGCTTTCATACTAAATTGTCTAAAATTCCCACAACATTCTCTATGTTCATACCCATGAACATAATCTGCATTTGTTGAATTTATAATTGGTATTTGGGGATCTAATTTATCTAATTTATCTGATTTATCTAATTTATCTGATTCAATCACAAACATATTTTCTTTATATTTTGCCCAATGACCTGAAGTTTCCCATAGAGATTTATCAAAAATTATAGGTGTCATTACTTCCGAATATCCACGTTCTTTATATTCTGATTTTATATAATTTACCAAATTATTATAAAGAATTGTTCCGGTTGGTAAAAAAAAAGCCGAACCAGGTGATTTTTCATCAAAAAAAAATAATTTTAATTGAGAACCTAATTCTTGGTGTGATTTAAAATTGTTATTATCTGTTAGACTTGACATTTCAAATATAATAATAATATAGATATTTTAATTATATATATTTTAATTATATTTGATTATATAATCAATTTTTTTCAATTTATTTGGTTACAATGCTAAATAATTAAAATGATGTGTACATATTTATTATCAACAATATTCTGCAAATCAAGTTACAATGTTTGAACAATGTTTGATCAATGTTTGAACAATGTTTGAACAATGTTTGATCAATGTTTGAACAATTTATTCATGTGAATTGGATCCAATAAAAAAAAATAAGATTTTTGAAATAAAAATCTTATTTTATTATTATAAATTCACATACAAGCTATCAATTTTAAGTGGATATCTAATTAATAGTTCTTTTTGTTGAACAAGTTTATCCGTTAAATCTGTTTGATTTAATCTATCCAATTTACTGATTAATTCATCGATAATCTGGTATAATTTTATTAGGATTTTTACGAATAGTCCTACATCAGTATCAAAATCAGATGCAATCTGATCCAATGATTTAGTAGGATTTTCTAACCATTCTTTAATGATAAGAAAATTTTTAGGCCAATATGTCCATTTTGGATATATATTAATAAATTGTGAATACGCATTAATTGATTTTTCCCAATAAATAAGTTCAGGTTCAACTTCATCCCATATGATAATTTCATCATCTTTAATTTTTATTCCATCATCAATAAACATTGCAAGAGTCGGAATAATTAATTGAGATCTACTCATTATATGTTCTTGATGATTTGCAAAAATTACTGGATTAATTTCATTAAATCCAGATGCAAATAAACCTTTAGGAGTAAGTTCCCATTTCCCAATATTACTTGTTGATTTATTGATAAAATCATTAGACCAAAGAAAATTAATAATAGATTCTTCAAGATCAAAATATAATTCTAAATCAGTCTTAACACTTATACTATTAAACTTTTTTAAAAATTCCTGATAATCTTTTTGTTCATCTTTTGAAAGTTTCAAATATAATTTTGAATAATTTTTATCCTTATAATTAATTCCATTAGAAGCAAATTCTTTTATTTTTTTATCAATATCAAATAATTTAGAAAATTTTTCAGGACAAGATAAATCACGTGTCTTGATTGTGGAACGGTAATATTTAAAACTTTTTAAACTCATTTGTTTATGTATTCCTGATGTAATATTTTTAAGAATATAATTAGGCTCAATAATAAATTTTGATTGAACATTATTAACTGTTCCATTAACAACATTATTAACACTTGTCCAATCAGGATAAGGATTTTTTGTTTTATTTTTTGTATTGAATAACATTAAAATAACATTACCAAATGGATCTAAAAATCTTCTTCCTGCTCTTCCTGCCATTTGTTTATATTCACTAACTGTGAGAGATCTAAAACCATTTTCTGATGGTTTTATTAACTCAGTAATAACAACAGTTTTAACAGGAAAATTTAATCCAACGGCAAATGTTTCCGTGGCAAAAACAATCTTTATAAGTTTATTTTTAATTAAAAATTCAACTACTTCTCTTATCTTTGGAATTAATCCAGAATGATGATAGCCTATACCTTTTTGAATAACTTTTCTTAATTTTATATATTGTAAACAATCTTTAAATTCTCTCAAATTATCATCAAAAAATCTTAAAATCTCTGTTTGTTCTGATGAACTAACATAATTTGATTCTTCAATTGACTGAGCCATTGATTCAGATTTTTTTTTAGAAAGAACAAAAATGATAGCAGGAATACCTAAATTTGGATTTGAACTAATTTGATTACAAATAGTTTCTAATTCGAATTTTTCTGAATATCCATATTCTTCCAATTTTAACCAATATTTTTTTACTTTATCATAATTAATTCCATTTAATTCAAGTAAGTTATATTGGTCAGGATTAGGATCCGATGAAACTATTCTAACATCTTCATCATTTTCAGCCGTTATTTTTTTAAAAACTCTTGATTTACTATTATCAAGAACAAATTGTCTTAAAGGAACAGGTCTCTCTGTTTTAATAATAGAGTCAAATTGTTTCCCAGGACAAATTGAATCCAACCAATTTGTTAATTCAGGAATATTACCGATTGTTGCAGATAATAACACAATCAATGCATCTGTTTGGGTTAATCCACCAATAATACATTTTTCCCAAACATGTCCTCTTGAATCATCATCAATATAATGTGCTTCATCAAAAATAATAACATCTGGATTAAAAACTCCTTTATTAACTGACGATTCCATAAGTTTTTGAAGAACTTCGGTAGTCATCACAACAATATCTCCATTTTTTTTTATGTTCAAATTGAAATTTGTTTTTGTTTGAGGAAGTTGATCATTATCAATATCACTAATATCACCAATATCACCAATATCACCAATATCACCAATATCACCAATATCACCAACATTTTCAATATTATTATCGCCATTTTCAATATTATTATCGCCATTTTCAATATTATTATCGCCATTTTCAATATTATTATCGCCATTTTCAATATTATTATCGCCATATGGATTAATAATTATATCCCCAGTCATTAGTCCAATAGTATAATTATATGGTTCTGATCCCCATGATAAAACCATATCTCTATATTTTTCATTACATAATGCTTTAATAGGACAAGTATAAATAATCTTAGCTTTTAAATTAAATCGTTTGGCATTTTCAATAGCATAATCTGCTACTGTTGTTTTACCTGCACCTGTTGGAGCTGATACTATGACATTTCTTTTCAAATCAATTGAATTAAAAGCTTCAATTTGAAAGCTATCTAATTCATATTTATTTCTAATATAGCTTTGATTCAATACTTTTGGTGCGTTCATTATATAAATGTGAGTATAAAATTATTATTATATATTATATAATCAAATAAAATATCAATTTTTTTATTAGTATAATATATATAATAATAATATGGGAGATAATATTAAACCATGTTGGTGGGGTCCACAATTATGGCAAACTATATTTTATATAGTAGCAACATATCCAGAAAATCCAACACAAGAACAAATCGAAAGTGTAAAGTGTTTTTTTAAATCTTTAAAACATTTAATGCCATGTGCAGGATGTAAATTAGGATTTGGTAAATTTTCTTGTGAACTAGATACAAATATTGATAATGATGATAATTTTAAATCAAAAAATAGTTTAATTGAATTCACATATAAATTAAGAAATAAGGTTAATGGTAAATTAGCTCAAGAATATGGTATGAGTTTGAATTATTTTAAAACTAAATTATCATATATGGTTATGAGAGAAAACAATATTTTTGATGGAAGAGTGTGCGATATGATTGAGGCTCCTTTTATTTCTCCAGAATTAGAAAAAAAAGTTTTTATTTATTTAAAATCACAAACAGATTATGATGTTCATTATACAAAAAGATTATTAGAAATTTCAAAAAATTTTATGTTAAATCCAGTTTTTGATTATAATGATAAAATTTTTAAATTTATATATAAAAGACATAAAAAATGCAGAAAAATTATAACAAAAATTTATCATAGAATGGGAGAAGGTAAATATGATATTGTACAATCTTTCTTAAAACATGATTCATCATTACACAAAACATTATTATTTTACGGATGTTCAATATTACATAAAGAAAATCTCGAAATATTATTAGATTCTAAAATTACCAATAAAAAAAGAAATTAATTTTATCTCTGATTATTATAAACTTTTTTTTTATTACCAAGATTATTTTTTGAAAATTTATTAGGTCTAAATTTTTTTGAATTTGTAGATTCAAACATAACAAGTTTTGTAGTAGTATCTGCAACACGATGTAAACACCATTTAACCATATCGATTGGACATTTATCACAAGTTTTTAACCATTTTCCTAAACAATCTCCATGAAATATATGACCACATTTTCCTATAACTATCTCAGTTTCATTAAGTATATTGGCATTGTCTGCGATCATCTCATAACTTGGTTCAAATAAACATCTTTTACATATTACACATTCCCTGATAGCTGATTCATTTGTACCTGATTCATTTGTACCAGATTTATAAGAAGCAATTTCTATATCAGGTTTATATGAATATGAGCCTACTATATCTAATTTAAGAACTTCCATTTTTATTATATGTTATTATTAGTATTGGAATATAATATAATGTATAATTTTCAATTTTTTTTAATACAAATTTTGATGGTAAATTATCAATAACTTTATATTCAGATAATAAATCCAGTTTATTAAATGGTTAATTTACTCTTTCAAGTGATTCTAAACCAATTTAAAAATATAATAATTGATGTTCCAATATTATTATAAACCAAATGGAGGATTTATTGCTAATAATGAAAATTTCAATATTGATTTTAATTTTTTTGAACAATTTTGAATAAATTGCATCAAAATAATGTGATATCACTTCAATCACAACAATTGATCCTAATAGTAGTTGCATCCTCATAAACCAATGATCAAAACAACCATTATAATATTATTCATATGGTCCATATGAATAATAAGCTGGACAATCGGTTTTTATGTATGTTTAATGATTATGATCAACCATAATGTTGTAATGACTGTTGTCAACAAATTAATTGTCCTTCGTGTGCCTATCAATAATAAATTTTTATTATCTTGTAACATATTTAATATCATGATGTGGAGATTTATATATGTTTATATTTAATGTTTTTAAATTATATATGTTGATATATTTATTCCATAACCAATGTAAATTAGAAAAATCATAATCATCCATTATCATTATTGTTGTTTGTTTAGATAATTTATATGAGTTAATGATATCACTTTCAGCAACTTCAGTTGAATGACCCCCATCAATATGTATTAAATCAAAAACATCATTTATATTGGATAATGTTTTTGTGCTATCACCAATTATTAAATTTATTCTATCACCAAAAGTTTCTTTTAATTTTTCATAACAAGGCAAAACATATGCATGTTCTCCTAAATCAAAACAAGTTATTTTTATGGTTGGGTTGGAAAATAACATTAATAATGCCGAAAAACCTGAATTAAAACCTATTTCCATTACATTTTTTATATTTTTATTCAATACTAAGTTACTAATATTTTTTGATTTATTTTCAAATATATTAGTATATGTGGTTGTTTGGTGAAGCATAAAAATATTTCCTTCCAATAACTCTCCACAATTGTTAATAATTTCTAATAGACATTGATTGATATATTCTTTTGTTTTTTTTATATTGATATCAATTGTATAGTCTTTAATAATATTCAAAAAAATAGTCATTTTTTCTATTTTATGTTCATACACACCTGGTATTCCTGGAAAATGATGAATGACTTTGTCACTATGAATATTATAGTCATTATTTACAACAAATGATTTTAATATTTGATTATCATACAAATCATATTTACATGCATTATATACTATATATGGTTGATCATAACAACAAAAATAATAAGGTCTATTAGATATATCTTCATTTATTTTAGTAAATAAATTTTTTATTTTTTCACAATTATTAAATAATAATATTCCACTTGTAAAAGCAGTTTTATTATTGTAATTATTTATTTCGTTACCAAATAATGTTTTCCCCCAATAATCTGTATCACTGTTAATTTGTCCTTCTTCTAAAACATATAAAATGTCTTTTTTACAAACATCAAATACTTTATTTATATCATCTTTTACTAATATATCTGTGTCTAAATACAATATTTTATCATAATTCACAATAGATTGTAAATTAAATAAATCTAATCGTGCCTTACATGCTAAATTAACATCAGAATATGAATCATTAATTTCAAAAATCATTTGTTTATTAAACAAATGACTTTGTTTAATCATATTCATAAATAAAGTAGATGTATATATCAATATACATGTGTTATCATCAATATTTCCATAAATAAATATACTTTCTAAAAGAAGAAAAAACATATCGACATATTTTTCTTGATTAAATACACAAATATAAATACAATTCATTTTATAATTATATATAATAAAAAAAAATTGAAAAAAAAATTATTTATCTTTTTTATACAATAATAAAGATAAATAATAAATAATAAATAAAATATAATATATATTCAATAATGACATTTTTTAATAATAAACCAAGAATTTGTGATGGATGTATATGTCATATTTTGGAAGATCCAAATATATTTATAGACAAACACATTTTTCACAATAATATTTGTAATTTACATTATAAATATATTGGATCAAATAGTGATGAAAAAAAATTATATGAGGAAACTGGAAGAAATTACTTTATTGATATTGTTGAATATAACATTTTTAAATATAAAATAAGAAATCCTACTGTTATTTACTTATCCAAATATATAAATAACTTTTTTTTTATTTTGAAAAATGATTGATTAGAGTTCAATATTTTTGATTATTTTTAACTCCAATACTTATGTATAATTTTTAACACCACATTTACGCATAATTTTTCTTATAACTTTTAATACTTCAATAACACTTATTTTATCTGTATGATTATTGGAGTGATTTGTATTGGTTTTGATGATTATTATTGGATTTTGACAAAATCTTTCTAGAGCAGTAAATCTTATTTCTGCTTTTGTACATGGTTCATTTGGATAAATTCTTCTAAATATACTTGATCCATATGAAATTTCATTATTAGTATATGAATATGCAATAGCAATTATTCTGGTTGCTGTTTGCCAAGTTGAATTTTCTGGTTCTAAAATATACGATATTTTAGGAATTTTTTCTTTGGAATAATCTTCTGTATTTGTTTTATTATCGGAATTTGTTTCATTATCGGAATTTGTCTTAGATAATGAATTCGTTTCATTATCTGAATTTGTATCGGATAATGAATTTGATCCATTATCTGAATTTGATTCATTATCTGAATTTGATCCATTATCTGAATTTGATTCATTATCTGAATTTGATTCATTATCTGAATTTGATTCATTATCTGAATTTGTTCTATCTTTAGATCTAACACCGTATCTATACATTTTATATCTAATTTCTTTAATAACATCATCATATTTGATTTTTACTCCATCATTAGATATAGTTAATGAGAAACATACAGGATATTTTTCAAATCTATCTAAAGCAGTTTCTCTTATTTGAGATTTTACACATATATCATTTTTGTTAACTTTTCTAAATATACTTGATCCATATTTAACTGTTTCTTGATCATAATAATATGCCAATGCTATTACTCTTTTAGCATCTTCAAATTTAGCCCCAATTGGTTCAATTAAATAAGTTATTTTTGGTACCGGTTGTTTTGATTTATTACTTGTACTGACACAATCACGATCACGATCACGATCATAATCAATAATTTTAAGATTTTTTAACATATCAAAGTATAAAGATATTGACATTATGTTATATATTTTTAATATAATAGTATATTTAATATAATAGTATATTTTATGTATTATGATAAAAAATCAATTTTTTTTATAAATATCATTGATAAAAAAAAATAATAAAAATTAATTTAAGTTCATTGGATGATTTTATAGTTACAAGTAGCAAACCAATGCTCTAAATATAAAAAATTATAATTTATTTACCAATTCAATAAATCTTTGTTTAGAATTTTTGAATTGGTTCAATTGTAATTTATCAGTATAGTCTTCTTCCCATTTGTTTAATATTTCAAGTATTTTATCTTTTTTAAATTTAAAATAATTTCTAATAATATTGTTAAACTCTGAATAATCATTTTTATTATTAACAATTCCTTCAATTAATGAATTAATTGCATGATCTAAATTATATTTTCTAATGGTATTATTATAATTTTTAGAATTTGTTATTCCATTAGCTTTTCCAATATATGATTCATGTCCTGGTTCATTAAAATAAGGTTCTTCGATAAGAATTTGAGATTGTATCGATATAACAATTTGAAAAATTGTTGATGTTGTTGAATTCCATGATTCGCCTTTATCTGCAGGCCAAGTTCCTAATAAACTCAAACAAACTTTCCCACAATCATATAAATTTGGATTAAAACGTTTTCCGCCATTATTTGAAAAATGAACTAAAGGTGGTGTTGATGGATATTCATTACTTAAAGTCATATCAAATATATATAATCCTTGTTCATAAGGAGTTCCACTTGGTCCTGTTATAATAAATTTCATTTTATTTAAATTATTTTTTTCAGTCCAGAAAAAAATTGATGCTTCAGAATTTATTGTTATGGATTTTTTAATAATATTAAATTCTTTTTTAATTCTAATTAATTGTTCCGAATTAATATTTGTTGATTTTTTATATTTGGAAATATCAAAATTATTAAAATTATTAAATTGTTCCGAATACATTACAAATATATATTGATTAAACATATTTATAAAAGGATCTGGTAATTTTGTTTGAGTTGGTTTGTTTAGTTGGTTTGGTTTGTTTAGTTGGTTTGGTTTGTTTAGTTGGTTTGGTTTGTTTAGTTGGTTTGGTTGGTTTAATTGACTGGATTTGTTAGATTGAATAAGTCCATGTTCAAGTCTATTGGTAATATCTGTTATTTTAAAGTTGAATAATTCATGTGATATATTATTGTCTTGAAAATAATTCTTAATCAATCCCAATAATTTGTGAAATTTTGCGGATTGATTTTGTTTATTTAACTTTTCAAAATTTTTATGGATTATATCTAATATTAATAGGACAATATTTGTATCGGAAACTTCTTCATTTTCCATATATGAAGTTAATAATCTTACAATTTGTTCTATTTTTTCTTCACTGTCGATACCATTAAATATTTCAAAATCATAATATTTATCATGCAATAGTTCAATAAAAGTGTTAAATTTCTTTATAATTGTAATGGATTTTTCATTTACATTTTTAATATAAGCATCTATATCCCATTTTTCTAAACCATGATGACCATAACCAGTACCTTTTTTCCATTTATTTGTTTTTTTATCAACAGATAAATTGGAATTATTATTGGAATTATTATTGGAATTATTATTGGAATTATTAATGGAATTATTAATTGAAAAATCTTTATCAAATATTTCCAATAATTTTGTCTCTGATATATTTTGACCACGTATACTTAATAAATATTCTAAATCATTCATTAATGTATCTAACTCTGTAGAAAATTCTTGTTTAGTTTCACCAAAAGTATTAATCATATTGTAAATATTGACTACAGAATCATATATTGAATATTTAACTGACCATGAATTAATATCTGAAAATGGTTTTAGTTGACAAATGATTTTTAATATATTGTCTTTTAAAATTTTATTTGAACTAATATAAATTTTTGGTGGTTGGTTAAAGATTGTCAAATTAATTTCCATATCAATTGTTATAATTAAATCTAAAGAACCTTTAAATGTAAATCCTCCCACTAATATTTTTATATTTGGAAAAATATTTATATCCACATCAAAATTATTTTTCGTAAATATCTTTATTACCTGATCTCCAAACATTTCAACACAAGCTCTAGTTGAGAATAAATTTTTATTTAAATTATTTTTCTCAATAAAGAGTTGTTTTTTATGTTCTAATAATTTATTGAATGTTGTAAAGTCTTTTTTTTGAACCATGTCTTTTTTAATAATTTGTTGATTTTTTTGTTTAATTTCTATTTGATAAATAATATCTTCAATATTTTCATACCCGTCTATTTCCATATTAATGTCTTCACATAATTTTGACATTGTTTGGTTGTATTCTTTCAAAACAATGAATTGTGGACTTAAGTTGTTATGATAAATTATAAAATTATAGTCATTATTGTTATCAGACCCATCAAATTTATCAGACCCATCAAATTTATCAGACCCATCAGACCCATCAAATTTATCAGATTTATTATTTTTCATTGGGTTTTTAATGGAGAAATTTATTTTTTCCCCATCCAATATAAAATCTAATTTTTTTTTTTTTAAAATATAAAATAATTTATTAGTAATAACATTTGTTATTGTGTCTGATATATAGGATTGCATTATAATATTCAAATTACTATATAGGATATTTGAATATTTTATATTATAGTAAGTCCAGTTTAAAATTGTGTTTATTGACTGTTATATTTTTTCTAATTTTCAACTTTTATTACTATAAATGGTCCATTTGGACTTATCAGTTTTATATGACGTGTTGAACATCATTACTGATTTTTGTTCCCAAAACAAATGTTTTAGGTTTTATATTTGTTTTTATATAAGATGATA
>Ga0316217_10002425_pt1 | contig 22464 bp, 5 predicted proteins | sample 1anoAmetaG_FD_203633 | JGI IMG/M metagenome (GOLD analysis project Ga0316217, IMG submission 203633) | Freshwater microbial communities from Trout Bog Lake, Wisconsin, USA - 1anoA | ecosystem: Environmental > Aquatic > Freshwater > Lake > Hypolimnion/Profundal zone | place: USA: Wisconsin...
TTTGAACAGCAAACGCATAGGTGCGCACGCAGAAACATAGCAGGGTGCGAAGAAAGGGGGGGGCAGTGGGCCAAGGGACGGGGAACGTCCAACGTGTGGGAAAAGACGAAAGACCAAAGACGAAAGGGACACGGGGAACGTCCAACGTTCAACTTCCAACGTTCAACATTCAATGAAGGATGAACGGCAAGAGACGAATGGCCTGACGTTGGACGTTCTGAGCCCGCAGGGCTGGCATACAGTAGCCAGGGGCAGAGTTGTGTCCCGGCGCAGCCGGACCAGCGCCGCCCCTGGTCCGCAAGGTCCCCAATAGCCGCACACTGTAGGGGTGCCACATCACCCAGATATCGGTGGCCACAATCCATCAATTTCTTCGCACCCTGCGCAAAATTTTTGCCATTTGATTATGCCCGTCTTCAGACTCTGCGAAATCTGCGACCCATTTCGTCTTTCGTCTTTTGTCTTTCGTCTTTGGTTGCGGCTATGCCGCGCCGGGTTTACCTGCGGTTCACTCTGGTCGCCTTTCTTCGTGCGTGACTTCGTGTTTATGCATTTCGCCTTCTGGCTTCTTGCTTCCAGCCTAGACCACTGGCAAGACAAATGACGCCATAACGGAACGAAGAACAGAACGGCATTTTGGCAATTTGGGCAAGCATCATGTTTGCGTATTCGTATTTGCGTCCAAATAGCTGCGATTTTCTGCTTTTTCCGCACTTTTTCGGACGCTGGCGGTGAAAAGTCTCGATATTTTTCCGAAACTGTCGCTTGACTCAGCTCAATTACGTGTCATATTAGTAGTGCAAATACTGCAACACTACTTGTATGCGGGGTGTGTTAACAGCGCATCCCATTCCAGGTGTCGGGGAAGTCGGCACCCAGGTTACGAGGGACAGGAGACCAGGCCGTCGCGGCGGCGGAGCCTTGTGAGAGGGGCTCCCGGCGATTGTTGCGCTTGGCCCTCCGGCAGAGAGTACTGGTTACTGCGCCCAGAAGTGCGCAGCGGTGGCTTTTTGTCTGAGGGTTGAGCTATGGTATTTTCGGGGAACGGGAACAAGAGTCGGAATTCGGAAAGCCAGAAGGCCGAAGCCAGAAGCCAGAAGGCAGAAGGCAGAGCAACGGCGGCTTCTCACCAACTTCCAACTTCTGAGCACTCCGCACTCAAAACTCCGCACTCAAAACGCCGCTGGCTGGCCTTGGCCATCGCGGCCGCGGGGGCACTCGGGCTTGCCCACACGGGCGCCGCGGCTGTCTACTACTGGGACACGAACGGCGCGACCGCCGGTTCCGGCGCGGCCACAGGCACCTGGGGCAGCAGTACGTTTTGGAGCACCGACGCCACTGGTTCCTCGGCGACCACCGCCTATGCCGGCGACAACACCTCCGACCTCTTCTTCTCTGCCGGCACTAACGGCACCACCGGTATCGTGACCGTCAGCGGCACACAGAACGCCCACAGCATCACATTTGACGATCCGGTGGCCATCACGCTCAGCGGCGGCACCGCCATCAATCTCGGCAACGCCACCGCTGGCGCCGGTATTTTTGTTACTGCCAATGCCGCCAATACCATCAGCACCGGGATCATTCTCAACAGCGCCGCCACGGCCGAGACCTTCTCGAACAGCGGCACCGGTTTGCTGACCATCGGCGCCGTCACGGGTGCCGCGACCACCGGAACCCAGACCATCACCGTCGGTTCCAGCAACACCGGCGGCATTTCCTTCGGTGGGATCATTGGCAACGGTGCGGGCGGCGGCAATGTGGCCCTCCTCGTCAACAACTCCGGCGCGGGTATCACCACCCTCTCCGCCGCGAATACCTACACCGGCGGCACCACCGTCAATGCCGGCACCCTTTCGCTCACCGGGTCCCTCAATTCCACTGGCGCGCTGGCCGTCGGCGGCGGCACGTTCAGCTATGCCCCGACCGTCTCCAGCAGTACCCAAACCGTGGCCGGCCTTACGGTCAACGCCGGAGCCTCGACGATCAATGCCGCCAGCGGCAACATCCTGGCCCTGAACGCGATCACGCATACCGTCGGCGGCACCGTCAATTTCAACAACGGCACCACCGGCACGATTACGACCACCAACACCAACACCAGCAATATCCTGGGCCCTTGGGCCATCTACGGTTCGGGCTCGTCGGCAGCCTACGCGACAGGCACGGGCTCGACTCCGTTCACTATCGCCGCGTACACGTACACCGGCAGCGGCGATAATGGCTCAATCACCACCCCGGCCACCATCACCGACACGACCGGGAACATCAACTACAGTTACAGCGGTGCGACCAGCGCCACCGTCGGCGTCGCCAACGCGTCGTTCAATACGCTGCGGGTCACCGGCGGCAACCCAACGATAACGCCTAATACTAGCATGGGCCTCAACGGCCTCCTGGTTACCGGTAGTGGCAGCACGGTCACGGTCGGGGCACTCAATGTGGCGACCCCGCTCTACGTCGGCGCCTCCGGCGAATTGGACCTCACCACCACCCTGAGCAATCAGACTGTCAACGTGCTCGGTGGCGTGAGCACGAATATTATTGGCGGCACCACGGGTGGCGTGATCACCCTCAACGGCCCCGGAACCTTTAGCTTCAACACGAATGGCCTGTCTACTAACTCGAACGGCATTACAGGCAACGGCAGCATCGTCATGAACGGTACTGGCGTTTTCCAGTATACGACCAAAGCCGGAGGCACCTACAATTTCACCGGTGGGTTCACGCTGAATTCTGGCTATGTGGTAAATAATTCAGCAGGTGCTTTTGGCACCGGGAACTTCACCATCAACGGCGGCGTTTACTTGGATTACTACGGCGGCAGCGTTACGCAATCGCTGGGCTCCGGCGCCGGCCAGATCCGGATTATCGGCGGCGTCAGCGGCTTCGGCGAGAATAGTAGCACGCACGGAATTACCGTCAACATAGGCAATGCCGGCGGCACATTGCAGTGGGGCACCGCCAATTTTAATCCTTCCACGCTGGTGCTCGGGGCGTCCAGCGGTTCGACCGGCACCCTCACCTTCCAAAACGGTATCGATCTCAATGGTGCCCCGCGCACCGTGCTGACGGCTGGCGGAACGTCTACCATCTCCGGGGTGCTCAGCAACAGCAACGGCACGGCCGCCGGCCTCATCAAGACCGGCACGAGCACGCTGATCCTCTCCAACGCCAACACTTTCACCGGCCTGACGACCATCAGCGCGGGCATCCTTGACCTGACCAACGCCACGGCCTTGAAATACAGCGTTCTGGATGCCAACAACAGCATCACGGGCGACGGGACCGACGGACTCCAGACCACTCAGACCACTCTGACGTTTGGCGGTCTCAATGGCACCAAGACTCTCGCGGCGTTGTTCACGACCACTTCCGGCGGCTACGGCAGCGTGACCGCCCTGACGCTGAATCCCGCTACCACCGACACCGCCAACTACTCCGGCGTTATCGCCAATGGTGCCACGGGCATGACCCTCACCAAGACCGGGCTTGGCACGCAAACCCTTTCCGGCTCGAACACCTACACCGGCACGACCACCGTCAGCGCCGGCACGCTGGCTATTTCCGGCGTCGGCACGCTGGGGGCAACCACCGCGCCGCTGGCGCTGGGCGGCGGCCTGCTCGACCTTGGGGGCACCAGCCAAACCGTCGGCGCGGTGACGATCACGGCCGCGGCGAGCGGCAACACCATCCAGAACGGCAGCCTCACCGGCGCCTCCTACACCGCCAGCAACACCTCCGGCACCGCCATCGTCACGGCCAACCTCCTGGGATCGGGTACGCTCACGATGTCCGGCGCGGGAGGCACGCTCAGTCTCTCCGGCTCCAACAGCTACAGCGGCGCGACGGCGGTGAGCGCGGGCACGTTAACCATCGCCAGCGGCAGCACCCTGGGCAACACGGCGGTCACCGTGAGTGGGACTGGCACGCTGAACCTGAACAACGCCTCGGCCATCAGCCAGAACACCCTGCAGGTCGGCATCTCCAGCACCGCCGGACCCGCCCTTAACGCAACCGTCACGAACGCGATCAGCGGCAGCACGGTGGTCAATGTGAACGGTGGCACGCTGACTTGTTCCGCCGCCAACAACTACACCGGCGGCGGCACGTTCCGCGGATCGGGCACGGAAAACCTCAACGCGGCCGGGGCGCTCGGGTCCGGCACGATTACTTTGTGGGGCACCACATTGAATGCGGGGACCGACCTCACCGGGGCCAACGCCATCTCAAACAACTTTAATATCCTGTCAAACCCTGCCCTGATCACCGGCGCGAACAACGTCGCGTTCTCCGGTTCTTTGTTCGGTCAGGGCGGCTCTCTTACCAACTCCCTCTCAACGGGCGGCGGGGGGACCATCACGGTTTCCAACAACGTCTATCTCACGTCCACACCCGGCACCCCAAACAGCATTACATTTAACATCGGCACCAGCAACAGCAACGTGATCCTCCTTAGCGGCACCATCTACAACGATAACACCACGAATGCGACGACCGGCAACGGCCTCGGCCTGGGCAGCGGTACCTCTTCGGGCACGATCCGGGTTAGCGGTAATAATAACTACAGCGGCACAACCACCTTTGGGGGCAGCGGCGTTCAAGCCGTCCAGGCCACCAACAGCAACGCATTCGGCACCAGTACGCTCGTGTTCAACAATTCCGACCTCCAGGCCTACGGCGGCACGGTGACGCTGGCGAATACTATGACCGCCAGCGCTGCTATGATTTTCAATGGAGCGAACAGTCTGGTGTTAAACGGCACCTTGACGAATTCGGGCGGCAACCAAACCTTGACCAGCAGCATCGGCGCGGGCAACGGACTTACCCTGGGCAATGTTTATCTTTCGGAAGCGACCGGCACGGGCCGCACCCTCACGCTTGCCGGCACGGGCAATACCACGCTGGGCGGGGTGATCGCGAATTTTAACGGGAGCGGCACCGCGGGCGGATTGACCATTACCAACACCGGCATCACCACGCTTTCCGGCACCAACACCTATACCGGCACCACCACCCTCAACAACGGGGTTGGCACGACGGTGGTGGGAAATGCTTCGGCCTTTGGCGCCGGCGCGCTGGTCACCATTACCGGCGGCGGCCTGATGAACGCGACGGGCGCGAGTTTCTCCGTTAACAACGCCGCCACGGGCCTGGGCAGCAGCACCTATTATCTCGGCGGCGCCGGCAGCAGCGGCGGCATCACGTTCAGCAACGCCGTTACGCAGTCAGCCGGCAACACCTACACGGTCAACGGCGGCAACACGCTCACCTTTGGCGCATTCAATGGCAACGCGAATACGATTACGCTGGCAGCCAGCGGCGGCAACGTGAACTTCAACGGCATTCTGAGCAACGCCACCGGACTGACCGTCAACAGCTACGGAACCATCACCCTCAACGGCGCGAACAGCTATACCGGCACCACCACGCTTGTCAGTACGGTGGGCCAGTCCGGCCCGGGCCTGCCGGGCAAGGTGATCGCCATTGGGACCAGCCCCTTCGGCGCGGCCGGCAACTCGATCACCTGGAACGTCAATGCCGGCGGCAACGCCCAGTTGGAACCGATCTATTTTCAGGCCGATAGCTCGGCCAGCCCGGTTTCCTATAGTTTTTCGCAGGGCAACAATAACTCGGCTGTGGCGTACATCAACCTGGACACGGCGACGAGCTCGGCCGGCTATTCGCGCAGCTTCACCATCGGCAACGGCACGAGCTCGGGCATGGCCAACCACAGCGGTACCGAATTCATCGTTCAGCAGGGGCCCAGCGCGACCAGCGCGATGACTTTTAATGAGACGGGCAACGATTATTTTGCGGCCAACGGCAGTTTGATTCCATTGCTCAACACGGCGGGAACTTACGGCGTGGCCATGAATATCGCCTCCGCGTCAGTAACGAATACGGCGGGCACCGCCGCAATCGGAATGGACGGCAACACCACCGGGAACGTGCTGGCTGGTGCCCTCAACAACAACGGGAGCGGGCTGATGGCGATCAACAAGACCAGCACCAGCACCTGGACGCTCACCGGTGCGGCGGGCACCATGAGCGGCGGCATCACCATCGGCGGCGGGGTGCTGAACGTCGGCAATGGCACCAGCGGCGCGCTGGGCGCCGGCCTCAACGCCGTCACCTTCAACGGCTCGGGCACGATCAACTTCAACGAGGTGGCCAGTTCGACCCAGTCGATGGGTGTCTTGACGGCCTCGGCGGGTGATGCGGTCATTCAGTCCACCTATGCCAACAGCGGCAGCAGCACGTTGACCTTCTCGAATGCGGCGACAATCAGCGTTGCCAGCAACGCCGCCGGGGCGACGATGAACTTTGTGGCCCTCAGCGGAACCTCCAACAAGATCATCCTCACCCAGAACGGTGGCGCCGCCACGACCACGAACGCTTTCGTGGGTGGCAACGCCGCTACCGCCGGTAACGCCACGGTGGGCTACTTCTTCGGTGGCAGTAACTATGCATTTTACGACACGGCCGGGTATGTGCGCGGCGTGAGCTGGACGGGGACGCCGGATGCCAACACGGTGACGAGTGCGGGCGGCGTATCCCTTTCCACTTTGAGCCTCACGACGTCCAAGCTTTTGCAACTGACCGGCTCGGCGACCAACTCCGCCAACACGAGCGTGGCGGGCGTCCAGGTCAATGGCGCCTACAACATTACGATGACGGCCCAGTTGCAGCCCTATGGCATTCTCAAGACCGGCGGTGGCACCAGCGTGATCAGCGGGGGCAATTTTCTCTCGGCCGGAACGGGTGCGGAGTATATCTTCCGCGCGGACACGTCTTCGGACGTCCTGGACATCCAAACCCCGATCTATGCCAACGGCACCAACGGCCTGACGACCTCCGGCATGGGCAAGGTGATCCTGGATTCCTCGGGCAGCACGGTCACCTATGGCTATGTCACCGTCGGCGGCGGGACGTTGCAATTGGGCGGATCCAATGGAACGTCCGGGCTGGGCAGCAACTATGCCGTGCAAAGCGGCGGCGTGGCCGGCGGGACGCAGACGCTGGGCGTCTACGGCACCGCCAAACTCGATCTTTACGGCAACTCGATCAGCGTTAAGGGCGTCAACGTCACCACGGGCGCGACGCTGGACAACAGCTCCGCCACGCCGGTGATCGTGGACGTGGGCAACGGCGGCACGGGAGGCGTGCTGGGCGGAACGATCAGCAACAGTGGCGGCGGCCCCTTAACAATCGTGCAACTGAGCACCGGCGCTATCACCATTGGCAGCTCCCAGGGTGCACCGAACGGCTACTCCACCGCCAACAACACCTACAGCGGCGGCTACTATTATAAAGGCTCGAACAACGGCGCGGGCAGCCTGAACATCAACAGCAACACCGCATTCGGCGCGGGCACGGGCACCGTATGGCTGGGCGACGTCGGCACGGCGGCGCCCTATGTCACCATCAACAACAACTACGGCACCGCGACCACGCTGACGAACAACAACGCCATCGTCATCCAGCAGGATGTCAACTTTTCCGGCAGCGCCCCGGTCAACCTCGGCACGGGCAATGTGACACTCTCCGGCAGCCGGACGATTTATAACGGCACCACGGGAACCCAGAGCCCGCTGACCATCGGCGGCTCGATCCGCGACGGGGCAACCTCCTCCAGCCTGACGTTCGATGGGGGGGGGACGGGCTACCTGCTGCCCTCCGGCACGGGCTGGACCCAGAACCCGATTTCACCCTTCAACGGCACCAGCAGCCAGTTGATCCTCAACGGCAACAGCACCTTCACGGGCGGTTTGACGGTCAACCTCGGCACCGTGATGACCAACGCCAGCAGCGGCACCCCCTTCGGCGTGGGGAACATCAACCTGAATGGCGCCGGCTCGGGCGCCAACCCGATCGGCAACAGCACGCTGGTGGTAAACCCGCTGGGCTCCGGTAATGCGACGATCACCGCCTTGACAAACGCGAGCGCGACCCTTAACTACAGCGGCCTTTCCTATATCGACCTGTATAACCAGTCAGGCGGGACATTAACTGTCACTCTCGGCTCCGGCTCCGCCCAGACGCTCTTCACCCGCTCGGGCAAGGGCCAGCTGGTCATTGATGACCAGGTCGCGCTGGCCAACCTCGGCGGGATCAACCAGGTGAAAGTGGCCTCTGGCAGCACGGTGCCGACGATCACCAACGGGATGATCACCCCCACCGTCATCGGGGCCACCAGCGGCACCGCCAACGGCACCTTCCTCACCTACAACAGCTCCACCGGGTTTGTGCCGGTGGTTTATGACATCAGCGGAACCAGCTTCACGAGTTCCACCAGCAACAGCAAGGTGGCCATCACCGGGACGACCACCCTGGCCTCCAGTGCCGCCGCTTACGCGGTGCAGGTGGGCGGAGCCCTGACCATCAATAGCGGCGTGACGCTGACGGTCGGCGACGGCTCCAACCCGGCCGGCGTTATTCTGAACAACCAGGGTATAGCCGGCGGGGATGCCACCGCCAAGCTGGCCTTCGGTGGTTCGGAAGGCATCATCAGCTTTGTCAATGGCGGCCCGACCATCAGCGCCACCATCACCGGCACCAACGGCGTTACCTTTAACAACGCCAATGGAGCCAGCACGCTGTCCCTGTCGCAGATCCCCGGCTGGACCGGCACGACGACCGTCAACAGCGGCACCGTCAAGTTCACCAGCGCCGGCTTCACGATGCCCGGTAACCTCGAGGGCCTGGGCGCTGTCCAGTTTGCCAACGCGTCCGGGACCATCACGCTGGGCCAATCGGCCGGAACCCACTACGTGCCCAGCATCACCCTCAACGCCGCCACATCCAACGTGGTTCTAGCCGGCGCCGGCTCGACCAACTTCGTGGCGGCAGCAGGTTGGTCCGGTTCGACGATCGGCTCGCAGTTGACCGTCAGCAGCGGCAACTGGTATATCCCCGGCAACGGGAACGGCGGCTGGGGCCTCACCTCCTTTACGGTCAATGGGGGCTTCGCCCAGATCGAATCGGGTCGTTACTGGATGGGTAGCGGCAGCACGGGGAGCTTCACCACCACCGTGAGCGCGGGAACCCTCCAGTTCGCTGCCAACGGTCCGAACGAGAGCCAAGTCGGCGCAGAAACCAAGACCTACAGCATCAGCGGCACGGGCCTGTTCGACATTGCGTTGCAGTCGGGCCAGAACCCGGCGAGCTTCGGCGGCGGTGCCAACAGCGAGACGGTGACCGTCAACCAGACCGGCGGCACCTTTCAACAGGGCCTGTCGATGACCATCAACAGCTCTGGTAACTCGAACGCCCTGTCTATCGGCGGTGCCAACACCATCACCGGCGCGGTCTCCACCTACAATCTGAAGGGTGGCACGTTCCGCGAGGCCGGTTCCGTGGCCGCAGGCGCCACTACCTCCGGTAGCGGCAGCACGAATAACTTCAACTTCACCGGCGGCACGCTGACGCTCGGCACCTATACGGCGGCGAACCTCACTAGCAACGACGGTGTGGCTTCAGGCACCGGGACCTTGTACCAGTCCGGGAAGGACGCCGTGAGCAACCTTGCCCCCGGCGACCTCTGGACCACTAACGTCGTCTCCTATGGCACCACGGCACAATACACCGGCCTGTTCACCGGGAAATCGACTATCACCGGCAACTACCAGGCCGACGCCAGCACCAACGCCGCCAACCTCGTGGTCAACCTCAGCGGTCCGACGGCCGCCGGCCAGTTCCACGATGCGGGCATCGGCAAATATGACTTTGTGAGTGTCAGCGGCACCACCAAGTTCAACGGTGCAGCCAATCTGGTCCTCAACGCCCTGCCGGGCTTTGTCATGAAGACCACCGATACGCTCAACGTGTTGACATCTACCGGCAACGTCGATGCCACGGCGCTGGCCAACGTCGCCCGCGCTGGGACCCTCACGGTCGGCACCGGCGACATCACGTTCACCGTGAACTATCCTAACGCCGCCGCCGGCAGCGTGGCGGTCACCGTGGCCGGCGCCGCCGCGCTTAACCAGTGGAGCGCCGCCAGCGGCTCGAACTGGAGCGCAACCGGCAGTTGGTCGGGCGGCACCGTTCCCGGCAGCAGCAACGCGTACACCGCCCGCTTTGTTGAAGCCCAGGCGGCCGGCAGCTACACCGTCAACCTCGATGCCAACGAGACCGTCAACGGCCTGGCCTTTGACAGCACCACCCGCAACTACACCATCAGCAGTTCCAGCGGTAAGAGCCTGACCTTGGATGCGACCGGTTACACGACCTCCGGCACAAGCCTCTCGGGCATCCCGGCGGCCATCAACAACGTCAGCGGTACGCATGCTGTCAGCGTGCCTATCGCCCTCAACAGCGATCTCTACATCAACAACGGTTCGGCCTCCACCGACACCATCACCCTTGGCGCGATCAGCGGATCGGGCAGGAACGTATCGGTCTATGGCACGGGCAAGCTGATTGTGAACGGAGCCCAGAGCTACACCGGGGTATTGAACCTCAATAACAGCACGCTGGGCAACGCCATCTGGTTGAACTCGGGCGCGAGCCTGGGCACAACCGCCGGCACGGACGGCCCCAGCGGAATCCAGTTCAACGGCAATGGCAATACCAATACCGTCATGGTCAATACCGGCGGCACCTTCGCCATCCCGCAGCCCATTACCGTCATTCCCAATAACAACGGAACCTATAACAACACAAACAATCCGACTCCGACTGCTTACATCGGGCAGGCGGGCACCGTAACGAGCTTGGGTGGTGGCACGGCAACCTTCTCCGGCAATATCAGCCTCGTTGGGTATTCGCAGTTGCAGGTGCAGCCCAATGATGCCACGGGCACCTATCTCTTCACCGGCGATGTGACCAACTCGGTTTACGCGCTGGATACCAATGGCGTGATCAGCGGCATCAGTGGGGCCGGGGGTATCATCGTGAACCCATCCAATATCACGGCGGTCAAGTTTACGGGCAATATCGGTGCGGGATCCTCGGTTGCGCCAGTCAACTTTGCCGCCAATGCAAAGGGCGGCCAGGGTTCGGTCTGGATCGGTGCCAGCGGCAAGACGGTCAACCTCTATAACCTTTCGATGGCTCCGAGCAATGCGGGCCAGGGCTATAGCAAGCTCGTCCTTAACGGTGATGTGTCCGCCTATGCCTTCTACGGCAGCGGCGCGAATAACGCGGTGCCGCAGGTGGTGGGTAACGCATCGACGGGCGTGAACACGCTGAACCTCATCGGCAGCCAGAACATGAACTTCTCCGGCGTGCTCGGCGGCTCCGGAACCAACGAGAACAACCTGGCCCTAAACGTGAAGCCGGGCGCTCCGTTTACCATGACCCTCGCCGGCGTCAACACTTTCACCGGCGGCCTCACCATCGGCAACGGCGCGGTCAACGTGACCACGGTCGGCTCGACCAGCGCGGCGGGAACTTGGACGGCGGGACTGACGGCCATCACCGTACCCTCGACGGTGGGGCTGGTGGCGGGCCAGAGCGTGACGGGCACGGGCATACCCGCCAGCTCCTATATCACGCAAATTGCCAGTTCGACCACGTTCTATATCAACGGCACCACCACCGGCACCGGGGCCACCGTTACTTTCGGCGCCGGCAGCGCCGTCGGCGGTTCCACCAACGTCATCACCCTCGGCAACACGACCAGCAACGAATCCGGCAAACTGATCGTTAACGGCGCCGGCCAGGCCACGACGGTAGTGGGCATCTACACTGCCGGCACCGGCACGGCCAACGCCATCGTCGGCGGCGCGTCGACCGTATCCACCCTGGCGGTCGCGCCCTCCGGCACGGACACCTACAGCGGTTTGCTTGGCGGTACCTACACCAACGAAAACAACCTCGCGCTGACCATGTCTGGCACCGGCACGCTGGTCCTGACGGGCGCCAATACCTACACCGGCGGCACGTCGATCATCACAGGCACACTCAATATCACCAACGGTTCCGTTGGCGGTGGCGCCAGCGGCACCGCCGTCACCACCAGCGGCACTGGGGCCTTCAACGTCACGACCGTTAATGGCCTGATCGGTTCCTCCTCCCTGGCCGTGGGCTCCAGCACCACCGCCGCCCTCTCCGGCAGCAACAGCTTCAGCGGCGCTACCTCCGTCACCGGAACCCTGCTGCTGGCCGATGCGAATGCTGTGAAGAACTCCGCGGTGACGTTGAGCAACGGCGCCACCGTGCAACTGAGAAATAATTCGCCAACTTCGTTTAATACTAATGGTGTAGTAAATTTGAACCCGTCAGCATCAAACCAGACCATTGCATTCGACGTGGATAACAACGGCTCAAACACCGGGAACACGCTGACATTGGCCAATGGAATCAGTTTCCTTGCGCCGAATACAACCGCAACTACCGCTACCACTCAAATTAATATAACGTGTGGAACGGGTATTGATGGCTACGCTCTTAATCTTCCTACGGTAATTTTTGGGAATAATCAAACGGGTTACGGTAGTGGGCAAAATCGAATTTTTGTTTTGTATTTCAACCCTACTTCGGCCAATGTGTCATTAGGTAGCGTGGCACTTTCTGAATACGGCGGTAAGGCCTTGGTCGGTTCATTGACCTTGGGCGGTACCTCGGTAGGGAACACGGTGACCGGCGTGATCTCCAGCGGCGCCAATGCCATCCCTGTCACCAAGAATGGAACGGGTACTTGGACCCTATCTGGATCGAACAGCTATACCGGCGCGACGACGATTTCTGCCGGCACCTTGAACCTCACCGGTTCGCTCGCTGCCGGCAGCACGGTGGGCGTGGGCACGGCCGGCACGTTGACTGGCACCGGTACCATCAACGGCAATGCGACGTTGACCGGCAGCGGCAGCATCAACTTTACCACCGGCGGCAACATCGTCGGCACCTTGGGCGTCACCGGCGGCAACTGGAACGGCGTCGGCAGCGTCACCGGGTTGGTGACTTCCAGCAGCGGCCTGTTCACCATCGGCAGCGGTGCAAACCTGACGGCCAGCACACTGAACGTCAGCGGCGGCACGATCGCCAGCACCGACAGCACCAGCACCATCACCGCCAGCGTCAATTACACCAGTAGTTCCAGCAGCACTTTCGCCGGCGTCATCGCCGGCTCCGGTAACACCCTGACCATGAACAAAGCTTCGTCCGTGCTGACCCTCTCCGGCAGCAACACCTTCACCGGCCTGACCACCATCAGCGGCGGCGCGCTCGCGGTGGGAACCGTCAGTTCTACCCCGGCGGCGGCCCAGCCCTTGGGCGAAAATGCCGGCCTCAGCATCACCACCGGCGGCCAACTCACCTATACCGGAATGGCCGCCACGCTCGGCAAGGCCATTACCATCGGTAGCACCGCTGGCGCTGCCGAAACCGGCACCATTTACAACAACGGTAGCGGCTTGCTGACCCTCTCCGGTACGATCACCAAGGACGGCAATAAACTCGTCCTTAATGGCGGCTCCAATGGCATCACCGTCACCGGTCAGATCGGCGGCACCAGCGCCAATTCCGACCTGGTCATCACCGGCGGTTCAACCACCCTGACCAACCAGGAAACCTACAACGGCCCGACCTATGTCTACGGCGGCGGCACCCTGGTCAACGGCTACAGCACCGGAGCCCTGCCCACCGGCACCAGCTTGTACCTGGGCGAGGCTGCCGGCAACTCCAGCGGCACCTTCGACCTGGCGGGCAACCCCCAGACGATCACCGCGCTTTACACCCAGGGCACCGGCACCGCCAACATCATTACCAACAACGGCAGCGCCAACGCGGTGCTGACCGTCAGCGGCGGCGGCGCCTTTGCCGGCAAGATTCAGAACGGCGGCACCTACACCACCGGCCTGGCGCTCACCGGCGGCACCCTGACCCTCTCCGGCTCCAACACCTATACCGGCAACACTTCCGTCAGCGCCGGCAAACTGGCCCTGACCGGTGCGGGCTCCCTGGCCAGCCCGGTCATCAATGTCGTCAGCGGAGCCGCCTTCGATGTCTCGGGCGTTACCGGCGGCAACTATTCCCTGGTCAGCGGCCAAACCATCCAGGGGGCCGGCACTATTCTGGGCGCCATCACCCTGCCGGCCAGCAGCACCGTCAACCCCGGCAACAGCGGCACCCTCACCGTCAGCGGCCAGAACCTCTCCACCGGCGGCACCTTTGCCTGGACCCTCGCGGCTTACTCCACCACCAACCCCGGTACGGACTTCAGCCAGATCACCGTCGCCAGCGGCAACCTGGTCCTTGGCGGCACCAGCAAGTTAAGCGTTAACTTCGCCGGTGTCGGCAATCCGGACAGCGGCTTGGGCAGCGGCTTCTGGAATACCAACAAGACGTGGGAAGTCATCGCCCTTACCGGCACGGGCGCCAACCCCTCGAGCACCAACTTCAACAGCCTGCTCAACGCCACCTACACCAAGGGTAATTTCTCCACCAGCGTCGATGGCAGCGGGGACATTCTGCTCAACTACATCCTCAACAACGATTCGCACCTGGCCTTTGCCCCCACGACCCTCACCCTCAACACCTTTACCACTGGTACGCCGAGCACGAATTCCACCTTGACCAATACCCAGACCGCCGGCACGTCGACCACCTATTCCACCAGCGTCACCAATGGCGGCGTTGCCAATGACGGCTTGGCCGTCACCGATCTGGCCGGCGGCACGCTCACCGCCGCCACCCCCGGCAACACCAGCAACTTCGGCCTGGCGCTGGTCAACAACGCCAACGGCTCGTTGCACAGCGGCACCAAGAACTACGCCGTCACGGTGACCAATAGCGGCAACCCCAGCGATTCGAACGCTACGATTGCCGTGACGGCCAACGTTTTCCAGACCGCCTCGTTGACGCCCGGCCTCTCCGGCACCAACTTGAATCTGACCAATGCGGCCAGCACCGACAGCGGTGGCCAGCGCGCCGGCGTCACGATCTCGGCGCCCACCAGTTCCAGCCCCAACTATACGGTCAACCTCAGCGGCACCCCCAGCGTGGGCCTCGCCACCACCAGCGATGTGACGGCCACCGTGGCCAGCTACAGTCTGGCCGCCAACCGCCTCAACGGTAACTACAGCACCACGGCCACGGTGACGGCGACCTACACCAATTCCGACCTGGCCTCCACCGCCATCACCAGCCCCACCTGGTCGCTGAGCGATACGGTCAGCAACGCCAGCGGCCTTGGCCAGACGTACAATGCCAATATCCCCGCCGGCCAGAAGTACGGCACCGGGACCACCGGCTACAACATGACCAGCGGCACAAGCGGCGGGGCCCTGAATTCCAAGGCCACATTCCTGGATTCGCAGGCGGCCGGGACCAGCGGTGAGATCGGGATGATTTTCGCCGTCAAGAACCAGCCGTTTATGGCCAGCGATATTGTCACCGTGACCGGCACGGACGTGTATTACGTGCTCGAGATGACCTATGACACCCACAACTTCGGCACGGGCAACTTCACCGCGACGCCTTTCCTGGGCTACGAAATTGGTTCGAATTCGGGCCTGTGGACCAATGCCGCCCTGAGCGGCAGCAGCACCCTGCACTTTGATGCCGGCGCGTATGTCAGCAGCACCTATGGCACGGGCGAGTTCCAAGCGGGCCATTACGGCTACACCACTCCCGATGGCAGCGGCCAAGGCCTCGCCTGGGCGGTGGTGGAAGGCAACAATAGCTTCGCCGTCATCCCCGAACCGACGAGCCTGGGCTTGCTGGGCTTGGGAGCGTTGGGATTGTTGGCGCGGAAGCGGCGGAAAGTGGTTGGTTGATTGTTGATAGTTGTTGGTGGATAGTGGTTAGTTGAATAGTGACCAAGCCCCGTGGCGCCATGCCCGAGGCTTGTTTTTTGATGGTGGGAATGCAATTATTTAGCGGTGGCCCTCGGAGTTTGGGAAAGAATCGATTTGGAATTGCAGGACGATGATACTGCGGGTATCGCGGGCACACGCTTGTGAACTTTACATCGCGCCGGCCGGTTGCCGAGCCCTTGAGGCTGCGGGGCTCACCCCGCAGCACTCCGTTAGCCCCGCAACTGCGTTGCGAAGTGCATAATGTTGTACATCAGGGCCGACCACAGGGCCACACACTGCACCTTCCTTAATCCGCGGACCAGGAACCGGGAGAGACCACGCCACGTTCGCAAATCGGCGTTGACCGTCTCGCAGGTACTGGCCCGCTGGTGGTAAATTGCTTGGGCTTCCGGAGTGCCCATCCGCACCCGCCAATCGGCTACCGCGGGGTTATCGCGGGGCCGGGGAACAAACCGCTCTTGCCCTTCCTTCTGTGGTTGGGGCACGGGCATGTATATGGTTACGCCGTCGCGTTGGGCACGCTCGACCGCATCCACGCTGACATACCCGCCATCGATAATTTGCTCGGCGACCGTCTGCCCGGTTCGTTCTTTGATTTGGTCGCGCATCGGTTCGGACAGTACGGCATCCCCGCCTTTGTTGGTCACCTGCACCTCGACCACGGCCCGGCTCTCCGGATCGGTGGCTATCTGCACGTTGTAAGCGGGGTTAAAGCCGCCGTTGGCCATCTTCATCCGCCGTGCGTCGGCATCCGTGGTCGAAGCCCGCGTGGGCGCCTGACGCTTCTTGGTATTGCTTTGCCGCGCCTCCTTGTCATTCTGGACTTGCTCCCAGGCGTGTAAAGCCTGCTGGACCCGCTGTCGGCGATCTTCGGCCGCCGCCTGTTGGCGGGCCTGGCGGCGCGCGTCCTGCGGGCCTTCCCCCTGCTCGCGCAGGCGTTTTAAGTCTTCCAGGTGGGCCTGGGCCTCCGCCAGACAGGCCTCCAGTTTGGGCTTACGACGGAAACTGTTCGTCCCCGCGCTGGCCCGCACGCGTAATCCATCCTGCGTAATCCGGTGTACCTGCACCAGGCTGGCCTGCATAAGGCGCCCGAGAACCTGGGTAAACAAGCCGTCCAGTGCCGCGTCGTGCCCGACCCGGAAGTCATTGAGGGTATGGTAGTTAACGCCCACGCCACCGCAGAGCCACTGGTAGGCTCCATGGGTATCACATAACTCGGCGAGCTGCCGCCCACTGCTGACATTGTCCAGACTGGCGTAAAGCCACAACGCCACCAGCAGTTGTGGATCGATTGCATCGCGCCCGGGATTATGCTCCCGGGCTTTGATCGGCGCGGTAAAGGCCGAGAGGTCCAGGGTGGTCACCACCTCCCAGACGATCCGTGCCGGGTGGTCCTCAGGCAACAGATCGTCCAGACACCCGTAATGCGTGGCCCATTGCTGCCGTTGGGGCAGCCGTGTGCGGGGCCGCTGACCGGCGGCGGGTGGGAGGGCAGCCGGGAAAACTTCCGCAATCGCGGACGGGGTAGTGGTCCGGGGGCCCTCGCCAAATAGCTTATTAGTATTCATGACTAGATTATATAATGTTATTTTAGAAATGCAAGGGCAATTTTTCCCAAACTCGAAGGGCCAGGCGTAACCAATTGCGGTTCATCTCGAGACGAAAGGCGAAAGGCGAAAGGCGAAAGTAACCGCGGTGCCACAATCTCTTTGTCTTCTTCGTGACCCTTCGTGGCTTCGTGACTTCGTGTTCATTCTTTGGGGCGCGGCGGTGTCGCGCTGGGCGTTGCTGCGGCAGGATGCTAATCAAATTCCGCCGGTGAGGGCCCCGTCGCCACTGTCGATTCCCACAACTTTCCTGGATTGACTTCCGTCAGCTCGGTCAGTTTGGCATGGCCGGCCAGGTGTTCCACGACTTGCAGTCCGTCGATGCGTACGCCCAGTGTGTCGGGACGATGGCCATCGGTGCCGAGCATGAAGTAGCGGCCATCTTGCAGGAAGCGGTGCGCCAAGGCGACGATATCCGGTACGTCGCCGCCGCCGATGGGTCCCAGGTTGCCCTGAAACCACAGGCCCATTTTCGTCAGCTCGTCCATAAATGCCGGGTTTCGGCGAACCATCGGCATGCGTTCGGGATGGGCCAGGATCACTTGCAGATTCTGCGCGCCGAGCCATTCTACAGAACGCGTGGCCCAGGTTGGCCAGTCCCGCTCCCACAGATCAATGAGCACATATTTGCCGGCATGCCCGAAGGTGGGCAGTTCCATGGTGGGCAGGCGGTCGGGCAAGGAGACGCTGAGGCGCAGTTCCCCGCCGGGTTTAAGTTCGAGGGGAATGCCGGCCTGCTGTACCGCGGTGCGCAAGGCGGCGACGGCCGCGGCCACCTGCGCGGGGCTTGGATCGCTGAACGTGCCGGCGTTGGTGTGCGGGGTACAGAACAGGCGATCGTAGCCGGCCGCGACCATCTGGCGCAGCGCCACCAACGATTCGGCCAGATCGCGACAGCCATCGTCCTGGGCGGGCAGAAAGTGGTTGTGGACGTCAATGCGCATGGGCAGCGTTACGGGGTTAAGGAGCTACGAAACAGGGCTGAAGTAACGTCCGGCATTCATGACGAACGTTCAATCCCGGCGCGCCGGGATCCAACATCCAATGAAACGGTTTTCGTTCAAAGTTGAAAGTTGAGCGTTGAACGTTGGACGTTTCCTCGAAATCGAGAAGTCGTGTTACCGCGAGGGCACTATTTTTGATCTTCCACGATGACCGTCTCATCCATGGCCGCCTGCGCCGCACGGCTGTGGCGTTTGCGCTCGTTTTCCTTGAGGTAACGCTTGCGCAGGCGAATGGTCTTGGGGGTAATTTCCACCAGTTCATCGTCCTCGATGTATTCCAGGGCGATTTCCAGCGACATATCCCGCGGCGGCTTGAGGATGATGTTCTTGTCCGACGAGGTGGTCCGCATGTTCGAGAGATTCTTCTCTTTGCACACGTTCACCGGAATATCCATATCCTTGTTGTACTCGCCGACGACCATGCCTTCGTAGACCGCATCGCCGGGTTTAACGAACATCACGCCGCGTTCCTGGAGCGTATCGAGGGCGTAGGCGTTGGTGTTGCCGTTTTCCATGGAGACCATCACGCCGTTCTGCCGGCCCGGCAGGGTGCCGCGGATGAACTCGTATTCGTGGAAGGTGTGGTGCATCACCGCCTCGCCCTGGGTGGCATTAAGCAGCCGTGTGCGCAGACCAATGAGGCCGCGGGCGGGAATCGTGAATTCCATGTGCGTGATATTGCCCTTGGCGTCCATCTTGACCAGTTCGCCGCGGCGGTTGCCGATGGCTTCCATGACGCGCCCGACAAATTCACCCGGCACATCGATAACCAGGTTCTCGATGGGCTCGCACTTGTGCCCATTGAGTTCCTTGAAGATGACCTTGGGCTTGCTGACCTGGAGTTCGTAGCCTTCGCGCCGCATGTTTTCCAGCAGCACGCCCAGGTGCAGCAGGCCGCGGCCGCTGACGCGCAGCGCGTCGGGGGATCCGGTATCTTCCACCTTCAGGGCCACATTGCTCTGCAACTCGCGCATCAGGCGGTCGCGCAGATTGCGGCTGGTGACATACTTGCCTTCCATGCCGGCGAACGGCGAATCGTTGACGCTGAAGATCATGTTGAGCGTCGGCTCGTCGACGTCGATCAGCGGCAGAGGCTCCGGGTGGTCCGGGTGGGCGATGGTATCGCCGATATCGACATCTTCCAGACCCACGATCGCACAGATGTCACCGGCTTCGGCCACCTGGGTCTTTTCCCGGCCCAGGCCGGCAAACAGGTAGAGTTCCTGCACGGTGTGCAGTTCCACTTTGCCGTTGCGTTTAAGCAGGGCAATCTTCTGGCCCTTATTGACCGTGCCGTTGAAGATGCGGCCGATGCCGATGCGCCCCACATATTCGTTATAGTCGATGTTGGTGACCTGCATTTGCAGCGGCCGCTCCAGATCGGCGATAGGGCCCTTGATCTTGGTGACAATGGTTTCCAGCAGCGGACGCATGTCGGTGCTGGGGTGGTCGAGTTCCACCATCGCATAGCCGTCGCGGCCCGAGGCGTAAACCACCGGGAAGTCCAGGGCGTCGTCGTCGGCTTCGAGTTCCAGGAACAGGTCGAAGACTTCGTTGAGCACTTCGTGCGGCCGGGCATCGGGCCGGTCGGTCTTGTTGATCACCACGATCGGTTTGATGTGGTATTGGAAGGCCTTCTTGAGTACGAAGCGCGTCTGGGGCATGGGGCCTTCGAAGGCATCGACCAGCAGCAGCACGCCGTCGGCCATTTTCAGGACGCGTTCGACTTCGCCGCCGAAATCGGCGTGGCCGGGGGTGTCGATGATGTTGATCTTGCGGGTGACGCCTTTGGTGTCCGGGTAGGTCATGGCGACATTCTTGGCCAGGATGGTAATGCCGCGCTCGCGCTCTAGCGGATTGTTGTCCAGGATCAGGGTTTTGTCTTCCAACTGGCTGGCACGGAACATGCCGCTTTGACGCAGCATGGCATCAACCAGGGTGGTCTTGCCGTGGTCAACGTGGGCAATAATGGCAATGTTGCGCAATTCATCGCGTCTTTTCATAACTGTCTCTTAACAATCTCTTTAGAGTAATTGCAGTTGGGAGGAACACCACACAGGGTCCAAATCCAAGTCGAGCATTGTACCGGTTTGGCGGCGTTTAAGGAAGAGGATATAAAACTATACGCATCAGCGATGGTTGGCCGGGTAGTGGATAGACCGCGCAGATTCTGGAACAATACGCCCATTACCCACGGATTCGGCCGCCGGTGGAATGTCTCCGCGGGCGTAATCCGTGCCGGATCCCACAGGAGAGACGCTCGTGAACATTGCCGTCGTAGGACCGCATCCCGATGACCAGGAACTGGCGATGGGCGGTACCATCGCCCTGCTGGTTCGCCAGGGCCACCGCGTGACGCTCATCGATTTAACCGATGGCGAGCCGACCCCCTTTGGCACGCCGGCAAGGCGTGCCAGGGAAGCCGCGGCGGCGGCCCGGATTCTGCGCGTGCCCCGTATCGCGCTGGGCCTGCCCAACCGCGAAGTGCAGCACACGCTCGACGCCCGCCATCGCCTGGCGGCGGTCTATCGCCAGGTGCGGCCCGACGTGCTGTTTATTCCCTATCCGCACGATGCCCACCCGGACCACCTGGCCGGCACGCGCATCGCCGAAGATGCCCGCTTTGATGCCAAGCTCACCAAGACCGGCGGAAAGATTCCGGGCGAGCCCTGGTATCCGCCGCGCGTGCTCTACTACTTCTGCACCCACCTGCGGCTCAATTTCCCCGCCACCTTCTGCCTGGACACCAGCGCCACGCACGCCACCAAGATGCGGGCGGTCAATTGCTATAAATCGCAGTTTTACACCGGCCGCAAAGGCCCGGCGCGCGGCGCGGTGGTGCGCTACGTCAACACCATCAACGCCTACTTTGGCGGCACGATCAACCGCGCCTTCGCCGAGCCGTTCTGGTCGCGGGAGATGCTGGGATTCGCCGGTTTGCACGACCTGCTCCTTTGAACGCCCCAACTGGAATAAATTAGCCACAAATGAACCTGGCGCGGCCTGCCGCAGCCCAAAAGCATAAACACGAAGTCACGAAGCCACGAAGGACCACGAAGAAGACAGATTAAAATATTTGACGTCGTCTCTGTGAAATACTCTGGGTCTCTGTGTCTCTGTGGTTGTTTTCGGCGGGTTACTGTTCCAGGGTGGCCCCGCCCTGGCGCCACCAGATCTCCAGCATCAACAGAGCGAAGAGCCGATAGGTATGGTCGCGCGTGCCGGCGTGGTGTTCGTGGCGCAGACGCCGCAGTATTGGTTGATCCAGGTATTGCCGGGAGAAGGACTGGCGCTCGTCGAGAGTGTCGTTGAGCAGATCGGCCAGATCGGCATTAAACCACCGCCCGATCGGCACGCCGAAGCCTTTCTTCCGCCGTGCGGCAATCTGCGGCGGCAGCAGGTCGGCAAACATCCGGCGCAGCATCCACTTGCCCTGGGAGCCGCGGATCAGGTCCGCCTCGGGCAGGCGATTGGCCAGCGCCACCACCTGGTGATCGAGGAACGGCGACCGGACTTCCAGCCCCACCGCCATGGCGGCGCAATCCACCTTCCACAGTACGTCCCCAGGTAAATAATTCCGCTGGTCGAAGAGCATGCCATAGCGCCGCGGCCCCACGTCCGCCGCCAGTTCCCCCACCGGGGGCGGCATGGTGCCCAGCAACGCTTCAACCTGGTCGAAGGAGAAGATTTCCAGCAGCCGCGGATACTGGCCGGCGGCATAATCCCCGCCACCGGCGGCATGGCGCAGCCGGCGATAGAGTTCACGCTTGGCCAGGCTCCCGACCGGCAGGGATGCCGGCCCCAGGCGCAGCAGCCACGCCCAGCGTTGCAACAACGGCATGGCCCGATAGCGATCGTAGCCGCCGAACAATTCATCGCCGCCATCGCCGCTGAGCGCCACGGGGGCCAGTTGGCGCACCGCGCGGCTCAGGTGGTACGTGGGAATAATCGACGAATCAGCGTACGGCTGGCCCAGGGCGCGGGCCATCAGATGGTCGAGCGTGCCGGCGACATCGTCATGGGGGTTGACCTGGAGCACGGTATGGCGCGTGCCGAGTTTGGCCGCCGCCAACTGGGCAAAGGCGG
>Ga0316217_10002426_pt1 | contig 22462 bp, 20 predicted proteins | sample 1anoAmetaG_FD_203633 | JGI IMG/M metagenome (GOLD analysis project Ga0316217, IMG submission 203633) | Freshwater microbial communities from Trout Bog Lake, Wisconsin, USA - 1anoA | ecosystem: Environmental > Aquatic > Freshwater > Lake > Hypolimnion/Profundal zone | place: USA: Wisconsin...
CAGCACCGAGCTCCTGGAAGGCGGGCAGGAACTGGACCTGACCGGACTGGGGGATGATGAGCTGCTGCGCCTGGTGGCCCTGGATCTGAATGCAGCGATGGAGGAGTGAAACATGTCCGATTTTGGCTGGCCCCGCTACGTGCCCGTCGCCGAACGCCGGCGCAAGGCGGAACGGGCCGCGGAAAAGCAGCGCAGGAAAGGCGCCCCGATGGACCCGGTGGTGATCGAAGGGCGGACCATCGCCCGCACCTTCTGGGGCAAGGCCTGGTGCGAGAACCTCGAGCACTACAGCGACTACGCCAACCGGCTGCCCCGGGGCCGCGCCTACGTGCGCAACGGCTCGGTCATCGATCTGCAGGTGGGCGCCGGCCTGGTGGAGGCCCAGGTCAGCGGATCCAGGCTCTACCGGGTGCGGGTGCAGGTGCGGGCGGTGCCCGCGGGCCAGTGGCGGTCGCTGTGCGAGGATTGCGGCGGCGCCATCGAATCGCTGGTGGAACTGCTCCAGGGCCGGTTCAACCAGGCGGTCATGGAACGGATCTGCCGCCAGGGCGCCGGGCTCTTCCCCGCGCCGAAGGAGATCGACTTCTCCTGTTCCTGCCCCGACGGGGCGTACATGTGCAAGCACGTGGCGGCCGTGCTCTACGGCATCGGCGCCAGGCTGGACGCGCAGCCGGAACTGCTGTTCCAGCTCAGGGCGGTGGCCGGCCAGGACCTCCTGGCCCACGCCGCGTCGGGCCTGACCCTGGCGGCGCCGGCGCCGGAGCCGGGCCGGGTGCTGGGCGGGGATGACCTGGCGGAGCTGTTCGGGCTGGAGCTCGGCCCCGAGGTGGCGGAGGTCCCCGAGGCGAAGCCGGCGAAACCCGGGGCGGTGAAGCCGAAGGCGGCAGGGGCCGGGGTGGCGCAGGCCAGGCCGGCCGTCGGGGCCAGGCCGGCCGTCGGGGCCAAGCCGGGTGTTGCGACCAAGGCCAAGGCCAGGCCGGCCGTCGGGGCCAGACCCAAGGCCATACCGGCTGTTGCAGCCAAGGCCAAGGCGGCCGTCGAGGCCGTGCCGGCTGTTGCAGCCAAGGCCAGGCCGGCCTTCGAGGCCATGCCGACTGTTGCAGCCAAGGTCAAGGCCAAGCCGGCCGTCGAGGCCATGCCGGCAGTTGTGGCCAAGGTCAAGGCCAAGCCGGCCGTCGAGGCCATGCCGGCTGTTGTGGCCATGCCGGCTGTTGTGGCCATGCCGGCTGTTGTGGCCAAGACCAAGGCCATGCCGGCTGTTGTGGCCAACGCCAAAGCCAAGCCGGCTGTCACGGACAAGCCCAAACCCAGGCCAGCCGCCGCCAAGCCCAAGCCCAAATCCAAGCCGGCTGCTGTGGCCAACGCCAAAGCCAGGCCAGCTGGCACCGCCAAGCCCAAGCCCAAATCCAAGCCCAAGCCCAAATCCAAGGCCATGCCGAAGCGGGGCGTGATCGGCTGATGGCCGCTCCGGCGTTCTCCGGATCAGAGGGCCTGCCAGTGGGGAACGGGGACCCAGGGGGAAGGCAGGCTGCCCAGGCAGTCCCTGCCGCACTTTTTGCAGACGAACCCCCCGGCGGCGTTGGTGGCGTTCAGGGCGATCCGGTGCGGACGGTCCAGCCCGGGGGTGGCGCGCAGGGCCGGCCATCCCGGTGCCGGCATCGGTGTGATGGCCGACGGGCGGAACGGGTTGGCGGGAGGTCCGAAGGAGATGGTCGTGACCGTCCCGTCCCGCGCAAGGATGATGGCCTGGGGCTGGATGGGCGGTCCAAGCCCTGAGGCCGGAGCCGCCCAGCGGATCAGCTCCCGGCGCAAAGGGCGCTGGTTGCACCGCCGGCACCACGGGCAGCGCCAGAGCACCGCCGGCCGGGGGATCGAGCCTCCGTGCCGGAGCCAGTCCTGGACGTGGGCGGCGAAACAGGCGGCGGCGAGCTGGGCCAGGAGGTCGCCGGCGTCGGTGCACTCGGAGAGCGCCGTCCCCCGCACCCCTTGGCAGGACCTGCAGGTCCCGCGCCAGGGATGGCGCACCTGGCAGGGTTCCCAGCGCCTGGGCGAGGCGAGGATCCGCGCCGCATCCAGTTCCACCCAGGGGTGGGTGGTTCGCTCTGCCTTGGGTCCGTCCACCGCGTGGGTCACCAGGATCTCGATGCCCAGCACCGGCCGGCCCTGGCGGAGCAGCAGGACATCGGGCCGGAGCCCATCCGGGGTGTTCCGCTCCACCGCGACCTCGTCGTATCCCAGTTCCGACAGGGGCATCCAGGCCACGCCTGGGCAGGTCCAGGTGAAGCCCTGGACGTCCGGCGCGGGAAAGCCGGAGCAGGGCACCCGCAGCCGGGGGGAGCCGGTGCGCCGGCCGCGGGTGCAGGTCCGGAGCACCTGGGCGATCCGGTGCTTGGCGGCCTGATGCAGGGCCGTCTCGGTGGAGCAGTGGGCGTGGTGGCTGTGGGCGAAGTGCGGCGAGCGCACGTTGCCGTTCCGGAGCTGCAGCCCGCTGCCGCAGCCCGGGCACCGGTAGCCCAGATCCCGGGCGGCGTTCCGGGCCCGGACCAGCCTGCCGTCCGGAGCTTCCCCCCACGGAACTTTGAACGCCATCCACCCCGTTCCTTCGGGCTGCTCCGCCGGCCGGGCCTGGGCGGCGGGGATCGCCGGTGCGGGAAGGGCCGGTGGGTCAAAAGGGGATTCCATGGACGGCATTTTCGCCAAGTCCAGGATCCCGTCCAGACCTCAGGCTCCCAGCAGGCGCAGCAAGACCCAGCCGGCGCCGGCCAGGAGGGCCACCGGCAGGGCGCAGCCCACCATCCGCCCGGCCTTCCGCTGCCGCCCGCTCCGGGAAAGCGGGATGCCGATCTTGCGGGAAAGCCGGGCCTGGGCCTGGGAGACGCCCAGGGCCCGCCGCCATGAGAAGGAAAGGCCGGGGATGCCGGTACCGCGCCTGCGCGCCATGGGAACTCCGATGGATTGAATATTTATGATCCTGGCAGCCTCGGCGTCTGTTTATTGGATTTTCTTGTCCAGGGACCGTGATCAAGAACCCTCTCCGAACGGGTGAAGCCCCGCCCCGGCACCGCGCAGGGGGCGGTGCCGGGGCGGGGGTGCAGGGCGGTTCAGCCCTTGAGGAACTTCTCGAAATCCACTTCCTTGAACTGCGCGCGCTGGAACCGGTCCTTCAGCTCGAACGGCACGGTGCAGTCGAAGATGGCCTTGCAGGTGATGCCCTTGCCGCGGATGGAGGGGCTCATCTCGGGGGTCTGGGAGGGGTCCAGGGGGTGGCAGCGGACGCCGGGGATGGGGATGACGTCGGCGTCGGCCTGGAACCGGGTGGTCATGGCCCACATCACGTCGTTGCTGTCGAACGGGTCCACGTCCTCGTCCACCAGGATCACGTGCTTGAGCTCGGAGAAGGCCGAGAACGCCAGCAGCGCGGCCTGGCGCTGGCGGCCTTCGTCGAACGGCACGGCCTTCTTCACCTGGAGCACGGCGAGATACTTGCCGCCGCCCGAGGGGTGGGCGTAGACGTTCTGCAGGAAGCCGGGCAGGGCCCTGCCGACCATGGTGATGATGCTGGCTTCGGTGGGGATGCCGGCCAGGTTGACGTGCTCTTCGCTGGGGCCGATGACGGTCTGCATGATCGGGTTGGGCCGGAAGGTGACGGCCTTGACCTTGATCAGCGGCAGGGACTGGTGGGCCGGGCCGTTGTAGCCCGGGAACTCGGGCATGGCCTTGCCGGTGTGGCTGTTCTGGTCCTCCACCACCCGCACATCGGGCAGCAGCTCGCCTTCGATGACGATCTCGGACCGGGCCAGGGCCTTGGCGTCCACGGTGAGGCACTTGACCAGTTCCACCGGGGTGTCGCGCAGGGCGCCGGCGATGCCCAGTTCATTGAAGCCCAGGGGGGTGGAGGGGGCTTCGAAGCAGGCGGCCACGTACACGGCGGGGTCGAGGCCGATGCTGATGGAGATGGGCTGGGCCTTGCCGGCCTTTTCGGCCTTGATCCGGAAGGCGTCCAGGTGCCGGCCCGGGACGAACATCATCGAGATCGTGTCCGGGCCCTGGACGCAGAGCCGGTGGATGGTCACGTCCTCTTCGCCGGTTTCCGGATCCTTGCCGTAGCAGAGGCCCATGGTGATGAAGGGGCCGGAATCCTCGGGGGTGTTGGTGGGCGCCGGGATCAGCCGGCGGATGTCGAAGCCGGGGTCGCTGGCCAGGTGCACCACCTCCTGGCAGGGGGCGGCGGCCACCAGGACCGGGGGGATGGGATGGTTGAGGGCTTCGCACAGGCGGAAGCCGAGCCGGTCCACGGTGGTGCCCAGGAGCAGGGCCACCCGCTTGCGGTCGGCCAGGATGCCGATGGCCACCCGGGCGCCCGGGTAGCCCTTGACGTTGTTGAACACCATGGCGGGGCCCATCCTGGTGGGCCGCATCACGGTGCCGCCGGCGCCCACGTAGCGGTAGACGCCGGACAGTTCGGCGTTGGGATCCACCTCCACGCTGGTCTCGACCAGCTGGCCCGGGTGCTCTGCGAGCAGGGCCAGGGCGGAACGGAGATCGTGCACGCGGGTGGCGGTCAAGGCGGACAGGGTCATTGCTGCATCTCCTCGGAAAGGTTCGCCGCGCACTGGCCCCAGCGCTGGAAGCTGGGCAGTTCGAGGCCGAAGACATCCAGGACCTTGCCGACGATGTGGCGGGCCATGTCCTCGATGCTGGTTGGATGGTTGTAGAAGGTGAGCACCGGCGGCAGGATGACCGCGCCCAGGTCGGACACCGTCTGCAGGTTGCGCAGGTGGATCGGGCTGAGCGGGGATTCCCTGGCCACCAGCACCAGCCGGCGCCGTTCCTTGATGGTCACGTCCGCGGCGCGCAGCAGCAGGTTGTCGGAATAGCCTGAGGCGATGCCGGCCACGGTCTTCATGCTGCAGGGCACCACCACCATGCCGGCGGTCCTGAAGGTGCCGCTGGCCACCAGCGCGCCCACGTCCTCGATGGGGTGGTGGCGGGTGGCCAGGGCGGCCACCTCCGCCATGGCGCAGGAGGTTTCGTGGGCGATGGTGCGCCGGGCGCCTTCGCTGACCACCAGGTGGGTTTCCCAGCCGGGCATGGCCCGCATGGCCTTGAGCAGCTCGATGCCCAGGATCGCGCCGCTGGCGCCGCTGATGCCGACCACCAGCCGGTTGAGGTCATTGGAACGCATGGGCAGAAGCTCCCGGGTGGAACTTGGATGGACGCCATGTCCGGGCTTTGCCAGGGCATGGCGCGGGGGTGTGGGGGGACGCGGCGCGAGCTTGCCCGCTGGCGGTCCCGCCACGGGAATATCAGTGGATCAGGCCGATGATCTTCCACCAGGTGATCTCCACGAACACCGTGACGAACAGCACGATGAGCGTGAGCGGGATGCCGAACTTCATCACGTCGGTGTCGGTGTAGCGGCCGCCCGAGTCGCCGGCGCCCACCAGGACGTTCATGTGGTGGAAGGGCAGCACGAAGTGCATGGCGACGGCGGTGTAGACCATCAGCGCGGGCACCAGGGGATTGAGGCCCGAGGCGGTGGTGAAGGCGATGATGGTCGGGGTGACGATCCCCATGCAGGCCAGGGCGCTGCCCAGGCACATGTGGATCAGCATGGCGAACACGGTGACCAGCAGGGCCAGCAGGTAGATGTTGCTGGGCACGGAGGAGGGCAGCAGGACGCTGGCCAGCCACTTGTTCATGCCGGTGACCGCGCCCACCTGGCCGATGCCCAGGGCGGCGGTGACGAAGAACAGGGTGCCCAGGCCGAACTTGCCCCAGTCCGGGGCCTTGAGCACGTCGCCGACCATCGGCATGGACAGCATGATGCCGGTGCCCAGGGCGATCCAGCCGGGATGGATGTGGTGCAGGGAATCGGTCGCCCAGAAGATGATGGCGATGCCGACCCAGGTCATGACCGCCTTCTCGGCCCGGGAGAAGCCGCCCAGGGCCTTCAGCTGTTCGCGGATCTCGTCCTTCTCGATCTTGAATTCCCTGGGCGCCTTGAACACGGTGATCTGCATGAGGAAGGTCAGGACGCTGGCGATGACGCCGGGGACGCCCATGTAGAGCACCCACTTCAGCCAGCTGGCCTCGAAGCCGGCGAAGTTCAGGGCGACGGTGTTGATCATGCTGTCGCCGGTGAGCAGGATCATGGAGACCGGCACCGAACTGGCGAACACCGACAGGCCGATGGACGCGGCATATTTCGGGGGCAGCTTGGTGGCCTTGATGATGATGCCCATGACCGCCATGATCATGAAGGAGCGCGGCCAGGGGTGCGGGATCATGATGCTCAGGATGAATCCCAGCAGGTAGCCCGCGGCGACGATGCTGGTGAAGCTGTTCACGAACTTGAGGATGAAGTGGTAGGCGATGCGCTTGCCCAGTCCGGAGTTCTCCACCGCGGTGGCGATCATGTAGCCGCCGACCACGATGTAGATCAGCGGGGTGGTCCAGAGCTTGAAGACCACGGCCGGTTCGGCGGTCTTGGTGAGCACCCAGGCCAGCAGCAGGAACATGGCGCTGAAACCCGGATGGACCACGCCCATGGCCCACCAGACCACCGCCAGCAGGCTGAGGGCGAGGCAGTGGCGGCCCTGGGGGCTCAATCCGGCCTGGGCCGGCAGGACGAACCATACGAACAAACAGACGGCGATGCCCAGCAGGCCGCCGATTTCCCGCTTGTTGCGGGTGAAAAAGGATGGAGGCGCCAGCGCCGGCAACGCCGGCGCGGGGACAGCCTGGATGGCTTCGGTAGCCACGTGGGACTCCTTGGGGTGGATGGGTTTTGACCGCCGGGAAACCGGAGGCCGCGCCCGGAAAACCGGGATGGGGGCCGGGCCGGGAAGGAACGGCGGGTCGACTCAGACGGGGAGGATGCTGGAAGCCTGGCCGGCGGCCAGGGGTTGCGGTTGGTTCGAGGAGATGGCCATGTTCTGCATCCATGAACGATCTCAAACGAACCGGGTGGATCGGGGCGGGCCGGAGCCTGCCTCATCCCGGATTTTCAGGTATGGATATGAAAGTGCCCGCACCGGGCGGTCATCGTCCAATATTTATATTCCTGGGCATTGATACAATTATCTTATCAATCCCTTTTGCCCGGCGGCGCGATCCCGGCTTCGCGTACGCTGGGAGCGAGAACTCATCTCAAGCGGGGTAGGGGTTGTGTGGGGATCCGGAGGCCGGACCCCGCCGCCCCGAACCGCCCGACCGTCAGCGCAGAGGTGTGACCGATGGAACTACGCCAGCTGAAATATTTCATCGCCACCGCGGAAGAGCTGCACTTCAGGCGCGCCGCCGAACTGGTGCACGTGGCGCAGCCGGCCTTGAGCCAGCAGATCCACCAGCTGGAAGAAGAGATCGGGGTGGTCCTGTTCGAGCGCAACAACCGGAAGGTCAGCCTCACCCCCGCCGGCCGGGTGTTCTACGAGCGGGCCAGGGTCGTGGTGGACAACGCCTGCAAGGCGCTGCAGGACGCCCGCAGCATCGGCCGGGGCGACGCCGGAACGCTCACCATCGGCTTCATCAGCACTGCGGCCATGGCCGTGCTCCCGTCGGCCCTGCGGTTCATCCAGGAGACCCTCCCGTCGGCCGAGATCGAGCTGCGGGAACTGGATCCCAGCCATCAGATCGACGCGCTGCAGGTGGGCCAGCTGGACCTGGGCTTCACCATCTCGGAGATCCTGGACGAGGACTTCTCGGTCCGGGGCCTGGGCCGGGAGACGCTGATCGCGGCGCTGCCGGACATCCCCAGGTTCGCCGGGCTGGCGCAGGTGGACCTGGCGCTGCTGGCCCCGGAGACCACCATCCTGCCCAACCGCCATGCCCGGCGCGGCTATTACGAGACGGTGACGGCGGCCTACCGGGACGCGGGGGTCAAGCCGGCCAGGATCCAGTGCGTGCGCATGATCCAGACCGGGCTGGTGCTGGTGGGGGCCGGCCTGGGCGTGGCCCTGGTTCCGGAGTGCTTCACCCACATCCGGCTGAACGGGGTCATCTACCGGCCGCTGGCGGCTCCGGCGCCGGCGGTGGAGATCAGCGCGGTGTGGCGGAATGAGAACCGTTCCCCGCTGCTGCTGAAATTCATCCGCGAATACATCGAGCCCCATGCGGACGGCTCCAGGGCCGGCAGGCTGGATTGATAGGAATGAACGATCACTGGGTGGCCAACTAAGTATTGGACCACCCCGGGCGGCCGGGCCGATGCTGAACGGGCATCCATGAACCTCATCACCCCCCGTGTTCTCCGGCGTCCTCTTCCGGCCGCCGGGGCAAGCGCGTGACCGTCGCCAACCCGCTTCAGGAGACCCACCCCATGACCCCGACCCGACTGAAGACCCCCCCCGTGACCCATGACAAGATCAAAGTGCCCCAGGCCTACATGGACCTGCGGGAATTCCTGGCCGTGCTGGAGGCCGAAGGCCAGCTGGTCCGCGTCAAGGACGAAGTGGACCCCGAAGAGATCGGCGCGGCGGGACGCGCCTCGGCCAATCTGAAGAACGGCCCGGCCGTGATGTTCGAGAAGGTGCGCGGCTACCAGAACCCGGTGGTCACCAACGTCCACGGGTCCTGGGCCAACCACGCCCTGATGATGGGCATGGACAAGGACACGCCCACCAAGGAGCAGTTCCTGGAACTGTCCCGGCGCTGGGACCTGTACCCGGTGCCGCCGGTCCGGGTCAAGGACGCCCCGTTCAAGAAGAACATCGTCACCAAGGACATCAACATCTTCGAGATCATCTCGCTCTACCGGATCAACACCTACGATTCCGGCTGCTTCCTGTCCAAGGCCTGCATCGTCTCGGCCGACCCGGAAGATCCCAAGAGCTACGGCAAGACCAACCTCGGCACCTACCGCATGCAGGTCAAGGGCAAGGACCGGCTGGGCATCCAGGCGCTGCCGTTCCATGACATCGGCGCGCAGCTGGCCAAGGCCGAAGCGCTGAACCTGCCGGTGCCGATCGCCATCTGCCTGGGCTGCGACCCGATCACCACCTTCATGGCCTCCACGCCCATCCGCTACGACCAGAACGAGTACGACTACGTGGGCGCCCTGAACAACGGCGTGCCCATGCAGATCACCAAGGCCCCGACCCTGGACCTGGAAGTGCCGGCCGGATGCGAGGTCTGCATCGAAGGCTACATCGAGCCCCGGGTCCGCGAGTGCGAAGGACCGTTCGGCGAATTCCCCGGCTCATACTCCGGCGCCCGGCTCCAGGCGGTGGTGAAGATCACCTCCATCTCCTACCGGGACAACCCGATCTTCGAGAACCTGTACCTGGGCATCCCCTGGTCGGAGATCGACTACCTCATGGCCCTGAACACCTCGGTGCCGCTCTACAAGATGCTCAAGGACACCTTCCCCGAAGTGCAGGCGGTGAACGCCATGTACACCCACGGGATCGGCGTGATCGTCTCCACCAAGGTGCGCTTCGGGGGCTTCGGCAAGGCGGTCGCCATGCGCCTGCTCACCACGCCCCACGGCATGGCCTACAACAAGATCATCATCATCGTCGACGAGTTCGTCGATCCCTTCAATCTCGAGCAGGTCATGTGGGCCATGACCACCCGGGTCGATCCCGACAAGGACGTCAGCATCATCAAGAACTGCCCCGGCATGCCGCTGGATCCCTCCTCCAACCCGCCGGGCATGCACAACAAGCTGATCATCGACGCCACCACGCCCAAGGCCCCCGAGATCGTGAGCCGGGAAACCGAGCTGCTCACCCCGCCCGCCGGCACCGCCAAGTGGGAAGAGATCATCTCCAAGCTGGTCAAGCAGGTGCGCAAGTAACCCGAACCCGGAACCTGAAAGGATACCCCTATGATCTGCCCGCGCTGCGATACCGATAAGATCGAAGTCATGGTCAAGTCCCCGGTCGGAAACGTCTGGGAAATGTACCTCTGCAAGACCTGCACTTACACGTGGAGGTCGACCGAGACCCCTGACAAGACCGATCCCAAGCTATACAATAAGAAATTCAAGATCAAGGCCAGCGAGATCGACAAGATGCTGGTCATTCCGCCGATCGCGCCCCTGAAGGTCTGAGCAGGGCGCACGGTCCCGGGCAGCATCCCCCGAGCGTATCGCGGGGATGCTGCCCGGATCTTTCGAAGCGAGGGTGTATGCCGCTAGCCAGAATCGAAGAAGCCATCGAGGACCTCCGCCAGGGCAGGATGGTCATCCTGGTGGATGACGAAGACCGCGAGAACGAGGGCGACCTCACCCTGGCCGCCGAGCACGTCACCCCCGAGGCGATCAACTTCATGGCCCGCTACGGCCGCGGCCTGGTCTGCCTGAGCGTGACCGCGGCCCGGGCCGCGCAGCTGCAGCTGGCGCCCATGGTGCGGGAGAACTCCTCGCCCTACGGGACCGCCTTCACCATCTCCATCGAGGCCCGCAAGGGCGTCACCACCGGCATCTCGGCCTTCGACCGGAGCCACACCATCCGCACCGCCATCGCCGCCCAGGCCAGGCCCGAGGACCTGGTGCACCCCGGCCACGTGTTCCCGCTGATCGCCAAGGAGGGCGGCGTGCTGAGCCGGACCGGGCAGACCGAGGGCTCCGTGGACCTGGCCCGGCTGGCCGGGTGCGAACCGGCCGGGGTCATCTGCGAAGTCATGAAGGAGGACGGGCAGATGGCCCGCATGCCGGACCTGGAGATCTTCGCCCGGGAGCACGGCCTGAAGATCGTCGCCGTGAAGGACCTCATCGCCTACCGGATCCGCAACGAGCGGCTGGTCACCCGGATCGCCAACACCGCCATGCCGCTGAAGGCGGGCGGGACCTTCCGGGCGGTCGCCTTCCAGGACGACCTCACCCGGGAGACCCACATCGCCCTGGTCAAGGGCGAGATCGATCCCGCCAAGCCCGTGCTGGTGCGGGTCCACAGCGAGTGCCTGACCGGCGACGCGTTCGGGTCCATGCGCTGCGACTGCGGCGACCAGCTGCAGTCGGCCCTGCGCCGGATCGAGGCGGAAGGCTCCGGCATCCTGCTCTACATGCGCCAGGAGGGCCGGGGCATCGGGCTGGGCAACAAGATCCGGGCCTACGAGCTCCAGGACAGCGGGATGGACACCGTGGAGGCCAACGAGGCGCTCGGCTTCAAGGCCGATCTGCGCGACTACGGCATCGGCGCCCAGATCCTGCGCGACCTGGGGGTGCGGGAGATGCGCCTGCTCACCAACAATCCCAAGAAGATCATCGGCCTGGAAGGGTTCGGGCTGAAGGTGGTGGAGCGGGTGCCGATCGAGATCCAGTCGGGTTCGGGCAACCGCCGCTATCTGCGCACCAAGAAGCTCAAGCTGGGCCACCTGCTGAACCTGATCTAGCCTCTGGCCAGCTTGCGGTACAGGGACGTGCGGGACAGGCCCATGGCCCGGGCGGTCAGGCTGAGGTTGCCGCCGTGGCCCGCCATCTGCTCGAGGATCTGCTCGCGCTCCTGGTCGGCCAGGGTCTGCCGGATCCGGTTCCGGTGCTCCCGGACTGTCGCGGGGCCGGAACGCGCGGGCTGGGGGCGCTGCGCCCGGGCCAGGAGCTCCTCGGGCAGGCTGGCGACGCCGATGGGCTGCTGGCTGGGGATGTTCGCCAGCTTCTCCACGGCGTTCTGGAATTCCCGCATGTTGCCGGGCCAGTCGTGCTGCTGCAGGCGGACGATCACTTCCGGGTCCACCTGGTGCAGCTCGGTGCCGAGCTTGCGGCAGATCCGCTCGTAGAAGACCCCGAACAGCATCGGGATGTCGGCCCGCTGCTCGCGCAGCGGCGGGAGCAGGATGGAGATGACGTTCAGCCGGTAGTAGAGGTCCTGCCTGAAGTTGCCCTTGGCGATCTCCAGCAGGAGGTCCTTGTTGGTCGCGCAGATGATCCGGACGTCCACCAGCATGACCTTGTCGCCGCCGATGCGGGTGATGGCCTTGTCCTGGAGCACCCGGAGCAGGGAGACCTGCTGCTCCAGGGGCATGTCGCCGATCTCGTCCAGGAACAGGGTCCCGCCCGCGGCCAGCTCGAACTTGCCCGGCCGGCCCCGCTTGTGCGCGCCGGTGAAGGCGCCTTCCACGTAGCCGAACAGTTCGCTGCCGATCAGCTCCCGGGGGATGGCGCCGCAGTTGATGGCGATGAAGGGCCCGGGCCGGCGCGCGCTGCGGTTGTGGATGGCCTGGGCGAACATCTCCTTGCCGGTGCCGCTTTCGCCCCGGAGCAGCACGTTGCTTTCGCTGCCCGCCGCCTGGATCCCCTGCTGGACCGCCCGGGCCAGGGCCTGGCCGCTGCCGATGATGTCGTCGAAGGTGAAGGTGGCGTGGGCGCCGCTGAAGCGGTTGATCAGCTTGTTGATCCGGTGGATCGGGTTGAGGAAGATCACCCCGCTGGTGGTGCGGCCCTGCTCGTCCTGGATGGGCTTGCCCGAGGCCAGGCAGGCCGCGACTTCCGACCGCGCGCCCAGGTTGAGCTCCAGGTCGTTGAAGGCCCGGCCGTCCTGCAGCAGGGCGGCGACCGGTTCGCGCTTGTCGACGTACTGGGCGAATGGGGTCCCCACCAGCGCCCCGGCCCGGGTCTTGAAGATGGTTTCGGCCACCGGGTTGACCTGCTCGATCAGCCCGCCGGCGTCGACCACCACGACCCCGTCCGAGACGGTCAGGAACAGGTTGCTGAGGTGCCGGTTGACCAGCATCAGTTCCCGGTTCTTGAGCTGGACCCGGAGCTGCTGGCGGATCGCCTCGGCCGCGGCCACGACCATGCCGAGGGTGTGCTGGTGGGTCGCTTCCACCGGGCCGGACATCTCCAGGACCCCGATGATCCGGTCGGCCTCGTCGAACACCGGCGCGCCCGAGCAGGTCCAGGGGTGGTGCTTCAGGCAGTAGTGCTCGCCGCCCGAGACCTGGAACGGGCGCTGGAGGTGCAGCGAGGTGCCGGCGCCGTTGTTGCCGATCTCGGCTTCGGTCCACACGGCGCCCCGTTCGAAGTTCAGGTCGGGGGCGTTGCGGATCACCTCCGGGTCGCCCGCGGTCTCCATGATGTAGCCGCGCTCGTCGCAGAGCAGCACGACGAAGCTGGAGCTGGCGACGAACTGGTACAGGTTGCCCATGAACGGGCGCGCCACGTCGATCAGGCTCTTGCGCTTGGCCAGCAGCCGTTCCAGTTCCGGTCCGGCCAGGAGCCGGGTGCTGCGCCCCTGGAAGGGGTCGATGCCGGCTTCCCGGCAGCGCAGCCAGGCCTGGGCGATCTCCGGGCGGAGCGAGCCGGCGTCGAGGTGGCCGCTCTGGATGAACCGCTCCCAGGCGGCGAAGGGGGAGGACTGGAGCGGATCGGCCATGGGGACCTCGATCTGTAACAGATCTGTCATGCGCAAGCTGCAGGGGTGTTGCAATCAGGTTACACCTGCGGCACAAAAATGAGCGGACGGTTTCCGGCCTTTCCCGTAGATCCCCTATTTCCGGCCAGATATAGCGACGGGGGGAGCGGCCCGGTTCTGGCACGGCGTTTGATATCCAAAGGGAAACCCCTTTGCAGCGGGGGCCGCACGGTGCGGCCCTGGCAGGATATTGGCCTCCGGGCGGCGTCGCCCCGGTTTTTTACCTTTCAACCCTATTTCCATGGGAGGAAATCATCATGGTGAAACCCGACAGCAAATACAAGCTTTTCATCGGAGGTGAGTGGGTCGACGGCACGGAGGGCAAGACCTTCAAGGCCACCAACCCGGCCAACGGCGAGACCCTGGCCACCTGCGTGGACGCGGGCAAGGAGGACGTGGACCTGGCGGTCAAGGCCGCCTGGAAGGCGTTCGAGACCTGGAAGCACGTGAGCCCCCAGGAGCGGTCGAGCATGCTGCTGAAGATCGCCGACCTGGTCGACGCCAATGCCGAGCGGCTGGCGATGATCGAGACCCTGGACAACGGCAAGCCGATCCGGGAGACCCTGGGCATCGACGTGCCGCTCACGTCCGACCACTTCCGCTACTTCGCCGCGGCGGTGCGCACCGAAGAGGGCCAGGCGGTGATGATCGACAAGGACACCCTGAGCCTGATCCTGCACGAGCCGATCGGCGTGGTGGGCCAGATCATCCCCTGGAACTTCCCGCTGCTGATGGGCGCCTGGAAGATGGCCCCGGCCCTGGCCGCGGGCGACACCGTGGTGATCAAGCCGTCCTCCACCACCTCGCTGAGCCTGCTGGAACTGGCCAAGCTGATGAACCAGGTGCTGCCTCCGGGGGTGGTCAACGTGATCACCGGCCGTGGCTCGGTGTCCGGCAACCACATCCTGGAGCATCCCGGGTTCCGCAAGCTGGGCTTCACCGGCTCCACCGAAGTGGGCTACACGATCGCCGACGCCGCCGCCAAGAAGCTGATCCCGGCGACGCTGGAGCTGGGCGGCAAGTCCGCCAACATCTTCTTCCCGGACGCGCCCTGGGAGAAGGCGGTCGAAGGCGTGCTGGTGGGCATCCTGTTCAACCAGGGGCAGGTGTGCTGCGCCGGCTCCCGGGTGTTCGTCCACGCCGACATCTACGACAAGTTCCTCGCCGAGTGCGTGGCGATGTTCAACAAGGTCAAGGTGGGCCTGCCCTGGGAGAAGGACACCCAGATGGGCGCCATCGTCAACGGCGACCAGCTGCAGAAGATCCTGGCCTACGTGGAAGTGGGCATGAAGGAGGGCGCCAAGGTGGCCTGCGGCGGCAAGCGGATCACCGCCGGCGGGCTGGACAAGGGGTTCTTCATGCAGCCCACCATCCTGGCCGGGGTGAACAACCGGATGCGGGTGGCGCAGGAGGAGATCTTCGGCCCGGTGGCCACCTTCATCAAGTTCAACACCGAAGAGGAAGTGATCGCCATGGCCAACGACAGCGAATACGGCCTGGGCGGCGCGGTCTGGACCCGGGACATCAACCGGGCCATGCGGGTGGCCAACGCGGTGGAGACCGGCCGCATGTGGGTGAACAACTACAACAACCTGCCGGCCCACGCGCCTTTCGGCGGCTACAAGAAGTCCGGCATCGGCCGCGAGACCCACAAGATGATCCTGGAGCACCTGACCCAGAAGAAGAACATCTTCATCAGCCTCAGCGAGGCCAAGATCGGGCTGTACTAGCGGAGTGCGGGCGGGACGGTTGCCCGTCCCGCCCGCGTTCCTTCATTGATGGGAGCAAGGATGGTCACGCGGGACACGCCGGTGGAGGAGCTTATGCAGATCCCAGGCATCATCGGCTGGTGCATCCACCACGGCGTGTCGCTGTTCAGCTGCGCCGGGGCGTTCCCGGGCACCGTCGGCAGGCTGCTGGAACTGAAGTCCGTGAAGGATATTGATGGCTTCCTCAGGGACCTGAACGACAGTCTGGGACGCGGCTGATCCACCCCGAACCTTTGGACCATAAGCGACCCACTTGATTTCAGGCGAACCCCACCCAATACATCCGCGCTGGCTCTATCCGTTTCATGCCTTCCAGAGATCGGTGCTGAGGTACTTCAGCCCGGAATCGTTCAGCAGCACCACGACCGTCTTCCCCCGCAGTTCCCCGGCCAGCAGCTGCACCGCCGCGGCGACGTTGGCTCCGGAGGAGAAGCCGGCGAAGATCCCCTCGGTGCGGGCCAGTTCCCGGGTGGTGGCGGTGGCCTGCTCGCCGGTGACCTGGAGGTAGCCGTCGATCTGGTCCGGGTTGAGGAAACCCAGTTCGGCGATGGCGTAGCCGCCGCCCTGGATGGGGTGGTTCGGCCGGGTGACAGCCTGTCCGGCCAGCACCGCGGCCCCGGCCGGCTCCACCACGTAGCAGCGGGTGGCGGGATCCCGCTCCTTGAACGCCGCGGCGCATCCGGCGAAGCTGCCGCCGGTGCCGGCGAAATCGCAGAAGCCGCCGATCCCGCACCCGGCCTGGTCCAGGATCTCCGGGCCGGTGTGCAGGTAGTGGGCGCGGAAGTTCCCCGCGAGCCGGAACTGGTCGGCGCGGAAGGCCGAGCGCTCGCGCACCAGGCGCTGCGCCTCCAGCTCGACCTGGGCCAGATCGCCGCCGGACACCTCGCCGGGCCTGGATTCCGGCAGCTGGTCCACCAGCACCACCTCGGCGCCCAGGGCGGCCATCATCCGGGCCCGCTCTACAGAGTTGCCCCTGGACATCACCGCCACGAACCGGTAGCCCTTCACCGCGCAGACGATGGCGAGCCCGGTGCCGGTGTTGCCGCTGGTCAGCTCCACCACGGTCTGGCCCGGCCGCAGCAGGCCCTGGGCTTCGGCGTCCTCGATCATCTGCCGGCCGACCCGGTCCTTCTTGGAAAAGCCGGGATTGAGATACTCCAGCTTGGCCAGCAGGCGCCCCGGGAGTCCGGTGCCGGCCATGAACCTGGACAGTTCCACCAGCGGGGTCTGGCCGATGGCTTCCACGGCGGAGGGCAGCAGGTGAGAGCGCCATTGGTTGGTCATGGAATATCTCCTGAGCGTTCGGTTGAAGGGGCGTGCGATAGGTTTATGATTATGGATATCAGACTAGTGGCTTTCCTTCGGTCTCAGAAGAGTTCATGACAAGCGCATGGATTCTGCTCCAGCCGAAGGACCATGGCCCTCGGACAGGAGGAGATCCCCTATGCGCGAAGCAGTGGATCAGCTGTTGGCAATGGCCGGCATCGCCGCGGACGGGCCCCGGCCCTGGGATATCAAGGTGCATGACGAAAGGTTCTATGAGCGGGCCTGGACCGGCCGCAACCTGGGCATGGGCGAGTCCTACATGGAAGGCTGGTGGGACTGCCAGCAGCTGGACGAGTTCTTCGCCCGGGTGCTGATGGCCGGGGTGGAGGGCTGCCTGAAGCTGACGCCCAGGCTGGCGCTCAGGGCACTGGCGGACCGGCTGTTCAACTTCCAGACCCGGCGCCGTTCCCGGCAGGTCGCGTTCAGGCATTACGATCTGGGCAATGAGCTGTTCCAGGCGATGCTCGATCCCGGGATGAACTACAGCTGCGGTTACTGGCCGGAGGCCGGCACCCTGGAGGAGGCCCAGCAGAACAAGCTGGAGCTGGTCTGCCGGAAGCTGATGCTGGAGCCCGGCATGCGGCTGCTGGACATCGGCTGCGGCTGGGGCGCCCTGGCGCTGCACGCGGCCCGGCGCTACGGGGCCGAGGTGGTGGGGGTCACCTTGTCCGCCCCCCAGCAGCAGTACGCCCAGGAAGCCTGCCGAGGCCTGCCGGTGACCATCCGCCTGCAGGACTATCGTGAAATGCCTGCCGAGAAGTTCGACCGGGTGGTCTCCATCGGCATGTTCGAGCACGTCGGGCACAAGAATTTCGGGTCCTTCCTGGATATCGTGGCCCGCCGGCTCAGCGATGAGGGCCTCTTCCTGCTCCACACCATCGGCGGCGACCAGCCGGGAATGGCGGTCGATCCCTGGATCCACAAATACATCTTCCCCAACGGCGAGGTGCCTTCCCTGGCGCGGGTCAGCCGGGCGCTGCAGGGCCGCTTCGTCATGGAGGACTGGCACAACTTCGGCAGCGACTACGATCTGACGCTCATGGCCTGGCACCGGAATTTCACCCGCAACTGGAGCCGCCTGGAACACCGGTTCGACCAGCGCTTCTTCCGGATGTGGAGCTATTACCTGCTGTCCTGCGCCGGGGCATTCCGGGCGCGCAATCTGCAACTCTGGCAGATCATCCTGAGCCGGCACGGGTTGAAGGGCGGCTTCCGGTTCCGGGACCTCCCCCGTCCGGCGCCGCTGGAGTATCCTTTGATCTGACCCTGGGGGCAGACCATGAAGCCAGCGAAAAAAGACACGGATCCCCGCCTGGTGGCAGCCGCCGACGTGGTGAGGCTCTACCGGGCCTCCACGTTCCAGGACGTCCCCGAGGAAGAGGCCAACCAGGTGTTCGATGATTTCGAAAACGCCCTGGAGACGCTTTCCAAGGTCTGGGGGGATGAGCCTTTTCCAAAGTAGCGGGAGATTTCCGGACCATCCGGTGCACAATTGTGCCGCCATTCACCTTGCACCCAGGGTACGGTTGAAGCATGGAATACGCCTACCTGACCTGGATGCTGATCGCCGCCTCCCTCCCCCAGGCCCTCCCGGGGCAGGTTCCGCTGGACAGGATGACCCTGCCCAACCGCATCATGGCCGGGGAGATCATCCGCCGTCCTGACTTCACGTTCCAGACCAACACCGCGCCGGCCCGGGTCCGGGTGGCCACCATGGAGAAGCTGTTCGACCACCCGCGGCTGGCCGCGGCCATGTGGCGGGAATGCCAGTTCGTGCCCAAGCTCTACGCGTTCGCCCTGCCGGCCCGGGGCCTGATCGTGGATGACGCCAACGGTCTGCGCGGCACCATGACCCTGGCCTACCGGGAGCCGGGCATGCGGGTCTACCTGATCGAGGGCCGGGTCGAGAAATGGCGCATGGGCAACCCCTTTCCGGTGGGCGCCAAGATGGTGGTGATCTACAAGTATTTCGAGGGGCCCAAGGGCTTCCAGGCCCACCTGCAGACCTGGACCACCCTGGACAGCGCCATCCTCGGGGCGGTGACCCGGCCGTTCCGCAAATACATTCAACGTCGCCAGGAAGAATTCATGGCCTATATCATGGGCAACATGTCCAAGGGCGGCGAGTTCGCCGAGGCCGCGGTCGATGACTTCCTCGGTCCCATCCAGCGGGAGGGCGATCCGATCGCGATCAAGCAGTACCACGCCGTGTTCAAAGCTGTCCATTGATTTAGTTGCGGTGAACTGGGTAAAATCCGTGCCATCCTGTCGTGCCGGGAACGCTGGAGGATGGCTGTGATTGACAAAGTGGTGGCGACGGCCGACGACGCCGTGCGGGACATACCGGACCACGCGACCCTGGTGGTGGGCGGCTTCGGCCTGTGCGGGATCCCGGAGAACCTGATCGCGGCCCTGGTGCGCAAGGGGGTTACGGGCCTCACCTGCGCCTCCAACAACGCCGGCGTGGACGACTGGGGGCTGGGGCTGCTGCTCCGGAACCGGCAGGTGCACAAGATGATCTCCTCCTACGTGGGGGAGAACGCGGAGTTCGAGCGGCAGTACCTGGCCGGGGAGCTGGAGGTGGAGTTCGTGCCCCAGGGCACCCTGGCGGAGCGCATGCGGGCCGGGGGCGCCGGCATCCCGGCCTTCTTCACCCCGGCCGGATACGGGACCCCCGTGGCCGAAGGCAAGGAGGTCCGGGAATTCGACGGGCGCAGCTTCCTGCTGGAGCGGGCGATCGTCGGCGACTTCTCGCTGGTGGCGGCCTGGCGTGCGGACCGGATGGGCAACCTGGTGTTCCGCGAGGCCGCCCGCAACTTCAATCCGCTCGCCGCCGGCGCCGGCAGGGTCTGCATCGCCGAGGTGGAGGAACTGGTGGAGGCGGGCGGGCTGGATCCGGACCAGATCCACACCCCCGGGGTGTTCGTGCACCGGGTGGTGGTGGCGCCGCGCGCCAAGCGCATCGAGAAGCGCACCGTGACCCCGGAGGCTCCATGCCGCTGACCCGGGACCAGATCGTGCTGCGCGCCGCCCAGGAGCTGCGGGACGGCTTCTACGTGAACCTGGGGATCGGCATCCCCACCCTGGTGGCCAATGTCATCCCCGCCGGGCTGGAGGTGGTCCTGCAGTCGGAGAACGGCATCCTGGGCCTCGGGCCGTTTCCGGCCGACGACCGGGTGGACCCGGACCTCATCAACGCCGGCAAGCAGACGGTGACGGTGCTGCCCGGCGCGGCGTTCTTCTCGTCGGCCGATTCGTTCGCCATGATCCGCTCCGGCAAGATCGACCTGTCGATCCTGGGCGCCATGCAGGTCTCGGCCCGGGGCGACCTGGCCAACTGGATGATCCCCGGCGCCATGGTCAAGGGCATGGGCGGCGCCATGGACCTGGCGGCCGGCAGCCGGCGGCTGGTGGTGACCATGGAGCACGTCACCCGCAAGGGTGAACCGAAGATCCTGAACCAGTGCACCCTGCCCCTGACCGGGGTGGCCTGCGTGAACCGCATCATCACCGACCATGCGGTCCTGGACGTGACCCCGGACGGACTGAGGCTGGTGGAGCTGGCCCCGGGCCTGAGCGTGGAAGACGTGCAGGCCGTCACCGAACCGCGCCTGATCGTGGACGGTCCGGTTCCGCCGATGGCGTTCCAACGCTGCTGAAGGGGTGGGACCCGTGGTCACAGGTGGTTGTCTGGAATACGGGCAATGCTCCTGATCCATTGCCTGCCAGCAGGTTGGTCAAACTGATCAAGCACAGCCACCAAGGTGCTGCTGGCGGGGAGTCGACCGGGGCCCATTCTCCGGTGGAAGGTCAAAAACTTCCGTCCGCTGGAATCCCTCTGACCGTTTTCGGGCAAACGCGCAGCGTCCATTTGCGCTATGCCCACCGTGACCATAGATGCATTTATATACTATTAATATTATGTTTTTCGGAAATTATCTAGCTTGGGCGTCTGGTTCGCCCGGAACCAAATTTCTACTTCATCCATCCATGACCCAACACGCGAGCAGCCCACCCCGGAAGGCCGGACGGGCTTGTCGCTGCAACCCATTGCGCCATGATCCAGCAAAGGGCAGAGCCAACGCACACCCGCATCAATGTCTGGCGAACGCCGGAACCTGCTTGTCAGGCCACTCTGGTTCGGCAAGCCTCTGCCGCCCTGGACCTGGCGCCCAACCAGATCGAAGTCCATGTCAACGGCGGCCCTCTGCTTCACTCCATAAAGCTGCCAAGGCGATGAGGCATCCTGTTGGAATTCCAGCCAGGGACCTTGCGGCCACCCTCACACAACCACGGCCTGGGGGCATCCAACGAAGGGAGATTATTGATGGATAGCATCGTCCGAGCGGCGGCAGAAAACATAATGCGGGAGGTCCTTGCCAGAGCTTTTCAGGCCCCTGAAGCCCTTCTTGATAGCTGGGTGGCTCAGGTCGCATATCCCAGTGATTCGCCCTTGGCCCATGTGGCCTTCCCTTGCCATCCCCTCTCGCGCCACCTGAAGCTGGCCCCCCAGGCGATCGCCGCCCTGCTGTCCGCAGAGGTGCAAAAGGCCCCCGGGAAGTCGTTGCTCAAAGATGCTCGGGCCGTCGGCGGGTATCTCAACTTTTCCGTGGACGTGGAAACGCTCTACACCATGCTGGATGGCCGTGGGCAAGGGCTTGCGAACCCAACGAGCGATACCTCCGCGAAGATCGATGTGGAATTCAGTCAACCGAATACCCACAAGTTTCTTCACGTGGGCCACCTGAGGAACATGATCTACGGTGAGGCCGTATGCAGGCTTCTCCAGGCCACTGGCACAAAGGTGATCCGGTCGACCTTCCCTGGCGACATGGGCGCACATGTCGCCAAATGTCTTTGGTACATCCACAAGCACCAGGCCCAGTCCATTCCCTCTGAACCGGACGTGCACTGGCTGGGGCGAATGTACTGCGCTTCCGATGCCTTTCTCAAGGGGATTGCGGGAACCCCGGAAGAGCTTATCGCCCGGGATGAGATCGGCGCAGCATTGCGGGAACTGGAAGCTCAGAAGGGCCCTCTGTACCCGTTTTATTTGGAAACACGCGCCTGGTCGCTAGGGCAGATGGAGAGCGTCTATCGCTGGCTTGGGATCAGCTTTGACCGCTGGTACTTTGAAAGCGAATGTGATGTGGAGTCTCGCCGACTGGTACAGGAGAAATTCCAGGAAGGCTTCTTCCGGAAGAGCCAAGGTGCGATCGGTATCGACCTTAGCGAGTTCGACTTGGGGTTTGTGCTTTTCCTCAAGAGCGATGGGACTGGCTTGTACATCACCAAGGACCTGGAACTGCTTAAGCAGAAATTTTCCGACCCCGAGGTGGAGGCCTCCATCGTCGTGGTGGATGCCCGACAGAAGCTGCACTTCAAACAGTTGTTCAAGACGGCCGAACTCATGGGTTACCCTCAGGCGGCGCGCTTCTGGGCAAGGTCGAGCGGGTCCCAGGGGAAGCGCAGCCAGTGCTGGAAACGGAACTGGAGCAGGATCTGGTTGTTTTTCTGGAACAGTTCCCGGAGACCATCCGTCAGGCTGCCGCCACCCACCGCCCTTCGGTGGTTTGCAGTTACCTCTTTGATCTGGCCAAGGCCTTCAATCGGTTTTACAAGGAGTGTCCAATCCGAACCGTCAGCGACCCGGCAATTCGCAACACCCGCCTGGGTTTGGTGGCCATGATGGCAAGGACCCTCAGGGAAGGGTTGGACCTGCTCGGAATCCCTTGCCCTGAGCGGCTTTGAATGGCGCTCCTGGCTGCCAGCGACCAAGCCGGTTGGTTTCTCATCACAGGGGCCACGCGGGGCCTCGGGGCCGCCCTGAACGCCCTGACCGTGGTGCTGGCCAAGGAACAGGTTGGCCTTGGCACCCAGGTCGGCGCTGCGGCTTGGATTCACGGGATCATCCGTCAGTCCCTAGATCCCCAGATAGGCCTTGCGGACCATGTCGTTGGCCTTGAGGTTCGGGCCGGTGTCGGTGAGGACGATATGGCCGGTCTGCAGCAC